>Ga0247782_1000469_pt1 | contig 24476 bp, 22 predicted proteins | sample UWRJL019104C5_FD_179928 | JGI IMG/M metagenome (GOLD analysis project Ga0247782, IMG submission 179928) | Plant litter microbial communities from Arlington Agricultural Research Station in Wisconsin, United States - UWRJ-L019-104C-5 | ecosystem: Environmental > Terrestrial > Plant litter >...
AAACAAACCAAAAAAAAAAAAAAAAAAAAAAAAAAAAAAAAAAAAATTTTTAAAAAAAAAAAAAAAAAAAAAAAAAAAAAAAAAAACTTCACAAGCATATCCCGTCTTCTTCGAAAAGTAATTTCTAGTCGCATATTTGTGGTCTCCTGCTACGAGGCACTGAATTCAAGTTAACTGTTAGACATGCAAACATGTATATTGCTCCCCAAAAGGGGTTTTCTGCTCCTTTTAACAGCAACATGGGGTTTTTCCTGGTTCGTTGCTTTAACTGTCAACTGTGGTATAGTCATATTTTCTTTGTCCACTTCATTATTCATGGAATTCAGATGAGAGGACTAACAGGTGTGTGAACTCCCATACGTGTAATACTTTGTATCTATATAATAATAGTCATAAATCCACAAATTCTTTCATCTTTCTTTCATTCCGTTTCATCAGCCGCAGCTATCCCGCTCGCTCACAACTGCTGTAATCGCTCGTCTCCACGCGTTATGGCTTCAAAAGATGTAGCAACTTCGGTGAGTCGGAAGAAATCAATATACGAAGTTGGTGCCCCTGCTAAATGAATGAAGGGTTTGCCCGAGAGAGTTGGAAAGAAGGGACTTGATATTCCAGATAAACCCGGCCCCCTTTCGAAACGGGCACTGAAGACTCTCCTCGAAGAACGTATGAAGAGGAATATTCAAACGACGTCAATATGGGGTCTGGTAGAATGCCAGACCTCCCAATCCAGTGAGGACCCAGGCGATGATACGGAGCAATCTTTAGTACCTGTGAGATACTATACCGCTCTCACCGATGAGGATCGGGAGAGAGAATACCTCTCGTATGATACTCTTGGCGCCCTACGCCGCTGGCTGTCCGTCGAAGAGCCCAGCTATTTGGAATTGCACCACCCTCAGGCGTCATTCTTATTCAATATAGCGAGGGACTTATACGAGAAACGCCTGGTTAAGACTCGGGTCCATGGCGGCCAGATAATTGCTTGCGAAGTCACATTTGGCGAACAGAACTTTTCCGATCCGTCAGCCCTCGCCTTTCCGCTTGCATTGTTGATGCTAGAAAAAAACCAAACCGCTCATCAGGATGCCGGACCTGTTATTAAATCAATGCTAGAGGAGGATATAGCAACCTCGGATAGCAAAGAAAAGATATTTGACTATCTCAGGGCGCTTTCATGCCAGATTGCGCCTGAGAGTTATACCATCATTATTATCATCAAGTTTGCAAATCGTCATGGCGTAGGAAAGAAGGCGTTGAAAAGGATGCAGGACGTGATCGCTCAACGCGTCGTACGCCCAGTTGCTGGCCAGATTCTTGCTTCATCTCCATCTGCCAACAAAGCTGTTGCGCTTTTCGAAGATGATGACAATAATCTGTCTCTTTTCACGGAACATCATACCGTGGAAACGATATCAGCTAGAGGTAGGGCAGAATTTCACTCCTCTTGGTGCCGTCATTTCTACGTGCCGGTAGGGCCAAAACTTGACGAGGAATTTTACTCCTTGAAATGCTTGGATGATTGGGATCTCGAATGCGAGATTGACAGGCATTTCTGTTTCACTCTCAGCGAAAATGTTGGTTTCTACCTGCCCCCAGGGATGGAGAAATATAAGATAAGGCGAGCGTTTTGGAGATGGTCTGCGCCATTATGAAAAGCCTCCTAATATCTTGGGAAGGGCGGGGCGGGAGTCGGGAGTCTCGCTGAGATGAGAAACGCGGTGGTAGGAGATGCAATATTATCATGTACCGAAGTTCTTCATTTGCTGTGAAGGAAGCTGAATGGCAATTGTTCGACTTGAATCCAGGATGACTATATAAAATCTGAAGGAACACACGACAGGCGGACATCAGCATGCACTTTATATTAAGGTGTCGTGGTAGCGGGTCTAACCGCTTAATGGGTTCGTGAGCTAGTAATTCTTGTGATGATCAAGGCTACGTACGAAGTAGGTTGGTCGGATTTGTGTCCTGTCGCGATGCTGAACCTGATGCTGTTAGTAAGACCTTTTGGAGGAGATAGATAACAAACACTTACAAAGGCTCATGCTTATGATAGCTATAAATTGTAACTGAAAAAGAATTAGCCATTGGTTTATATTGTTAGCTACGTGAGATGATACCAGTCGCACTTTCAAGTCCCCTTTCTACTAGACCTAAGTATCTACCCACATACTCATATACCTTGGTTCATAGCTCTTTGTGGACAAACAGCATATTCACATATTTAACCTTCATTTATCAAATCATCAGATTGACACTATGCTAAACCTGAGAATTATCGCAAGCTCCCTAACATCTCCCCTTCATTCTTCTGCCACTCCCGTACTCATTTCCGGCTTATCGAGCTCCCAATCTACTGCAGACGCACAACATGGATTGACCCAGTCGAGGAAAATTGCACGCCCCGGTGCCGAACATGTGGATTCAAGCAGAGGGTTTCAAGGAGTCAAATAGGGTAGTTCTGCCCTTGTCGTATTTCAGGGTAGCATCGATCTCCTCGTCGATGCTCGCTAGCAGTTTCTGCTTGTCCCACGTAGGTTGCCACCCGAGCGGGAATCTCTTCGCGTAGTCGACATCCACGCTGTTTTTTATTTAAAATAAAAAAAAACGTCAGCATCTCTCGCACTCAATAGTTTTCACCTTATATTCATTGGGCAGATATATGGCTAGCTTACCTGGCCGTATGCATAAGCCTCACATACTGGCGCGGGAGATCCAGCGCCTCGGCCGCCATATCGTCGCTCGGCCAGAGCTTTGCCACATTGTCCGCGACTAGACCACGCGCGTGTAGCGCGCCGGCGAGGGCCTGAGCAATCTCCCACCAGCCCACTTCGTGAGCCACAGAGAAGTAGTAGCCCTTTTCTCCGCTTGGAAGGTGCTCCTTGTGCTTCTGCTGTTTTTCTCCAATGTCTCCGTCGCGCAGAAGAAGAATCTTCTCGAGGAAGAGGATGTAGTATTCTGCTAGGTCCTCGATGTGCACGGCGACGAAGTTCTGCCGGAATTCATAGGTACTCAGTTAGCAAGCGAGCGGATTCAGCTGGCGGTGGAAGGTAGGTAGTAAGTAGCTAGGTAGGGAAAGTAAAGCTGCTACTTACACTGTTCTGGTCGAATTTGTAAACTGCCTTGAGCGCAATACTGGCTTTAATGGTCGCGGGGATGTTCTGAGACAGCTTCTTCCATTGCCCAGTTCCTGTTCCATCTGATAATTATACGTAAGCATGAACAGATGGATTAATTCGACTTAGTTGGCCCTTCGCGACCATAATGGTACAATGTAGGAAAATGAAAACTCACAAACAAAGGGAACAGAGATGATCATGTTCGTCACGCCTTGAGCCCTGGCTTCATCGATGATGGCTGTATTGACCTTGGCAAAAAGAGTTGGTCATTCCTCCGCTTTCCATGTGTATGTGTGTACGTGGCAATAAGTGGTGGGAGTATGAAACTTACTGTTCGAATTACAAACCCATCGTTGAGCTCCTTTTCCAACTTGTATATCGGATCGCCGTCCTTGACGGGTCCGTATGGCCATCCGCCTTCCTTGGAGTAGCCTGTTGTCACCGATGACTGCCCTCAATGTTAGTCCGATGCCAGGAGTGGCGAGAAAAGATCGGGACATATCCGACTCACGTGGACGTGATAGGTGGGCTTTCCGGTGGCCTCTCGGCGCTTTCCTAGCCCCTTGATGAGATGGATAGCCTGTCTGCCGTCTACAGAGCTCGCGGTGTGGATAACGATGTCGACTAGGGACCAGTCAATCCTCTCTCCAGCAACATGAGTTGATGACTAGCTTACTCTCGTGCTCAAGCACGGCATCGGTCACAGCCTTTTCGTCCAGTAGGTCTAGTTGGACGACGTTGATGCCCAAAGGTTTTAGACTCTGCACTTGCTCGTCCCTGCGGACGGCAGCAAAGATGTTCTTCGGAAGAACAACAGAATTATTGGAGAGAAGAGCTGTAAGAATAGAGCCACCACTGTTACCGAAGGTGTTAGCTTGTGGGTGTTATTAATGTAAACAGGAGAGGCGACCCGAAGCATACATATATCCGGCAGCGCCCGTGACTAGAATATTTACGCTCATCTTGTCGACAAAGTACTGTACTTGAGATTGTATTTCAAAAGTTCGAAATGAGTTTTCTGAGAGTAGTGATAGGGGTAGTGGCCTGAAGAAATAGTCTTTGAGGCTTTATCCAATCCATGGCTACTCGGGCGTTTATATATCTTCTGAAAGTCTACAGAACGAAGTAAATATTTTTTTTACTACAGTACATTACAGAATAATACGGTTCTGGCATACCTAGTCTAATGGAACTTTGAGGCGTGTTGGTGATGCGGTTCATGTTTTGGGTTGATAATCGGACATAGCGCTGAGTCCTCGACGGTCTAACAAACTCACCGCCGGAAACCCGCGCGATTCCGCCTGTAAACAATGGAGCTAGTCAGCTCACCAACATCACCACTATCGTTGCTGGCTGTCCTAATATCCACACCAGTGTTCTAAGAGACGAAAAACATTTGACCCAGAATCCTGAAAATATGGAATCCCGCGGAGATCCCCAGAGTGCGCACGCAGGCCGTCGGCCAGCCATCCCCAGGCGATCTGTGAGTGCCCCTGTCACCCACCACTATCTAACATGTACTCTTCGTAGACAAGGGACTAACCCTCTGCCAACCAGTGCGACCAGTGCCGGGCTCGAAAGGTGATTAAGCAAACCACCCGATCACGAAAAGCTCTCTCTTCTCTTTCTTATCGCCTAACCCAGTCGGTCCGATTGGCTGATTGATACTCGCTTACCTTTGTGCTCTTTCTCGACGATTTAGGTCGGCTGTGATAGAGGATCACCGTGTTCGAACTGCGTTTCCACAAAGCTTAGCTGCACTTTTAGTGCCGTGGCTTCGAAAACGACGACTCCTGCGAAGCAGAGGGTGTTGATATCGGCACAATAGTAAGTTTAGGCTGCTTTTTTCAATGGATAACCGGTCCCTTGATTGAGAGACGGAAATACTAATCCTCGCTGTCCCTATCGGCCTTTTAAGTGAGCAGAAGATCGATGAGATTGCGGAGGGAATCGAGGCGATTAAACTTCTCCTGCAAAACAAGCCAGCTTCTCTCGGGAAGAATGAATTGCCTCTCAGGAACATCAGCAGCTTGCTCTCTAATGGAGAAAGTTCCGCAGCAGCAGAGTGGGATCACTCTGTCCAGATCAACGAATTCGTAAGAATTGTCGCAGAAGATCGTGCTTCCCGAGATGATACCGCAGCCCTCGAGGAAAACGACGTAATAGCCTCGCTGAAGAGGCTTGCGCGAGTACTCGAAAGCTCGGACGTGACTCGGGACCTATCATTCCCAGAGACGAAGGGTATTCCACCAGGGGCCGGTCTATCTATGCCGCCCGTCGAAGCTGCGGTTATAATCCTGCGCTGGGCAAAGGGTCGGTCCATCTCTCCGCTCGTCTAGCACATCACTGATTAGCAGGTTGCCCGTGTTTTTACTAACGTTGCTGGTTTCGAAAGAGCATAGGGGGTTCTTTAGAATAGAGTCTGTCGCTCGTATTCTTCCGCTGGAAAGATTCACCGATATCTGTCAGAAGGTCTACTTCGCCGTGGACGAGCACTCTGATGTTGAGTTCATACTAGCTAATAGTTACCTGTCGTACGTATGCTACGAATACGTCGTCGCGACGGGAAGGCAAGAGTATCAGGAGCATTATATGCGGTACCGGCAGAACGCCCAAGTGGCCCTCTCGCGGCTACCACTGTTACTACCGGCATCCATAGAAGCTGTAGCAGCGCTTACGTTCGGAGTGAGTCCCCTTTCTGCATCATTATATTGTGATAAGAGTATCTTAGCAGTAGCCGGGGACAGAGCAAGCTGATCTCGTTTTCCTTTGTAAACAGGCCTCATTCGCGATTGAGAGCTCCAAAACCACACTGGGATGGACGTACATCTCAACTGCAACAAACCTCTGCCAAACGCTGGGCTTACATCAAATGACCATAGTAACCGCGAGGCAAGACACCGGTGGTGGAAGTTCGCAAGAAAACAAAATAACTTTGTTCTGGCTAGTATTCATGCTTGAAAAAAGCCTCTCGCTTCGCCTCGGTCGACCTACGGCCTTGCGCAATGGCGATATCACAACCCCCTTACCGGAAAGTCCGACAATTCGGCGGTGTTCCATGAGCGCGATCATCCAGGGCAAGATATACGATCAGCTATACAGCCCAGCAGCGCTAGCTCGTCCGGAAGCTGAGCGTGGCGGTACGGCGCGGGTTTTGGCGGCGGAGCTTCGCGAGCTCATTAATGAAAATAGAGTTGAATGTTATGTAGGTCTCTATTATTATTATTATAGTGATGACACTGTAACGCGTCTTTGCGATTTTTGGCTAATAAATCTGCCTTTTTTTAATTTTTTTTAATAGACTCTGTTCACTCAATCCGACTTTGAACGGGATATCATGCGGCCGGTTTATCTGAAGATCGAGCTGCTCATACAGCTCTCACTGCTGACGCTCGTCCTCCGAGCTGTCCCGCCCCCGCCGGGCTCGCTCACCTCTATCGCGGACGAGTGCGCCACGGCGGCTCATGAGGCGCTCGAAGTGCATCATGAGTGCATGGCGGCCTTGAAGGGCTTCAATACAGACCAAATCATGGCGAATAAATACTTGCACTGGTAAGAAGATCAAAGTTTGTGTTAAACTTACAGGCATCCTTACACCTACCTCTTTTCGAAAATATATCTATTTCTACCTATTAACGTATATCTTATTAGGGGAATCCTACACACTCCTTTCGTCCCATTTAGTGTACTGTCCACCCGAATGGTCCAACTATCAGATGTCAGGGACCTCTCCTATCTGGACCGCTTCACGGAATCGCTACACTTCGGCGAGTCATCGTCTGCGGGACCTGTCACGCACCCATATAGGCTGTACAAACTACTCTGCCAAGCGCTGCGGCTCTACATTAACCAAGACGTTGACGCCCTGCCCTCCAACAGTGGGCTGACAGGCATGGATGCTGTCGATCCTTGGAGCGTGTTCGACTTCGCATCGTTTGGGGCCGAGGCCAGTAGCAACGGAGCAAACGGCACCGAGTTGGAGCCTGGTATTCTCTCATACGGGTTAAGCGATTGGTTCTATGGTAATCAGCAGCTCATGAACTTGCTCGATGACGATGTCATGTTTTAAAAATGCGAAGGGAATATATGCAATATAGAATGCTAGATTTTGTATCGAGAATCTTTATCATACAACATACATGGCATGCGCCTTGCTGTCTAATAATCTCTAGTCATCTAATCTATCTATGTACTTCTTGTCACACCTCAAATGTCTCGGAGCTGCTCAGTGGACAATCTCCCTTCTTTCGATGCATAACATAACCTCGTAGGCGAATTTCTGCGTAGTGAGTGATGAGTCTAAAGATTATGATGCGAACGAACATACAAGGAGGTTATTTTACATTTTTACGAAATCGTCAGCAATATTCATTCCAAAGCATACATACAAACCCAACTGCATTGCATCCCTTGTCCATCTCACAAACAAAATGTGTGTATGTGTAAGATCTCGCACAAAACTGAACCCTCCCCCCTTTGCGTCTCAGCAGAGCTCCCAGAGCGGGCGGGGGAGATGCGCGCGGACGACAGGAGACGGCGCGTGACGACCCGTCTTCATCTGTTTGATGCCGACATACACAACCTTGCGCTCGGGATCGCCGACGAAGACGGAGCGCGACTGTAGACCGTAGTACTCGGAAATGGAATGGGTGATCCAGCGCCTGTAATAAACAAAGAGGGAGAAGAACCAAGTCTTAGCGTGACCTCTAAAGCGGGTGGGAGACGGTGGAACGAAGCAAAGAACGGATGAGAAAAATAATATATAAGAAGTTCTTCAGAAAGGGGGGAAGGAAGAAAGGGCAGTACGTACCTAAAGGCGCCACCATCCTCGTCTCCGAGGCCATCGAACAACATCCCCTCGTCCTGCGTCGCACCAGTGGCCTTGGTCGACCGCCGGGCTTTCTTCCACTGGCCGCCTACATTCTCGATATTCCCCTGTCCCTGCCTCTGCCCCTTCAAATTACTTTTCATCTTACTCTTACTCTTCCCGTCGCGCATCTTTCCATTACGCCCCACAAATACGATCTCCTCATCTTCAGAATCCAAACTCACATCATCATCGTCATCACAATCTGTCTTCAAATCCGCATCCGCGTCCTCGGCGACCTTGCGCTGCTGCTGCTGCTGCTGCTCAACGAGATACCGTCTAACCGGCTCCTCGAGCGAGCGCACCCAAGTGCGCACGGCGGGCGTTTTCTTGGCGCGCTGGCAAAGCTCGCGTGGGACGCGGCCCGCGACTTGCGAATCGCCCAGCGTGCGCGTGAGACGCTGCTTGCGAGAGGCGCTCACGGCGCTGCGTTTCTCGACCTCGGCGCGCACGCGCAGCTCCCATGCCGCGGCGACCTTGTAAGGGACGTGGTGGACCGGGTGCGTGGGGCGGGGCACCATGTCCTGGGGTTCGGGCGGGATCGCTGCGTTGGGGACGTGGAGAAGACGGTCTATTTTATTACATATTAATCATGGGAAATCTTTAACGGGTAACGGGACACATATCACTTTGCGCCCCTCGGAAACTAGGTAGGTAGCCAAAAATAAGAAAGAGGCTGGGAAGGGGGGTTCTTATTACCATTCTCCCACCGCCGTCTCTGTCGGCTCCCCTCGTTGCCCTTGAGAAGCGCCTCGCGCCGCTTCATGCTGTCGCGACGCGACAAGGGACGAGGCGGCGGCGTGATACCACCGCCGTACCCCGCGCGGCGCGGATCGTAGACACTGACAGATGCTTTCTTTATCTTGGCGTCCGTCTCGTCGAGCGGGATAGACAGGTGTGCGCCGGTGCCACGCGCAACGGGCGACACGTTCAGGGACTGCAGCGCCTCGATGGTCCATGCCTCGATGTCGACGCCGCCGTTGCTGTTGGTCGGCAACGAGGGCATGGACGTGTTGTTGGCAGCAGACGGTGTGTTAGTCGCATTGTGGTGCAATTCGCTTTGGTGTTGTTGTTGCTGCTGCTGCTGCTGCTGCTGCTGCTGTCCGTTGTCGTTGTTATCGTGAACTTGGCTGCTGTTGCCTTCGTTGCCTCCGAGCTCCGGAGGGAGCGGGACTGCGCTGTAGATTGCCATGGTGGAGTCGAGATGTACGTACAGGATCGCGTGTTGCAAACCAGAAATATGTCTTAGTAGAAGGAATGTGAGTGAGAAGAAAGTCCTCTAGGTTAAGTTAGAGAAATCTATATGAAGGGAGCAATGCAGATTCCACCTCGGACCGCAATTGATATCAACACTTTTCTTATCTGGTCTTTAATGTCATAAGTTAATAGTTTGGATGGACTGGTGACACATACTCTGACTCGTCGACTCCATGCCATTCACCCCTGACCCTTGGCTGCTGATAAGATATCCCTCCGGATATGACCAATCAAGTGCATTAATTAGGCCATCCCAAGTCCATGGGTCTTCTAGAACCCCGCTAGTTTGCAGTTGCATCCCTCGGGTTGTCATGGACAGGGCTGTTTCTTTTGCCGGGTAGGTTTTCTCGCCCTTTGTCCATGGGATACCAAAGGGAAGAGACCATCTAGAGAGAGGAGCTAATCGTGCTTGAGAAATTAGAATGATAAATACTAGATATCTAGAATTTAGGTAGTTAAGTAGTTAGGTATTTGAGGGCGAATATAGGGGGGAATCTTATTATACAAGATACAGCCACGAGTTCGCTAATGAAATGGGTTATCATCCCCCAAAGAAAGAGACAAAGCAAGTATAACCCCCCCCTTCTCCTGTAGAAAAGAAACACCCCTATCTAGACCCGGATCTATCGGTCGCTGTTCGATATTACTTATACTAGGTTATCATCGCCCTCGATAGCCTCAAAACCAAAATTATTTATTTGTTCACGTCGGGCCCGCGGAACTCGGCCGGTATACCGGGTTGATCGAGCCAATTCCCCGTGAGCCTGTTCTGCCGTAGTCCGTTCTGGCTGTCTCGCAGTCCGGCGGAACTACTACTGGGGCTAGCTCGGCCCGTGCCCATCGTGCCAACAAGCTTACCTCCCCCAGTCGTGACGATCATGCCGCCTAGGCCAGGGCCCGTGCCGATCTTCTGTCCATCGAGACCTATGCGGCGACCACTGCCGCTCACGACCTTGAAGCCGCCGCGACTGTTACTGCCGTTTCCGAAGCGATCGTCGTCTCCGTCCGAGTCGCCAAGCCTCGTCTTCTCGACGCCGCCGAAAAACCGGTTACGCGCCGCGTCCCCTATTCCCCGGCCGAAGTTGGTAAGGGCGCTTTTCGCCATCGGCAGTCCGCCGCCTCTCCCGCTGCCCGCAAGTGGCGAATTGTTGTTGTTGTTTTGTCGTCGGCGTCGTCCCCATAGGACGAACACCGCGAGGATGAGTGTTAACGCGGCTATGCCTCCGATGACGGGCGCGGCGATCCAGGCGTTGGATGATGTGGTGGGCGGTCTACTGAAGTTGCCGAAATTTGGACGTCCATTGTTCCCCGTAACACCCGGGCCGTTGCCGTTGCCGTTGCCGTTGCCGTTTCCTCCTCTATTGTTGGACGGAATTTCAGGCGTCGAATCCGCGAGTGCGCTCGTGCTTGCAATTGATGACGTAGCAGCGGAAACGGGAACGGGCACAGATACAGATACGGTGACGACGCTTCCAATGGGTATGGAGGGATCTGGAATGGTTGTTGGTGGGGTAGTAGTAGCCTGGGGGACTGCGGTAAGCACAGGGGCGGCTGTGCTTGGACTGGAACTTGCTACCGTGCTGCTGTCGGCTGGTGGCTCTGCGTTGCTCACGACTATAGCTGAGTCGACGCCTATCTTGTCCAGTAGTTCCGACATGTCGAACGTTGTTTTCAAGTAGCAGTTCTTGAAACCAGCGGATTGTGAGGGGTCATAAGACACACCGCCACAAATCGGGTTGGCGCTACATGCAGCAAGACACGACTCTAAAGTCATCTGAAATTGTTGTTCGAGATCTCTCCCATTGACGATCTTGCCACACTGCAGGTTGAAACTTGAACCTTGGCCAAGGAAGACGGTGCCGGTCCCTTGTTGAGAGCATGAGCTCGTTGGCCCAGGTTGGGGAAAGATAGCTGCCGCGCTATCGAAGAAACGGTTTGGCCGCGTACCCTCGGGAATGAGGTTCCCGACCAAGACACAGTCGCCGTTGTTTTTATATTGTGCACCCTCGCATCTTGGATTCTGGAAAGACGTGCTGCAGCCATGCACGTTAGTCAGAGTAACCATAGAGCAAGACACATTGTGTTGGAAGCCCACCACATACCAGATATCTGCACATCTCGCCAGTGAATCGGTTTTCATACGAAGCACTTCATCGCCTCGGAAGTGTGTATTGCAATACACGGTGAACTTTTGTTCATCTCCGATGGTTGTGCCGTTGCCGTTGGGACAAGGCGCATGCGAGCCTTGCCTCGCCTGAAGTACGTGGCCAGGAAGAAACATTTTGGGAATTAATTGCTCAAGCATTTGCACAGAGCGTTCGCTAGGGTAGATAGACAACGATATGCGAAAGACGTCTCTATCTCGAATGACGAGTCTCACAGTCGCATGTCATTAGTATGTTACAATCAAGTATCGAAATAAAATCGGAAAACGCAAAGCCAGCGGAAGGGAAGCTAATACGCCCATGGCGACTCAAAATGGCTTATATGACAAGACGCCATGCCGTCGTGGTTTACCCTCACCCAAATCGGCGGCTGAAAGTTGGATTCTTCTATCGACGATGATCAGGAGGCCGGGATGGCCATTTGGTGTCAGAGCAATTTGGCGCGATCAGGCTATCTAAGAAAAAACCTCAAAGTACAACGTCCCCCCACGATCGCAGGTAGGTTCGCTTGGTGGGTAATATCGTCTCAAGGTCGCGGGTAATGGCTGGCATGTTGGATCGCCAGATGCGCACGGGTTCCTGAACCTGAAACTGTGGCAGCTGAGCGGCACGGCGCACGGCACGCTGTAATGTTCGCAGGCTCCCTAGTGTTTCTTACATGGCATATCGAGAACACCGTGCCGGTAGCAAGTTAGTCGTTATGCCATCTTCGGTGGATGGTGATAGTCTAGTAGGCAACTGCAGTAGGAGGTACAGATCTGTAGATGCGATGAAGTTCCCAGTGGTGGTGTTAGTTCGCCACTAATGCCTAAACCCGGAGTCGCGTGCCGACCGACATGCCAAGAGAGTCTTTACACATGGCGTTTTGCCGTAACCGCTCTCACAAATGAACGAGAGGAGACACAAAGAGACAAACCAAAATGTTATGACAGCTGCCCAACTAGGTTATGCCTATAGACGTTGGTCTACCAAAGAAGGAAGCAAATTGTGAACAGTAGGCCCATGCTACCTGGAGAACCTGGGGATCCCCAGATTAATGCAGGAAGTACAGATGCACAGCGTATCTGCTTACATAGGGAGCACCCCTGGTCCTTTCCCTTGATCCTAGTGCCCAGTTCCTCAACCCGAGGAGTCCAGGACATATACCAGAATTTTTAGAGCTCTTCAAGCCAACTGAACAGGTCCGAATAGGAGTAACGTGCTGTGACATCGACGCAAGGCTGGGTAGCTGAAAGATGCCTGCATTGGATGATTTTCTATAGTCGCCTTTTTTCATTCCGCCGAAATTGTCATTTGATAATTGTATTGAGTCTGTAGAAAGGTGGATGTAGATGATCCTTGTGGTGACGCTCTGATGCTCTGCGGCTCCCTGCCACATTGATGAGTCAATCTCCTCCCCCGAAAATGCTAGTTAGAATACATAGTAGGACCTTGTCAGAGTGTCCGAGGTTCTTATTATCGATTTACCACATAACAGTGGCGTATTAGGATTGGTCTAGCCAATTTGCATCTGCTGTCTTGGCAGAAAGTGCGTACATCAAATCCAACTCAACTCCTCGTGTAAGCAAAACGGACAGGGGTAAAAGCACATGGCTATTGAAACTGCCTTTAATACCAAGAATGAGCTTTAAAAAGGAAGGTTTGAAGAGCTAGTCGCCGTTACCGCACGCCTGAGCTGCCTAACCCACCTGGTGCAAGCAAGGGTTGATTCTCTCCAACGCCTTGTACACTCTCACGGTCAAGTGCACGCTCGATTTCTTCCTGCGTGTCACCATATGCCTGCAAATGCGCCGAGTACGGGCCTGGAGATGGTAAGACTCTAGGGGTTGTGCGTCGGTTGTATACTGGCCGCTGTTGATGCGGTGAAGACGCTCGACTGCTGGTATCCCCTCTGTTTGATGGCCACTCGTATCTAATAGCCATCGTCAGCAAGATACCTTGCATGAAAGCAGTTAACACATAAACGCCCCATGTACTCCAGCCTCCCCAGCCCAGTCGCGCAGCTAGACTGGCGGCAAATAGGAAACCGCCAGGAGTTTGAATAGTCATCATCAAAATGCTAAGGCTCCCAGCCTGTTTCAACTTGTATGTAGTCCAGATCTGAGGCATGTACTGGATAGCCGCTAGTACGGCTGCTGTAACTCCTAGGAAGTCGGCCCAGCGACCTAGATATTGGGGCGCGGCAAAGGCAAGCGCAGCCGAGATAATGACAACCAAGAGGCCGTGCAACAGGCAGGCTCCGCCCACAGCAAGTGCTGTTCGCCATGAGGGCTTATCTGGGTCGCGGTCCAGTTCTTCGTCGCTTATATCCGCGTCATCGCGCCTGAAGAAGACGAGAAATAATACGAGACTGTTCCATATTAGCACAACTAGTGAAACGGTTCACGATAACACTTGCGATGGCGTTCGTGGGTACTAACATGGTGGCAAAGCAAATCCACTGAGTGCCTATTTGAGCGATACCCAACAAACCAGCCGTGCACTCGAAGGGGCTCACTTCCTTGCAGCACGCGACGTCGGCCCGTGATTCTTCAAGCGTCAAAATGTTACCGAACTGGGCATTCGCAGAGGTTACACCGAGTAGAACGAAGTAGGGTGAGATGCCTTCGGAGGAGCCCCGGGAGATGATTCGGTAATGTTGGGTCACGTAAGAGAGTAGGATGCCGAGGACCAGGAGTCTGGGGTGTCAAAGGTCAGTTGTCGTCCCCCTCCAAGACACGCATTGTTGGGCTGGGAGTTTAAGTGCTACCCACATAGAGATGAAGAAATTAGTGAAACCGCCCTCCCGGAGGAGCTGGCAGCGATCCTCCAACAGGGACGCTGTATGGGACTGCATTTGGGAATGGTTTCTTTCCGTTCCGATATCGACAAGCTTGGGGATTGATGTCACGGAAATGGATGATACGTAAGAGTTAGAGAAGTGAATAAGGCAAGCTCTTTAGATTGATATAGGCATCAAATTCAGCGAAGACTAATTATTGAATGCTTGAAATGAGAGTTTGAAGATGATCGACAAGTGAGAGTCAGGCACGCCGTATCGGTAACTCGCACCAACTTAGGCAAGGTATACGATTATCAAAAGGACCACCAAATGCACGGATGTTGGGACAGATCAGCCTGTTTGGTGTCCACGCCAGCCCTCTGACCAGCCGGCTTGATGTTGAAGATGATGAGAATGGGAATGCGGAAATGATGCCTGCCACGCCTAGGAGGTCGTGTTGGGGAACTTTCTGACTGACCTAGTGATCCAATCACCACTAGGTACCAGCCTGCGGGCAGAATCCAGTGCCCCAGGCACCCTACCGCATGTAGTACAGACCTGGTACCTCGCTAGCTAACCTTGCCGACTGCTGCTAGCACTGTACGTGACTAACGAAGCTGAATCTGGCCCACAATGACGTGTGTGCCCCAGAGTTCAAGTAGTCCCTGCATTCTACGCTGATAAGCCGACGCGTTACAGATCTGTAATTCGCTGTTGCTAAGTACCTAAACACCTACCTTCTTGCTTTATCGATAAGCTCATGGATACCATGTAACTTCCATCGTAATTGGTGACAGTTCGTTGAGCCATCTCGAACTAAAGGAGTCAAGCCTCGACGAGGGCCTATTTTCTGGGCTGCAATGAGAATTTGGACAAAAACTAATTTGGGTATCAACTTCTCTTATTGTTAAGCCGGGACTCTGGCTAAGACAATGCGGTAATATCGAAGGGCTCGGCAAGTTTGGTTCGGGTTTCATGATGGAGGGCCAAAGTGGGCAAGCTCAAGACAAGGTCAAATTGGTGGCATCGACGAGAGATATAGTGCCTCAGCATTCCTCTTCCTCCTCTTTGTCCGAGACTGGACATGCCGACTATGGCGAAGAAGCGCCACACGACGTCTGCAGCTATTTCGAAAACGCACAATGGACCGCCGACGGAACCACGGTCTTGACGTACTCTTCCACGCACCTGGTATCTGGGTACATATTGCCCGAGGATCTGCTCTCTGAAAGGGAGGAACCGCACACCCTGCAACCACAAGCAAGCATACAGCTCCCTGAACCGAGCAATGTACTATCAAGCGCGCCGTACTTCTCACTCGCGGAGTCTTGGACCCAGCAGGTGTTGGTTTCGGCCCGGGACCACCCGTTGCAGCTATTTTATCTCGCCCCATCTTCAGAGGGCTCACAAACCCCTATAGCCTCATATCCCTTCACGAAAGCCCGAAGTGAAGACTTCCTTGCTGCGACTTCCCTACTTTGGCCATCCCCGGGCACTCATTTTATAGCAGGGAACCGCAATTTCCTCGCGCGCTTCGACGTGCAGCGCACAGGCAAGGAGCCAGTGAATAGAATCCGTACTATTCCCTCAGAGAGACATCTGTCAAAGGGTGGCGGTGTCGGGATGCGAGGCATCGTATCAGCATTGGGTGGACAGCCGATGAACAGGGAGACTGGTGCGAGTCTCGTGGCAGCGGGTACCTGGACTCGATGGGTTGGACTGTACGACTTTGCGCAAGCCGGTAATTGCGTTGCCACATGGAGTATTACAGCCGCGGTTGAAGAGACCGGCAATGGCAAGGAGACAGGCGGGATTGGGGGTGATGGTATAACCAAAACAATCTGGAGTCCTTGCGGTCGGTATTTAATAATATGTGAGCGCAAATCCCGTGGTGCACTTATCTACGATGTACGCGTGACTGGAAAGCTCCTGGGTTACTTAACAGGGCGTAACGCGTTAGGGAACCAGCGGATCTCCTGCGACGTCTTCCCAGGTGTTGATGAAAATGCCGGTTTCGAAGTTTGGTCTGGCACTTCAAGCGGGGATGTAAAAGTCTGGGAGGGTGTTGGAAACACCGAAGGTCCTTATGCGCCCACTTGGGCATGGGACGCACATCAGTCTACCGTTGGCAGTGTGTGCTTACATCCTAGCGGCTCCGTTGTCGCAACATGTGCCGGATCCTGGGAGTTTGCAGATGAAGACAACGATTCGGGTCACTACGGATCGCGTAATGGTCGTCCGAGTAGCCAAAGCAGCCCCGAGAGTAGCGATGACGATAGCTTAGCAGCCGACATATCCTACATGAACAGACGAAATAAGGAAAGCAGTCTAAAGATTTGGAGTCTCGCAGGCCTCCCCACCGAAATCCAGACTCGGCTAGTGGAAGAAGAGGCATAGCCAGGGATGATTTTTTCAAGCCTACTGCTGATGGTAACTGAGATGTGTTTGAACCTCTTCAGCTCAAAGTTGAATTCCTATTTTCTACGGCGGTTCAAGCTCTTAACATTGGGGCATACCCAACAATATCGAAAGCTATAAATGCAATAAGCAAAGGACATCAGCATTTCAACTCCATCTAGTTTCCAACGTCCTGCTGATCCTATTCAGCATAGTCTCCCCACCTACCAAGTCCCGAAAATACTCGACTCGCTCGTCAGGCGACATTCTCATAAACGCTGACAAGCCACCCTCGAACCACCTGCTCTCTTCGTAGGTCTGCTCATTGGCTGCCGCCTTAAGACGAATGAGAATAGCCTGCGCCGCGTAGGCGTTAAAGCCAGCACGGCGAAGGAACAGTTCCCACTGCGTCTCGTCCTGCATAAGGTTCCCCTGGGTCTCAGCCGCTTCGTGCGCGTACTGCGCGGCAAAGAAAACGAGCCACGTCGCCAGTGTTGCCTCTCCACCTCCGACATAGAAGACCATGACCTGAGAGTCAAGGCCTGCGGTGAAGCTGACAAATTCGGCATATCCCATAGCTTCTGATGGTGTAAGATCTCGCGCAGTCTCGTCGATAACATTCCCTTCGGACACGAGAACAATCAATCGCTCGTAGCGCAACATAACACGGCTAATTCGTTCACGAATTGCAGACTGACCACTACAGCCAGGTAGCGGTTTTTGTATGGTTTTCAATAGCGTCGTCATGATGATGCCCGTGATGGGGGAGATAATAATGTCGGCTTCGGCTGTGAGGGATAATGCAACTGGTATTGTCGTTACGGAGCGGTGGTCCCAGGTGACGGTATCCCATCGATCAAAATCGCGCTCGATGATTTCAGCAGCGGGATAAAGCTGTTCAAGACGAGCAAAGAGGCTTCGGCTAATAGTTAGGCCTTTTATGAGCTTTGTAGCTGCGTTTATAGTATCCAACTTCGGGCACGGAGCTGCGGGTGCTTTGCTGTCGCACAACTGGCTGAGTGGCTGTTCCACAGGCTTATGGCCTTGATCCGTTCTCAGATCTCGTTCCAATCGGGGCACTTTCGGAATGAGTAACATCGGTAATTGATCTTCAGGTTTTGGATTATGTGAAAAGAAAGAGCTCTTGTCCTGCTTCTGACGCTTCGCCTCGCGGATATGGATGTAGTTTGAAAGCAATGTTGAGACAGCCGAATCCGAATCTGCACCAGGTAACAGTTGGGTAAGCTGCATAACATCTTCCTTTGGGGCGTTTTGCAGTGGCCGCTTCTTTTGAGGCGCAATGAGGTGTACAGAGCAGTCAGAGTCGCTCTCGTCTATTTTACTTTGGAGTCGTCTTCTCCTGGAAAGGATCTCTAAGTCAAACATTGGGTCCACAGGCCTTGTTGCCCCTTCAAGTTCTCCTTCACTTTCCGACTCATATAACACGGCTAAGCCTGGTCGTTTCCATACATAATCTGCGCTGGTAGGCACAGTTTCGGCGTCTATAAAATCGAAAAGTTTCGAACCAGCCCCCTCATCCTCGATGATCTCGCTCGTCAAAGCTTGAAAATCAATCTTCTGCATGAAGGGGACCCAGCGAAGCTGCGAGTCTGCCTTCGCATTTCTCGGCCAATAATGGAGGGCAGTGTCATGCTCCTTATTTAGCCAATCTAAATGCGCCTTGGTATTCATAGGCAAGGCTTGCCATTTAGGTTCGGAGATAGAAAAATCCATAGTGGGCACTTCGACGCGAGCCATAGTATCTGCAACGTTAATGCACTCTTGCTCGATGCTTCTCATCAGAGAAGCGGAACTCTGTTCCATGGTGTTCTGGAGTTCGCTATCGTGAGTGGCAATCATGCCGATAGTGTGTGCATCATCTGTCTCTGAGGAGAACGGAGGGGACAATGCATGATCGATATCCATGCTCTTCAAAAGAGATGGAACGTTAACTCCCCTATTGAAGAGTTTATGAGGTGATGAAGACGTCAGTAGAGGACTTTCTACCCTGATGGAGTCAATCTTAAATCGCTCTGCATCGAGTGCTAGTTTATCAGGCAAAGGCGATAATTGTGCAGCGGCAATATCAGATATATGTGACAGCTCTTCAAGCTCCCCCTTTTCGATAACAGACTTAGCTGCCTTCAAGTCATCACTGAGCAGCGATCTGGGGCTAGAGGCGACTGGAACCTCACAGACCTTAGAGTCTGGAACGAAACACTCTTCGTGTTGAGGGCATGGGCTAAGTGGAGGTGTGATTGCTAACTCCGACACAACCTAAGACTCGTAAGCTAAAGAGTAGGCGGACACATATTCATGATCTTAACTTACAGTTCGGTGTACTATCGCGTCTTCGAGTATGCTTCGATTATCATCTTCACACCAATCGTCTTTAAGAGCGCGAGCGAGCTGATATAATCCTGCTTTGGACACGTCGATTTTCTCATGCTCAACTGATATGTTGATGGCCTCTCTAAAGGTGTGGGCAGAGTTAGGAAATTCCAGACTTTCATCAAGAGCTGTGTTCAGTCTCTCTGGCGGGAAGACCTGGGAACTAACAATTGGCTGGCGTTGTTCCTGAATTATCTTCGCCAGCTCACGGCAATCTTCATCTGGGTCACTCGGTAGTATAGGCAACTCAAGTTTCAGCCTAGCTATCCGCTTGTGAGCATCATAGCGCGCCAGTGGTGTCTCTTCCTTGTCAATGGCATCTAGCTCTTCGAATTGGAGAGCTGAACCTAAGATGTCAAGAGAACCCTTAGGTATTTCTAGTTGCTCTTGAAGACGGAGCGGGGGAAGCTGGAATTGAGGGAGAGAAGAATCATCGATCAGACTATTCGCCCGAACATCCGGGGTAGGCCGAGGAAGGGTGCCGCTAAGATTGGCGAGAAGTGAAAAGGGGTCAACTTGTGAGTCAGTCGACAAGTTATTATCTCGCGCATACTGGTCCGGCAGAGGGCTCTGATCGCGCCCATCATTATCCATGGCCGCGACACATGAGACACGTATAATTCAACTTATCTTACACGCCGCCTACGATATGAAGATACGGCTTTCAATCTGGGTTGCTAAGTATATTTGTCGAGTGCCCTGTACAGTGTTACGGTTAACGAGGCACCTTACCTAGGTAACATGAAGTTCATTAGATGAGGATGGGTGGGTGCAGCAGACTGTCACTTCTCATGAAAATAAGGATGCTGCTCTCTCTGCGATAGCTAGCCGTTCCTGCTACGCTAGCCCGCCTTGCTGCCTTGTTTCTACGTTTGTATATTTAAGCGGCTCGTCTCTGAGGTAGGCACGCCCATCTTGTTCATGTTCCTTCCTAAGGTAGGCACCTCTTGCCCATGGCTTTACCTACCACGATCTATTGTCTCTAAGCAAGGCGCAGAAGTCACCCACGTTGCTCGTGGAAGGCACAAACTAGACTTTAATTCATGTGTGTGTAGAATTAGCAAGCATATCCCAGGTGGCGCCCTTCAGAATATTAGGTAATCCAGTGTCTTACCGGTCGGCGGTCGGGTATTCTTCACAGTGAAAGGGACAGACAGGATTTATTTGCCAAGATACGCAATTCTCACAGTGCGCTTTTCCAGGTCTGAACTCTTCCCCTAAACTGCACCTTGAAAAGCAAGAACCGAATCTATTTGCTTTATTACTTGCTCTGCATGCTGTAGGTATCGGATTTTCGACTTTCCTCTCCTATTTGTAAAAAACCGAGGGGTATAGAATACAGCCGTCCTAGTACCTACCTATCTCTTTTCCCCAGAAGCGAAGGCGAAAACGAACAAATAATTTTACTATTTGACCGGTCTCAGCGCCATGAACCAGCCGCATTTGGCCTTAGGTAATCGCTACCAATCACACACACAACCTCATACACGATGATGGGATGAAAATTTGAAGGTAGTATCGCGTTAGGAGTTCTCTCTTGGTCATTACTACGAAAGTCACAGAATCATGCCATTTCTTACAGTTCCTGGCCGAACGTGTCAGCCACGTAAGAGGGGGCTACCTGGGCGATCCAAAGACATCGCTTGTGCGGCTGTAGGTGCAGTGTATGCTGTACAATTCCTAGGTTGGAAGGGATGTCTTCAGACTCAAAGCTTCCTTGGATGATTCCATCCCTTATATACCAACCCAGTTATAAAGGCCCTTCTGGGCCATACCCATGTGTCGCTTGCACATCATGATCAGTGCCGTGCTCTAGAACGGTCCATGGCGTAAGTAGATGTCAGCCACAACATTAGTGCGGTAGTGTTCCATTGGTGGGTAGTGGTTCTTCGCCAATCTACGTGCCCCGTTACTCTGTGTGCTATGTTCTTTGAGGAGTCAAGCGTAAGTAATGCATGTAGCTACATAGTAGCTCTTGTGATATTGGTAGGTCACAGTAACTATTCCTACCAGATCAAACTGAAGGTCATACTCGTAGCTTCTACGTACAAGGCACTGCTTGCTGCATTCGGCCATGGTATTGCACCCAGACTAATATCTCTCTTAGAGCTAATGAAACAATCCTTCGCTTACCACATCATGCCGCCAGCACCTAACTGTTTTGCTCTTTATGTCGTCTTTGTATGAGATGCCAGAGCAGTTCCCCAGCTTTCATATGACCCGACTGTTCCTTCTTGCGTTTTGCCACTCACAACTCAGAAAAGTGGCTCTGGTTAAGACGCCTATGCGCAGCGAATTGCCCTTCTTTCCGGTGCATCGGTCGTCTTATCAAGCATGGCAGCAAAGGGTCTTGTTGCCCGCGGAGTTCCGACTCTCCCCAAGTGGTACATTTATATAGTTGGGGCAATCATACTACTTTCTCTCATCATATTGGCCTTGGCCGCCTATGCCCAGTCGCTCTCGGGCGACTACTTCTACGATTCTGGCGTTTCGGGCTTTTTCATTTTTGTCGTATGTAATTATAGAGTGTAGAATCCAACGGCGTCAAATCTAATACCGTTTTATAGTCAATATGGACATGGCTAGTCTATGGCGGTGCAATAGCCGTTGAACGTTTTGCGCCTCAGGCCTACTACCGCATCGGAGTTTTCGTCGGCCATGTTCTCAGCGCCATCTTTTGGCTTACGGCTTGGGCTTGGGCGGCATCATGGGCCTCCTACACGCTCTCCTTCGATAACTACGACCAGTACGACAGTGTCCGAGGGGCCTGGATGATATTTGGTCAAATCACCGCGGCTTGCGCCGGCCTCGGTGCGCTTACCTGGGTCTTCACCATCATCGTGCTCGTCGTTTTCGTCTGGGCCTCCGCTCACAAACCTTCTACCACAGCAGACACCAATGTTGAGCTCGGAAATCCATCGAAACAGGTTGATCCCGTGAATCCAACGACATCCACTCCTGCAGATGGCTACGCAAACCAGCCCGTTTACGGAGGCGAGCCTTCATCAGCACCTCAAACCCCCTAATACCCTCAGCAGGCAATATCGAACCTGCCATACTCTCATCGATCAGTACTTCTGTTATCTTGCTAGGGTTCTTTGATAATGTCGACCAGCAGGATTAAAAACAAAATATTAATTAAAACATGCTGTGTGCGGAACATTGGAAAAATATCGGATCAACGCAAGTTGGGCGTTAGGGGTTAAATATACCAGATTGCTTTCTGCATTATACATCTAAGGGGAGCTTCTACTGCGTAGTACAAGATTACTTTGCCTTCTATCACATTTACCTTCGTGAAAGACTCTATAACGCCGTTCGTATTCCCAAACCGCAAGTTTGTGGTGTGCTTGACCCACGGAAGCAGCTCACTGTCCCTTTCATCAAGCATAATATTAGTCAACAAGCCAAACCTGGCTTCTTAGCATCAAACCTCATCTTGTAACCTGTAAAACATCCTGATTCCAGTTCTTGAACTACATATTGACTTGCCGCTTGCCTGGTTTCCTTCCTATGTTAGGCCGCTCGACTGTTATGATTCACCTGGGCTCCGTAGTGGAGACAAGCTAGATCCTCGGCGACGAGGTACTGCTGTCTCTTGTATAAAATCCAGAAAAACAAGGAGTAGTTGACATTAATACCTTAGCCTATCTCTTTCTCTGTTGCCCTTCCACCACCCTCTGTAGAAGGAGCCGCATCTAGAAATCACAGATGCATGACTAGAAGTCCCTTGACCACATACTTCTATCACAGAAAGCCCGATGTCATGCACACAACAAGGGAACATCCACAGTACAGCTTGTCTCGTACATCCTGTATGAAGTTTCAACAACAAAGAAGTTCCTTGAACCCGGGGAAAGCTTATTTTCCGTAACAACTTAGGTGTTTATGAACAGAAGACATGACGCCGTCGGAACCCCTTGCGGTCCGAACCACCACGTGGCGAAGAAGCTGTCGCTACTACATGAAAAATGAGTCATCGATGGGCCTTCAAACCAAAACAATCGAAGATTCAGAGGCAACAATATGCTAGATGATTCATACAGTAGCCACAAGCGCCAACTTAGAAAAGGATCTCAGCACTCAAAGTCCTACCTGACCTTTATAGCTCCCTTTAGCTGCTTGTTGCCGACTTCAGCTCCTGCAATCGACAGGCTACGGGATCATTCAAGATAGTCCATCATCATCTGGTAAGTTCCGTCATCTTTCTCCTGTTATCTTAGCCTATACCGACTTCTTTAACGATTCTTCCGGCACGTACCATTCTAGCATAGTCATATTAGACGTGAATCACGATTTTATCCGCCGAAAAAGGAAACAACCAAGACGATATCGCCCATATACACCGTTATCGAAGCTTTTTCCTCAAAGTTATATCTCGTCGATCACCCCGTTGTCGTGTCGTCATCACTCGTGCTGGCGACTGCCTATGACGGGTATATCGCCCTACTCAGGGCACGATGCTACGGCCACTTACACAGACAATTGGACCCGGCCTAATATTTGTTTCTTCGAGTTCCTTGCCGCATATATCGCCTGGAGAAGACATGTTAGTACGACCGTTTACGCTGGCGATTTCACCTGGCTTAGTATTTGTTTCTTCCGAATTCTTACCGCATATATCGCCCTGCTCAAGACCTAATGCTACGACTGTCTATGTTGACGATATGTCCCGACTTAATATTTGTTTCTCCTCAAGTTCTTGCCGCATATATCTCCCGGTGAAGGCATGATACTACTAGTGTTTACGAAGACTATTTCGCCTGTTTTAATGCCTGTTTCTTCAAGCTGTTACTGCACCTTCCATTCCCCCCTTAATACGAGATGCTCCTAGGGTCATTACGCGCGACCTACCTATTTATTTCCTTTCAAGATATACTCTCTACTTCCTTACCGCGCCTACTTACGCCTATTCTTCGTCCTATCCTCTAGCTTCTCCATATCTACCTACCCTCGCAAGAAGAAATACTTGACCTTTGTTAACGCCTAGTTCTAGTTCTAGGCAGGAGCTCACCGTCTTCTTCTATGCCACTTACCATCTACCGTGACCGAACCGAAACCACGGTAGCAAACCAACAAGCCGCTTCACAGGGCACGGGGAATACGGTATACGACACCTCCTTACTTACGGAAGTAATAATATCAACATCAGCGAGAAATATTGAGAGATATCACAGAAGAGGCATCATAGCAGGAAAGAAACGCAAGTCTGTCTATTCAGCAAGGAAGCCACATAACCCCGTGGTCCATTCATAACCCCTATCCGGTTTATCTGCGTGGCCTTGAACGCCAACTCCCCTGTCTGCTTGAAGCAGTAGGAAGAAAAAGAAAAAAGGAAAACGCACATTCCGATCTTTTCGCCTCGTCTCGTCGTGCCTGCCACTCAACTCCTGATACCTGAAACGCAAACGCATCCATCCATATCCATCTGCTTGACGCCTTTACAAACGAACACCAAAGCGAAAGGCAGAAGCAAAGATGAGGAGCAAGATCAAGTGAAAGTTGTGCGAAAGGAA
>Ga0247782_1000470_pt1 | contig 24444 bp, 25 predicted proteins | sample UWRJL019104C5_FD_179928 | JGI IMG/M metagenome (GOLD analysis project Ga0247782, IMG submission 179928) | Plant litter microbial communities from Arlington Agricultural Research Station in Wisconsin, United States - UWRJ-L019-104C-5 | ecosystem: Environmental > Terrestrial > Plant litter >...
TGGGAAAAAGAGACAAGATATTCAAGGTTATGATGCAGGAGAGTGGCGGTTTTGGGGCAGAACTCGTTACCCGTAGGGCCGTAGCCGTAGGCAAGACTACTTATAATTTACTTCCCTAGGCATAGCACTCACATAGGATCTTTAGGTATGGCGAATGTACAACCGTGCCCTACCCGCACCTTACGTACCTCCATACCACTTGAGCTTGCTAAAAATAGACATAGTGGGGTCAGATGGGTACCTTAGCTTACCAGAAGGGCCTCCCAGCCAGTGTCAGCCTATGTTGTAGGTACCTACATTTCATGCAGCTGGGTTGGTAGGCATCTAACGCCGCACAAGTACCGTACTACCTACATATGAAAGTGTCCGGCCGTGTCTAAACGCTAAATTATGGGAACTATCCTGTAGAGAGGCATATTAATTTCGTGGACTTGGGCTTTTCTCTTCAAGCGCTTAACACGCACATACTTATGCTCCTGTTTTAAATCTACTGGGGTCTACGGCCCAGCGGTGAAATTCTATCGACTGGCTCTTTTTCTGGCCGTATATCTGCGTAATGAAGTTCGGTATACCGCTGCCTCAAGCGTTGGGATGTCACTCGCCCCCCGTTTCACCCCAGGCACCCGAATGCCAGGGTGTCCAGGTGCTTACCTGGGCATGTGTAGCTCGGATATGTAGCCTGAGAAGGGCTAGGTAATTGTATGTAATTGTATGTGATCTCCAGAGTTGTTTTAGAACGGGTTACCGGCAGTGGCCAATGAAAACCCTGCAAGGGTTTCTTTCTGGGTACTTGCCTACTCTGTACGCATCTCGCGGCCGCGCCATCAGGTACTTTAACCTCGCGTTGGTACTGTACGTACCTACCTCTCCGCCCCAATACAGCGATAGGTAGGTAATACTCTCGGAGATCATTGTGAAGGGTCGTCTCGGAGAGGCTTCACCTCCCTAATGAAGGGGTGCCTTCCGTTGGTAACCTCGAGGCTACCCTTACGTATTAGAAACTTTTTTTTTTCCGTCTGCAAACGACATAGGCTATGGAGATCCTTCTCAGCGCGATTAGGTAGAGGAGACATTATCGACTTATCAACTCTGTTCACCGTCGTATCGTTGATGCCACGAATGCTACATCCTCCACCAGAGTCTACAGCTTAGGGTATCTGGCGCCGTGAAGATGTGCTGAAGATCTCTGGAGATCCACCCATCCTGACAGACCTGCCACCTACCATCCTGTTCTCGTCCGTGAAGGTGAACTCACCTTCGCGCTTCTCGATGGCTTCACTCGAGCCCCCTCTGTGCTCACCTCCGCCTTCGCCTTCGCCTCCGCCTCCGCCTCCGCCTCTGTCGCTACCAGTGTCGCCGTCACCGTCGCCTCCCCCATCAGACGAGAAAGCACCTTTGTCCGCCAATCACAATGCGCCCTCATCTTTCGAAAGTCTCCCAGATGAAATCATCCAGCAGTGAGTCTACTCCTCTTCCTTCACTTGATGACTGCAATTGTTCTGGGGTTCTGATCCATGCTCTCAGCATACTACAACTGACCGATCCGGACTCTTTTGCTTCTCTTGTGCTCCTTAATTCGAAATGGAGACGCATCTCGCAACAAGCTTACCTCTATGCCCACCATCTCTCGCGATGTCCCTCGTATGCTGCAAGTCATCCTTCTATACCGGCCTCGATGATCGATGAGGAGAACCTGCCCAATCTGCGTCGGCTTTTTGCTCGCGAGGTCAAGCGCAACCTTTTCGAAGCCTACTTGCGACCCAAGAAAACGATAGTCAAACTGATATCGAATTCGATCAGCTCGTCATCAGCACCCGGCGGCGAAGGCATGCAGTTCAGCCCCTCGCCCCGGGGCCACCATCTTCTAGCCTACAACTCGTCTAGAATTTATGTGTTGGACCTAAGGGGCCCTCAACTAGTTGTAGCGCGCGAACTGAAGATACTGCGCCGTCCGGTTTCGACATGCATTGTGGACAACGGGAGCTTTCTAGCCGTCCTGTCAACCGACATGCAGGTGGATCTTTACGATTTGATGCAGAGCCCGCCTCGCAGGACGCAATCTCTTATTCTCGACAATACTCCTCGAGCGATCGCCTTGTCTCCTTGCGGTAGCATTTTGGCGGCCGCCTATGAGGGCGGTATCGAAGTATCGTCGGTTAATCCTGGAGCACACCCAACCGAACGCAGAGCTGTTAAATGCGATGGAGTAGATGCGCTGGCCTTTTCCCTTGATGGTACCCAGCTTTTGGGTACTACAACAGCCTCGACAACACCGAATACTGTAATATTAACGGCTCCGTACTATGATCCCGGCAACCAATTGGTAAACGACGACATCAGCGCCTTATGGACAACTTCTATTTTATTCCCCAACACCAGTCGTGACTGTAGTCATGCTGTGCTCTTGCAGGAATCAAGCTCAATGGAGGCAACGTGGACATTCACCTATGACAGGAGCTTCGAGACATTTCGGGCAGTGAGAATAGACGACCTTCGCAACGGAACGACGTATTTTACAGGCCCTGTTCCGACGAATTCTTCCCCTGGGCCCCTTGTCCCATGCACTCTACCTGCTGCCACTTATCGGGGCGAACTCGTTTCCGCCGGATTTGAGGGCAAGCATATTTGGCTATATGGTGTGCCCGAAGACTTGGAAGCTGTACCAGAAATTCACCATCCTGCGGAATCATCTACACTGCCTACGCTCCACCGCCGAGGCAGCGGGCTCTCTGTTCGTTCGCCCTCTCGCGTCCAGGAGCCCCATGGGTGCCGCGTTCCTCAATGGCAAATCCTATGTGACAAGTTTCGCAACACTTTTGTTAGCGGGCGAAAAATTGCCGAGTCAAGTGGTGTGAGTAGTGTCAAATGGGTGTCCGGCTTCGGGGAATCTTCCCTTCAAGAGCGTTTGATTATCTCGGCCAAAGGAATTGTACCCCATAGAGCAATCACTGAAGAGGAAGGAATCGATTTTGTTGATGGCGGGAGAATCGCTATTCTGGATTTCGACTACGGAGTCGGAAACGGGGAAGAAGAGGAGATTGTAATTGAAGTGGGCACGGCAGAACCCGAAGCCCTCGAAGAGGAACACAGAGATATGGATACAGAAGTCGCTATTGTTCGACGAAGGACGGTAGCCCAACGTAGAGGTAACCGAAGTGGCATGATGCGCGCTGCCACAACCATCAACCGCCAGGCTGAAAGCCTCCTTCGACCCCCTGCTTCAGAAGAAGATATGGAAGATCCGCTCATTCCGAGACGCATGAGGGCTGCCCGGGATAACCCTCGAACATCAGTTCCTGATGTTTTGGATGATGTGTCACTGGACGAGGCTCAAGAAGCCCTTGACGCCCCATACACACATGCTAGCCCGCGATCGGGTACGACGCTTCGTCGAGCCGCAACCGCTGCCGCTGCCAGCCGGCAGCGCAACCCGCCGCCGCCAACTGCTGGCCGTGTCGAGTATAGGCGGGCTGATGGTAGGGCAGAACACCCTCACGAAAGTGATGCCGATAATTGGGTGCCCCCTCCTCCCCCATACTCTAAAGAAGACCCGGTGGTGGACTTGCCTGCATTTTTGCGCAATACCCCTATTCCTGGCATCGGAAGTGGGGCGGAGGCCAGGGCATTTCCTCCAGACGTACCGCCAGTACCACCTCTGCCCAGCTTTATATCGCCCCAGACACATTCGTCTTCCCTAGGCATGCCATCTATAGCTGGTCGTCCTCAATTGCCCCGTATTCACACTTCTGGTTATGAAGACTACGGGCCGGTTTCGAACGGTAACATTGTACAAGAACCCGTTGATGATATCCACAATACTGGAGGCCAGGCTACTTTAGGATCAGGCGAGTTCGTCCAAGGGAGCGGCCTACACCATCAAAGTACCGCCGAGGAGGATATCTATGATGCTTCCCCTATAGGGACGCCGTCCCCCGCGGGTTTCACCCCGTCAGGTGCTCAGTCATTAGTGGCAATAACCCCGGAACCCGAACGGCCCGCCGCAGATGCCCGGTCAGTGTCTACCGAATACACTCCTGTTTCTGCTAGATCACAAGCTGGTAGGGAGACGGCCGGCCCAGGCCTGCCTCGATCGCAAGATGCGATGTCTGGCGTTCCACTCTCTGCCGAGAATGGTCCTTCGACAATACAAAACGAATGGCGCCAGGCCCAAGGTAATGATGACATGCCTGCTGTTGGACGGCTACCGAACGCATCGACATGGCCAAGGATGCCCAACGCTCCGTCCTTTCCACCGGGGTCAACGTTGTCTGGGTACCCGCGCTCGGCTCCAGCTGCAAATATAAACCACGATGAATTGTTAGCGGCATCTTTGCCGCCTGCGCCAAGACCAGAACAGACTTTAAGTCTACACAACCGACAGAATAGCTTCGGCGTGCCTAGGCCTGTGTCAGGCAGTTTCCAATTGCCGCAAATGTCTTCCAGGGGTCGTCTAGATTATCACCAACGGTTCAGCGTACTGCCGCCGCGGCGTCAGCCGTCTCCTGACCAGCCGCTGATCATCAGTACTCCAACAGGAGTAACTGGAGCATTCGACATACCCCATGCAAGTTCATCTGACATACCCATTCACCCCAATCCTATACTTCATGCTCCGGTTCCTCGTCATCCACGTCCGGTGCCTGGTAACCCTTTAAATCAACCGACAGTAGAGCGGTTGGAAACTATGACGAGCCTTGGAAATCGCCCTGAACCTAGGTCCGACCCTACAAGGCCCAGCGTCCCAGCTGCCCTCTCTTCCCAACTATTCTTACGTCACCGTACTAGTGTGCATCGACGTCCAAGCCGGGCCCGTCGGGGTGCGCTAAAGAACCTCCAGGACGCCAGAGAGAGGGGATGGACAGGGCGCAAAAAGAAGAAAACGAAGGAGCAGGAGACGGACCATTCTGCAGGCTGGACGGATGTCGTCGTATCATCAGATGCACCGCCTACCCACCTGAAAGAGAAAAAATGCACAGTTATGTAAAGAGTGCAGTCGATTTTGCCTACCCCTATTACGACATTTTGAACGATTTGGAATTTTGTGCAAGCACTCGAAATTTGGCGATACCCAACTTCAATGCCTATCTTTGCTTTATTGGTGGTTATGATATTCTGGATTACGGGGTCGGATTGGGAGAGATATTTTTTGACGCAGACCTTGACTTGTAGTATGTTTTTTTCCCTTTGTAATTATGGGTTTCAAGATGACACATGGGATGCTGGGTTTTGGGGGGAAAAATTATTTCACTCGCTACTAGTACCTGCGTACCTACCTAAGAGGTAGGTAGCTATATAAAAGTCATCAGAAGTGGTAACATAAATGATGCTTCAAATTGCTTCGAGTTGCCTGAGTACATACGTTTCAACTCAACACATAAGGTATGAAGTATTAGGTTGGGTTAGATGAAGGAATGAGCGTTGCGTATGAATGTCTACAAGTTGTCTATTCCGTTTTGCATATGATTTGAGCTTCACCTCGCGACGTTGTCTCCGGATCCAAGTAGGTCAGGTGGTGGTAGGTAGGGGGCGAGGACTCATGTCGGACGAGTGGGTACGTCTTTGCGGTGGCGGTTTGGCTTGCCTTGGCTACTAATCTATTTACCTACTTGCCTAAGTGCCTGTGAATCTGTGATCGAACCTGGATACGATAGATAATAGTCACGAATCCAGAAATAAGAACTCATTCGTCGCCTAAGCAGGTATCTGGACCTTCAACGCGCAGAGCCAATCTTCTCAAAGCCGTGGAAACATCTTATTAAAAACACTTTAACGCCTAGCTATGTATGGTATGCAAGATTTATCCTCCTTCTCTCTTCTTTTTTCCCTCTCGTCAGTCAGTCCTGGGAAGTATGATATGATCTGACATCCGGAGAAGCAAAAAGACAGAAAAGGAGGAAATCGGGTATCGTAGAACAAAGTCGCTCGGCCCACAACTTCCAACTCTCTCATTCTCTCGCAGATGTAAACCCCCAATGGATCAGATTCTCTGACTGTCGTCTCCTATTTTCTCCTTTCTCACGCCTGGTAACACCTTTAAATTCGGCTCCCTTAGCTTGACTGAGAATGTGTATATCACCCTCTAAGTGATCTAATACACAGCTCAAGTAGATGAGGAGGTGCTTGTTTATCGAAATAGCCGCAGTAAAATCTGGCAGTCCGGCTATCAATCGAAATCCATCATCTCTACTTCCTCGTCTGCAAGCGAACTAAGCCCAGAACTGGGGGGTCGAGAATCGTTTTGGGCGGTCGTTCCGGGCTCGGGATCGGGCGGCCGGAGTGAAGCCTCTCGCATCCTAGCTGCCCATGCTGCGAGGCTTATGTGGGCACCCCCTTCTATCGGGACCTCGCCGTGGTCGATGCTGCGGCCCAGGATCGTGCCGGCGTATTTGGATTCTTGGTCCGTCTTGTTGTGCTTTCTTTTCAATGCTATACCAGAAAAAAAAAGCATAGTTAGTAATTGTATTTATACCATAGTATCAACTAAGCTAAACAGAGTTGAGAGTGGAGAAAAAAAAAAAAAACAGAGATAGAGATGAATCTGGGAAAGGAGGAAGCTCACCGTCTAAGTAGTCTGTAGGCTTAGCCTCTTCGATCGCGCCTTCTTCTCCCTCGATATCTGTAGTTATGACGCTCGGCGGGGCGACCACACCGGCGACTTTGCGTATGCGCTGGTTCTTGCGGCCCATAGCCCAACGGATGAACTCGTCGACGCCGCGTGTATCTTCGACCTCGTCGTCGTACTCGGCCGCGGCTATCAGGTCTCCGCCTTCATCTCGTCCTGCTGCTGTTGTACCATCCTGTTCGAGGTGGCTCTTCCGCTGTGGGATAGGCGAAGGCGCAGGGGTGGAACTGCTAGGGCATAGGGCACCGCATTCTTCAAGAGCGAGGCGCACGTCGACCACGTCGGGTGTCCCTGGAGGGCCCAGGCAGTTGTTCAAGGTCGCGTGTTGCGCTGCCCGCTTCGAGATCGTGTAGATGTAATGTCCCGCGAGCTCCGTCAGACAGTCTATCGTGCCAGGCGTCGAGGCGTAGTAGCCCTGTGCGCGTAGGATCTGTAGAATGGCTGGGCGAAGGAGTGCGAGGTGGATCTCGGATGCGGTGTACGGCCTGTGGCCGTTATATGATGCCATAGCTTTGGTATTCCTGCAGGTAGGCCGGCCTCCAAAGTGCGAGGACTGACTCTATAAGAGCTAACCCTGTAAGGTGAATAGATTTGTTGCAGGTCGCTTTGGATGGGAGGATGTGAGTAATGTGGGAATCACTAGAAATACTAAATGGGCATGTTAAGGTAATGGTTTGCGTTAAAGATAAGTCTGTGAACTAGAAGTTGCGCGCCCTACTAACTTGTACTACAGCATCGTGAATTTTCGAGACTCAAAGTTCCCTTCAGTGCAATTGGTAGGTAGCTACCTGATGTAACCTCCAACCTACATGATCTTGGTGCTACTTTAGTAGAGGCATCACAGGGTTTGCATTTCACATAGTACTGAGTGTAGTGGCAGGCACAGCACAGTGTGGAATTAGCTAAGTAGGTACCTAATCTAGGTACATACCTGGTGGGTGATTCTCAGACGCCCCCACCTCATCCCGTGATGCAGCTTAACTTACTTAAGTTATAAAGGTACTTCGATACTTAGCTTATACACCTACTAGGTACTGTGTCTATAATGATTGGGTACTCAATGTCACTACCACTTACTTATTAGTCCGTAACTCCAATTTACTTTGATTTGAAGCGCAACTTCATGCGCTTCCTAACTCTAATGCCTCCGACTCACGTACCACGCATTTAAACACTCATTCTAGTCCGTCCCTAGGTGTGTACTAATAGGTAGCAAGCCCTGCTTCTCATGGAGGCGTTGATCTTCGACATATCACTTCTATAAGAGCAGGCGAAAAGCATCACGATGGCGCCTATCACTCCAAAACCGACGCTTAAGCTCAACACAAGCCAGCAACGGATGCCACCTCCTCCCACGGCATCAACAACGCCTGCTAGCGAGAATCCGCGGCCGATCCTTAAACTTAACACCATTTCGAGACAGCCATCATTCAGTGGCGATGGCGCGACCCCAACACCCTCGGGGGACAAAAAGATCAAGATCAGGATAAATAGTCAACCGGGCACACCAGCTCCCACTATTGCCGCCCAGACGCCAACCGCTTTGAAGACGAAAGCTGGACGGACCTCGAAACCCACTGCGAAACTGACAGAATCAAAGAAACGCGGCTACGATAGCGACGAAGATAGGCCCCTGGCCGCCACTCGTGCAGAGGCCCGCCCGAGCAAGACCATTAAACTTACCCACAAACCCGGCCAGAAAGTCAAACCTTCACCTGGTGTCTCTCAACCGGTCAGCACTCCTATCAGCACTATTCGATTTCGGCCCAAGGGAGAGCACGTTTCACATAAGCCCGGCGATGCATACGATTCGGAAGCTAGCGACCGCGAGACAGACCCCCAGCGAGAGACAAATTTCATTCTGCGTGTTGTAGATGGAGCGCCTGCCCAGTACCTGAAAACTGCAGTGGCAGAAGGCACAATTGGCCAGCCCAAGGCAAATGGCGGCGCCGATTTCTCTGTCCAGTTCATTGACTCTAGGGAACGCCGCGCAATGGTTACCATCAACGGCGTCAACTACGCGGCCGTTTTGGTCCAACTGCCCACCATTACCGAGGCCATGAAGACATGGGACCGTAAAAGCATGATGAAGAACTCCGACATAAATGAAATGCTGCTGTGTTTCGCGGTTGTTAAAGGCGAGGCAGAAGCCAGGGTGGCACCCTTACCACCCATGGTAGCTAGAAGCGAGCTCAAATGGCCCCACGGCATCACCCCCCCTATGCATGACGCTCCGAATCGGCGGTTCAGGAAGGCTTTGTCCGAGAAGCAATGGGAGCGCACTCAACACCAAGTCAGCAAGCTTCTTGAGGACGACATGGCAGCCGAGGATGTTAGAGCCGAAATAATCATGGAAGATGAGGGCGACGAGGATTACGACGATGAGGAGGATGCTGAAGGTGAAATGGAGGTAGATGACTACTTCGGTGATCAGACACAGCTCGACCAGGCAGAAGATCAGACACAACACGAAACGATCTACGATGCCGAAGCAGAAGACGACTTATTAAGAGAATTCTTGGACGGTGACGAGGACTTCGGAAACGACACGCCGGCTACACAGCTGGAGGCTCCCACACCCCTTACCGCCGGAGCCAACACCCCTATGCCCCTTGCAGAGGAACAAGTGTCTGAGGAGGAAGAGGAAGAAGAAGAAGAAATCTCAGACGAAGACGATGACGACGATGGCGAGGCAGACGATGATGATGGTGGCCATGACCGGGAACGAAAGCAACAACTCAGTGAGCTTCACGAACTCAAGAAACAACTGGAAGAGGCCGAACAGAAGCTCAAGATAACCACGTCGCCAATTATAAAGAAACGTATCGCAGCGAGCATTGAGAGTATCAAGAAGGAGATCAGTGTGAAGAAGGCGGCCCTCGGACTTGCGGAGGATGACTAGGAGCTCTCCACAGCCGAGGATCAGCGCGCCGAGGCTCTGGCGAACCTTGCGAGTACAACAGTCGATGGCGATTTGAGGCGATATTATCAGCGACAGATTACAGAATTGGGCGAAACCATCGCAAGTATCAAAGCTCAGAGAGAGTAGGAGAATAACGGTGGTTCCACTGTTAGAATCGACACAGAGAGAATGGTTGTCACGGTAACCTTCCATCTGGAAGTCGCAATAAGATATAAGAGAGAGATCGACGTATGTCTTTTGTTATCATGGTATTTGCGTCTTTGATGGATATACTTACTTGACGACACAAAACGCTCAAAAAAAAAAAAAAAAAAAAAAAAAAAAAAAAAAACCAAGCGAGCAGGGGCAAGACAGGACAGCGTTCTCATGATTTTGTTTTTCTATATTCAATAATCTGTTTTGACTACTCCTTGTGGGGGTGGCACATGAGGCAAAGGAATGGCATGGCAAGGCAAGGGACAAGAAGGGTACGGATCGGAAAGGGTCAAAGATAAACTCAACTTCATATGATACCCCTCTGCTTGCGAGTTTTGACTGTTTTGTTAGAGAGAAGGGATAGAGGCAATGCGCTATAAAAAATTGAATATAGCTGCACTGTTTGACCACGGGTACGACCATGACTATGACCATGACTATCTCTGCTATATAAGAGTATGACTGTGTTATTACTGTACACGGCCATGGGAATGGTTGATCAAACACATCTAGCCAACACGCCCTCCCACGGTTTCAGCGGCACTATTCCTTTTAGTGGCTTACGAACTGGTCCTCTACCGTAACTACCACAAACCCATTCCTCAACGATCAAGTGCTGGGGGATATACCACTCCACTTGGCGGCCAAAGTAATTGAGGACCACAAGCCATTTCTCATCCCCGGCGGCACTGGTCCTCAGGTAAGCGAACACGTTCGGATGGTCTGGCGCAAGTTCTTCGAAATCGCCATACACAAAAGCTGCGGCATGCTCCTTACGACGGCGAATGCTCTGCTGCCAGAACTGCCAAACTGTCAAGTCGTCGCCGCTACTACCACCACTTGTCTCGCTGTCCCCCTTCATCTGTGCTTCTGCGTTGACTACCTTATAGTCGTCGTTGACCCTCATCCAGGGTTTCACGTCAGGGTCGCAAAAGCCCGCGTTGGGCGAGGCATCCCACTGCATCGGCGTTCTGGCGTGATCACGGGCTTTCATCTCGATGACGGTTCTCCCGTGGTGCAGCTTCTCGGGATCGTCCGCGTAGATCTTCTTGACTTTATTCCAGTAGTTGATCGTCTCGACGTCTCTATACTCCTCGTCGATGTCCCAGGTCTTGGGCACATTGCGCATGCCGAGCTCCTCGCCCTGATACACGAACAGGGTGCCGCCGAGCGTCGTCTGCATCAGGGCCAGTAGCTTGGCGCCGACGCGGCGGTACTCGTCGCTGTCGTCCGTGTAGCGCGAGACGGAGCGCGGGTTGTCGTGGTTCTCGATGAAGACCGAGTTCCACCCGTTCCTCTCGATCATGACGCGCTGCCAGCGCGCCACCACCGCCTTCATCTCCCTCAGGTCCCACGGCTTCAGCGCCATGCGCACGGTCGGCTTGTCGATGTCCACGAGGTCGAAGATGAAGATCATGCGCAGCTCGCCTGCGTTCGCGCCGACCGTCCTGAGGATCTCGTCCTCGTCGCTGACGCCCGGCATCTCGCCCACCGTGATGGTGTCGTACTTGCTCAGCACCTCGCGGTGCATCTCCCGCAGGTAGTCGTGCAGTTTCGGCCCGTTCACGAAGTACTTCAGCGCCGGCTGGTACTTGTGGTCTCGCGGATCCAAGAATATCTCCGCTTCTGGATACCCGGGCACTTTTGAAATCAGGTTGATCACGTCGAGACGGAATCCCGACGCCCCTCGTCTCAGCCAGAAGTGCATCACGTCCCAGACGGCCGCCCGTACTTCTGGGTTCTCCCAGTTGAGGTCCGGCTGTTCGGGCGTGAAGAGGCTGAGGTAGTATTCGTCCGTCTTCTCATCGAATGTCCAGGCCGAATTTGCTTCACCCAGGATCTGTGCCCAGTTATTAGGAGGCTCCGGGGGACTATCCTCTCCGCCGCTTCGCTTCGGTTTTCTCCAGATGTACCAGTCCCGCTTAGGATTATCCTTGCTACTGCGCGACTGCAAGAACCACTCATGCTGATTGCTCGTATGATTCACAACGAGATCTACGACGAGTTTCATATCCCGCTTGTGAAGCTCCGAGATTAGAGCATCGACATCTTCGAGCGTGCCGTATCGACTATCAATGTCTTTGTAGTCTGCAATATCGTAACCCATATCTGCCTGCGGCGACTTGAAGAAGGGTGAAGACCAGACAACATCAGCGCCGAGGGCCTTCAGATAGTCCAGTCTTGCCGTGATGCCCTTGATGGAGCCCCATCCCGTCGTGGCGCCCGGGTGTGACTGAAAGGACGAAGGATATACTTGGTAAACGATCGCTTCTTTCCACCATTGCGGCGTTGCGTATGCGAGCTGTTGCTGGGGGTTTTGGGACGTCATGATGGGGGCGATATATGAGAGATATTGTGTTTGCTCTTGAGCAGTCTATTATATCCTCCCGTTCCGGTGGAAGGACAGAGAATAAATGATAGAGAACATGCCGGCACACACTCTACCTCATTCCCGTCCCAAGGAAAAAGGAAACCAAAAAGGATGGTCCATGAGAGGAGGTGTGGATATGTAGCCATGGAGGGAGAAAGTATTACTGGATACGACATGATGCATCATTCTCCATTCGACCCAGATCTGAGGCGGGAGCGGAAGCGGGGAAAGAGAGAAATACAAACCCTCCTTCCTATGCAGACAGCGGATTTGAGGTATTAAAAAGCTGTAGCTTTACGTCAAAAGGGGGGCAGAGCTACTACTCGAGAATAAAACCATATGTTTGCGTCCCAAACCTAGATACGCTATCTTTGGAGATTGCTTACCAGGTTGGATCTGCACACATGAAGTCAGAGCCGGTCCCTGCGATATATGTAGATCTATTATGCATGCGAGAGGTAACGATCATCAAGTCTTACTTTGACGGGCACTCAGACATAGATGTACCATAGGTATAGACAAATAAGACCAATCACCTATAACGCGACCACGTATAAGGCACGCGCCCTGTTCAGATGTCCGTTCCTCGAGATAAACAGAATGATCGTGTACCTACATAATCCATGAATAAGGGTGTGAGTATTGACGATTTTGGTTAAGAACACGTAAAAAGGGGGCCGTAAAACACAAATGACTGACCAGTCGCACATCCTTCGTATATAGAGACTGATAAAGACTTTGGGAGTAAACTGCTAACTACGAATTGCTTCATGAGATCACCTCACGGTCAAGACAGATGCAATTCATATGGATTACTTCTGTAACGCCAACCGACGTGTAGTTTTCTGAGCGGGTCATCCGCATAGGGGGGTACAGATTACACACAGTCGTCTAGTACCGTATGCCTACACGGGTAATCTCGAGGGCGGGATTCGATACTAGTGAAAACGGGAAAAGAGCCAAGCAGGACCACCATGTTATTATAGTAGGGCGGGAAATGTTTGGATTCTGGCAACGATACTTCGTAGTCCTTGTGCATGAGGCTGCGAACAGCCATGGTCAAATGCGCTCTACATATCATAATCATATTAGCAGCTGATGGTCTCAGTCACTAACAAGTATCTGCGCTACCTACTTAGGTAGTGAGACCGTCCACTTCGAGACTTCCAATGTTGTCGAGAGACTTTCCACACAAGAAATCACCGACTTCTATTGCCACTAGGCCCTTTAGGAGGGTCTCGAACAAGTAGTCTCACTTTACCATCCCCAATCTCAACGCCCTGGCTGAGTATGTCTACCTCCTCCTTGGAGTCTGACGCCTCCTTGCCTTCCTCCCTTGCCAGTGACTTATCCCAACTCCTGGCGTCAATGCCGAGGATCCCCCCCATGCTGTTGCGGTCACCTGGCACCGAGAACTCACGGTAGGCGTATCTCCATTCGTTCAGGAAGCTTCTGATTGCCTTTCCGACTTTGTCTTTACCGTTCTTACTGTGATGTCCTGTACCGGTGATGGCATACACCGGCTTGCTTTCTTTGCTATTGTCGAGCAACACCCTCTCCAGATATTCAACAGCTTCTTCTGGATGTAGTCCGTGCAGGTCTACATAAATCTCAGAGCTTGACCCGTTCCCTTTGTTACGGGCCTCGTAAAGCTCACGTGCGGCTTCACGGTGTGCTTTCCGCATCAAGTCGTTTTCACTTTGGCCCCGGAGACTGAGCGCCTTTGCGGCGCGAGCATCATTACGATTCCACGCTTGAGCAGCACTAGACACACGTTAGGACCTAGCGGCCAAGCGACGCGAACGGAAAGGACTTACCTCTGCAGAAATTTGTTACGTAGGCCGCCGTGCTTGATGGCTTCCTGGCGAGCCTTCAGATAAGCCTTATTAGCTTTGTCTCCGGTTTCTAACCATGGTATTTGTTTCGGCGTGGGAATGGCCTGAGCAGCGGCGCTGTTCTCTCCGTTTTTGATATTCGTGGTACTTCCATTGCGGCTCATCTTCTTCGACTCTGGTCTATTCGGGCTAGGACTAGGCGATGGTGACATTTTCACAATATCGGCCAAGGAGCTGGGCGTGTAATTTTCCTTGTGCCCGTGACCATGGCCACCACGCTTGCCATGGTGCTTCTTACTTGGCTTGGCGGAGGCCGAACTAAGCGAAGGAAAAGCGTCATTGTCGTCTATTGGTGGCGCCATAGTCCCGTCTTTGGTTTGGGGGCGGCTTCCCGGTCGAGATCGAGTGCGTCCCGCTTCACTGCCCGCAAACGAATGGGAGGGCTTGAGACCAGGCGGCGGAGTGAGCGCAGTGCCCGTGTAAGTAAAGCTAGGGGCATAGGGATTTAGTTCTGGCGTCCCGGGTCGTAGCGCCGGGAAAGCACTGTGATCCTGAACCTGGAGGCTCTGAGGCTTTTGAGGCGGAGTACTACTCCCATCCACATTGAGTCGATTTATTAGATGAGCTGGGTCGTGGGAGAAGATGCAGGTCTCCCCTGCCAAGCAGTTGCCCATAATCCAGTACCTATTCATCTTAGTCGATCGGCCATACTGGTTATAATGGGCTAAAACACTCACTTGCAGATATGATTGCTTAAATCATGGCTAAAACGACAATCTGCCCTGAGGCATTGGCCAGTAGACAGATAAAACTTGCAGATGATGCCCGACTTTTGCTGAGTAGAAGGTGTACTGGGCCTGATGTCCGGTGTTGTAGACCTTCCGATAAGGATACTTTTCGATTCGGGAGAGAGTGTTGTCACGTCATCAGACCCTTGAGATTCCATCATAGCCGTTATGGTCGCGCTGAGATCGTAACCGTGCTGTGCCAAGGCAGTTTCGATATCTTCATCTGACTTTGACTGACCGAGTATGGAGCGGAGCATGTCGTAGGGGGTCATGTCTGACTGCTGCGACGAAACGTACTCAGGTGCGGCCGCGTTCAGACCGCTCGGAGTTCCTATTGATGACGACACGCTAACAGCATCGTCACTTACAAGCCAATCGACATTTTCGGTTTGTATATCGCCAAATATTTCCTGTACTGGGCTAGTGTCGCTGGCAAATTCGTATGCGTTGAGGTTCGGACTATGTGGGATTACTGGCGCCGCGAAAGCAAGACGCGGAGAGGGTCGTGGCGAGGAAAACGGGGAAGCAGTGGAGGACTTCGTTCGGCTAAGATTGGTAGGCACGAAACCTGGAGGCGCCAGTGGGCTCACACCTAAGCGAGGAGACCCGGATACAGGCGTTGCAGAGCCCCTCCACGGTGCTGGCGACGGGCGACGAAGAATTGTTTGTCGGATGGTGGGCGGCGATGTTGCGCTGCCGCCTGCTTCGCGATGCCGCCAGAGAACGTCTAATATTGCATTCTCTAGAGATGAACCAGCCAGAGTAGTCTCTCTCTTTAGTAACTCTTCAAGTTTGTCTGCCTTGTCATCCTCGTCTATGTCCGGGTCCTGCAGTATAGGGAGACATAGCTCGTATGTCTCGTCGGAGACCATGATGACGCGGCTTCAGATCGGAGAGGCGAATATTGCAAAGACGTAGCTAGGGGGTGTTGATATTACGGTTGAAAAGAGAAACTTTCAAGTTAAATACTATGCGAGATATTTAGCAACACATCCGTGGCAGAGGTTCAAGCCATGCTAAGACGCTCAAGGCGGACGGGCGTTGGATGGGTAGTGGATAGGCGTACATTTGAAACGAAAGAACAACAATACGTGCGCAGAGCCGCGGGGAGAGTCAGATTTGAGGATTAACTATAACATCGAGTGTCACGGACAATAGGCGACTATGTGCATTATGCAGCTGCTTTGGGATCAAAGGCTACCAATAGTCAGGTGTAACGAGAGACGAGGCGAGATACGAGATCAACGATGGGCGTGTCTGCCTCTGCGGGTGTAAAGACCAAAATGAGAGTAAGCCTTGCCAGGGCTCAAAGTGCGACACGGTGGGTACTACCCTCGCGAAACAAGTCGTCCAAAATCATCGGCGCTGATGGCAGCAGGGCAGATATATCGGTTGGAGAAGACGTCAAGTTGGCGGTAAGAACAGAGGTACATATGGAGAGTACGAGAAACTGAAGGGAGGGATAGGATACTTGACGCAATGAAGGGGCCCAATGAAGTGGGGGTCCGGCCATAATTACCTACTTCAAGAGGTGCTGCACCGCTGTAAAGTAGGTAGGACCTACCTACCTGGTACCTATATCTAGTACCTTGTAGTAGTAAACTAGCCTACTAGGTATTAAAGTACCTAAAGGATGTAGTAAGGTTCAAGCTTTGTGGGAAGCCTCATATGCACCTGAGGCACCTAAATAACACAGAGCTTATGGTGGAGAAATAGACACTTAGCACATCCCTACCAGTTAATGTTATGTGCTGTAGTCACGCTGTAATACACAAACAGCTAAACCATGCTTGAGAGTCTAGCCAATTGCGGCTAGAGAATTATTATTGGAGCTAAAGCCAAGTAGGTGTAAGGGAAAGGAGCCAATTATTGTATGGTTTCAGGACAGTTTGCGCCCAAGAAAAAGAGAGGGTATATACTGTATGCTGTGCGCCTTCTGATTACTTGTAAGCTCTTCAGACCGAAATACTGTGTGCTTCCTAGTACCACATAAGGTGCTTAAAGAGCTGAGGTTAGGTAGGTAGAATTGCTGTATAGCATAATCAAAAACCGGCGATACCGGTTTATGCCCATGATAAATGCTGTGAGAGGTATGCATGTCCGGAAACAGCCAGAACCGCAAGCCACCCTACCTTATCAAAATAATAAGCCCTGACACTGATGGCGTAGGTACCTAAGCATCGTGTAAAAGAGACAAGTACCAGGATCAGAGACATGGCTAGCCGGGCTTAGTTGACGTCTGCGAAGGTTTGGGTTTTCTGACTCCGTTATGGTGTTCCGCACCTATTTAAGACGGACGCACGTCTCGGCTTATCAGGGTACCTCCTCATCATCTTCTGCGAAACCAAAACTAAAGCCAGTTGTACCCTCTTCCTTCTTTGTTCCAACCGCCTCTTCCCATTTTCTTTTCTTCTTTTGGCTTCTGCGATCCACCTCTTCCATTGCTTCGCCAAGGATTTCTGGATATTCACGCTCTAACCGCTGTAAAAACAGCCCGAAAGGGCTATCAACGTCCCTCTTAAAACCTGTAACCTGATCTGGTTTATGCTTGAGAAAGGAAAGTACGTCTGCCAGGTGTGATTTAGGCACAAAGTTTTGCGTAAGAGCTATGCCGGCTTCCAGATTCACAACTAGATGCCACCAACCGCTGGGCACGTACAAAATCTCGCCAGCTTTACAAACGCCTTCAATACAGCCAGGTGTTTTCCGAGCATCAGCGTGAAATTCAAGAAGCCACTCGGCAATGCTAAGCGGACTGGTCACCTCGCTACTGTCTTCAGATACAAAGACACCAGGAACATGTGATGAGGGAGGGAACATGATCCAATATTTTGACCCTTGTACTAAATCCATCTAAATTAGTAACGTTTCTCCTGGGAAAATTGTCGAGTGGTAGGCCAAAGATCGCAGCGTTAAATGTTTATCTTGGTGCTAAGAGTGCTCTCGAGACCATGAAACTAGAACAACGAAGAATTGGATTAGACGTGACTCACCGACGGCGTTCCACGCGCTTGTCGCATTGGGATCCTTGTGGAAAGTCGAGCCACTACGTGCCGGGCCGATGATGAGCCATCGATGTGCTGGCCGTTCTGTACCAAGCACCTCGAATAAATCAGGGCCAAAGCAGGCCGGTGGCCAGTACACAGCACTGTTTTGCGGCCCAACCTTGATATTCATCTTTTCCGCAAACGCCTTGTCGAAAAGATACAATGGACTTTCATCGTGGTTGTCTGCCATGTATTCATGATACGCCCAAAAAGGCCAGTCAACCGCCTCAGCTCGGAAGCTGACATTGAAAAACTGTTGACTTAGTTTCTGGCTATTCCAATCACGACAAACTGGCCATGATTGTATACAATCAGTTAATATAAAAGGAGTATCACTCCAGCTCTGAGCAAACTCATCGTATGTAAGGTTTGCCAACCGAGAAATCCTGTTTGAGAGTGGTATTGTCGACGAGTGTTTCTCTAAAGCAACATGTGAACAAGCAAATGGCCGGTGTAGGACATCAGAGAAAATATTGCTGCAGTCGACCTTAGCGTGAGCTTCACGCGGTATGTTGAGATACGTTGCCTTCCATGTGCCTCTCCAGAAAGGACTCTGTTTAGGGGTAACGTTTGACCTATCAAGTCCTATCCGTCAGTCTCAACCCTCATTGTCATATAATTGGCTTGGCGCAGGATAGTTCGTTTCAGCTATATCCAACCTGATGGCGCTCTAGGAGACATATTGAAAACGAAGTGAGAGCCAGTATCTCCCTGACTGTAAAAACAACTGCGATCAGAAGATTTGTGAGTCACTCAACAGGTCATGTTGAGTCAGAGAACAAGAAAGAATTACCGCTTCGTTGCAGACTTAGGTTCATTGGGCACATATAACTTGAAGGATTCAGGGGTCGACTCACTCTATGAACAGGGATTTCCACAAATCATCTAGTTGCCCGAAGGCATACAGGAAACGGCATGTGGAGCTAAGTATTTGTATCGATCTTGCGTCGAGATGCTCAAATAGATGGAGAATCATCTCGTCTGGCAATTGACCGACAATACCTGTAGATTGCCGTGCATTGGGTCCATGTGCAAAGAACTGGTTCCCAAGTGGTTTGACACCCATTGGGTGGATCGGAATGGAATCAACTGCGGTTCCGGTGTTGATGATGTTGATTCCATCGTGATCTAGTGTGCTACTGCGCCTGCCCCCGCCATGACTGGCATCCTCTGCAAGAAACATGGGGATTGCCGCGAACTTGGTAGCAGCTAGAAGAATAACTTATTGTAATTCGACATGAGCTTACGACAGGCGTAGGTATATTTTTGAGAAAGTGAGCAAAGTAAATAACTGATCTGGGTCACTGCTGAGGTATTGGTGGTTAATTGTGTCTTTGAGCAACAAGGTTTCTAATAACAATACTATTGATCTTGAAGAGACTGGGAGCAATAAGCAGAAAGTTACCATGCAAATTACTAGTGGGAAAAGTTTTCTATGCAACCTCCAGTAAAGCGCCCTAGATGTACTCTCAGGGCTAGGTTACACGTACCTGAGTATTGATGAAGGCGCATTTTAGGTACAAATCTAATCATGTACTTACCTCTTACGTGCCTACCCTATACGCACTGATTGTCAACTTACCATAATGGAGGAGGATTGGTCAAATGCGACAATTGAAGCCTGTTCAACCCCTCCACTATCCCCCCCGCCACCCCTCTTCTTCCAGTGCCTAGTACTGCTGCACTGCATTCCTACGCCTACCTTGCATTGTATTGACCAAACTCAATAATAATGCTTAAGACTTAGAAATCTTGTAGGCACGTAGCTTCACGCGCGCATACTCCGAAAGTCTTTGGATAGGGCATAGATGGGTGTCTTACGCCATTGTGTAGGTTAGTTTGATACTTCGTGTACACTGTCAATAGGTAGCCTGAACTCTGGATCGTACACAATAAGTACATACCTACAGCAAACAAAAGTTTTTGATTGTCGTTGAAGCAATATGGCCCCACTGTAGGTACGATTTGTCCCAGCCCAAGTGAAGTTTCTCCGGAGTTTTGCCCCCACTCAAATTTTTTTTTCCTGTAGACCTAAGTAGTTGGAAAGAAGTCTTTAGGCCTCTCCCTCCTTCCCTTTGATCCCTCCTCAATCATCCCAGATTTTAATCCAGAACACACCAACAAGAAACACATCTTCCTCTGGACTGTTTACTCTCGCATTTGCTGAGAGTATCACGTCCATTCACTTCGTTTTCGATTCTACGCTGACTTTATTGCCTCAGAGCAAAAGTCTGCGCTTCATTTGTAACGAACCCCACTAACACTCGCCGCTTACCCGTCTTCTTGAATTTCAAGCTGTGCTTGGAATTCGAGGAGCAGCAAAGAGTTTAATCTACAATCATGGCTACCGATAAGGGGCTCGAGGATATCGAGCAATCCCAGATCGAATCTAACTATGACGAGACCGTCGATTCCTTCGATGAGATGAACCTGCGCCCCGAACTTCTTCGAGGTAAGTTGCGCGTGCCCCGCCCGCATACGGATGCCCTCAGCCGGGTCGCAACCTTTCGCAAGTTTTTATCAAGACTAACAATACATCTATCGCAGGTGTCTATGCGTATGGTTTCGAGCGCCCGTCTGCTATCCAGCAGCGCGCTATCATGCCAGTCATTAAGGGTACGGAAACACCCCGCCATCCTCCCGTCGCTTGCGCCCCGCAGGCAAAATTAACTTGCTACAGGTCACGATGTTATTGCGCAGGCCCAGTCTGGTACTGGCAAGACTGCCACTTTTTCCATCTCCGTTCTTCAAAAGATCGACCCGACCCTCAAGCAATGCCAAGCCCTCATTCTGGCCCCCACTCGTGAGCTGGCTCAACAGATCCAGAAGGTCGTCGTTGCTATTGGCGATTTCATGAGCATTGAATGCCATGCTTGCATTGGTGGCACCAGTGTCCGTGACGACATGAAGGCCCTGCAGGACGGTCCCCAGGTCGTTGTTGGAACACCTGGCCGTGTCCACGACATGATCCAGCGTCGCTTCCTGAAGACTGACAGCATGAAGATGTTCGTTCTCGATGAGGCTGATGAAATGCTTTCGGTTTGTTCCCCTCCTATGATTTGATTTTGATATTTCTTTACTAACCAGCTATTCCAGCGTGGTTTCACTGAGCAAATCTACGATATCTTCCAGCTGCTTCCTCAGTCGACCCAGGTCGTCCTCCTCTCCGCCACCATGCCCCAGGACGTGCTTGAGGTTACCACCAAGTTCATGCGTGAGCCCGTTCGTATCCTCGTAAAGAAGGATGAACTTACCCTGGAGGGTATTAAGCAGTTCTACATTGCTGTGGAGAAGGAGGAGTGGAAGCTCGATACCCTCTCTGATCTGTACGAGACTGTCACCATCACCCAGGCTGTCATCTTCTGCAACACCCGCAGAAAGGTTGACTGGCTCACCGACAAGCTCACGGCCCGTGATTTCACTGTCTCTGCTATGCACGGTGATATGGACCAGGCCCAGCGTGACCTTATCATGAAGGAGTTCCGATCCGGCTCTTCTCGTGTCCTGATTGCCACCGACCTCCTGGCTCGTGGCATTGACGTTCAGCAGGTCTCGCTGGTCATCAACTATGATTTGCCCGCCAACCGCGAGAACTACATCCACCGCATTGGTCGCGGCGGTCGTTTCGGCCGAAAGGGTGTCGCGATTAACTTCGTTACCGCTGAGGATGTCCGCATGATGAGAGAGATCGAGCAGTTCTACAGCACTCAAATCGAGGAGATGCCCATGAACGTTGCCGACCTTATCTAGACCATCCTTCTTAACGACATACCCCCGTTTTTCTCTGCATTTCAGTTCGTGGCCAAGGGTTTTTTCCAGGGTTAGATAGAGGCAGGGAGGCAGGTTACTGCTGCTGCTGCTGATGCATGGTGCATTTGCGGGCAGTGGGTGAAAAGTAATTGAGCATCTGGGCATTTGTTTGGCCAGGTACGGGCACCTAATATAAGGGGTGCAGGTGGGCCGGCGGCAGGAGTCGTCGGTGTTTCTTCGTTTGCTTGTTTCGCGTACATTTGTACCTAGGGCATCAGATGATTTTTCCTCAATAAAAATACTTATCCTAATATGCCAGCAAAATGGGACCCTGTGACAGTTCATACCAGTAAGTTCGTCTCACGATCTACACTAGGTAGTGGTTGTAATTTTGTTCGATCTTTTTCAGGTTGGGCACCAGTGAAACGCATCACCAAATACATACAGGACCGTAAACACCACACCCAGTATCACCCAGTATCACCCCGTATCCAATACCAGTATATCTAGCTTGATTTCCAACATATCTACCTGGGCGTACTATAATTTACGTGGAGGGCACCAAAACCCAAGGGTTGAAAGATGATTTGTTCAGTACTAGTACCCATGTAAGTGAATCAGCACTTTCACATCTCATCTTTTTGATACCTATATTAAGTACTGCAGGTGTACGTGCATCTTCACCGTGTGTGGACGGTGGTAAGTGCAGATATCTACACGCTTGCCTCTGGAAATGTAAGTGTCCCCTGTCATAGAGGAAGCGAGCAAGTGGCAGACACCAATCGAGGTCGCACCTTGCATCTCAATGCCATGGGCAACCAGATAGGTTGTAGGCACCTGCCCATCAACCTGCATTACAGTGCTCAGCAGCAAGTCCGCGCGTGCTACTACTACCTAGTTTTGTATGTAATTATCCAGAGAGAGCAGGAGCATCCCAAATACACAGATGCTGTGGGGATATGTCCAACTCTGAAAATTGAGACCTACATGTAGTACTTCCTACCAAATAGATTTTAGCACCTTTGTTCCTTTACCTACCTCTTCGCTATGGTCTTGGACGCGGACGATATTCTACTTCCAACTCATTATCTCTATAGGTTTACCCTATGGAACTTTGGGAATGAACTCCCCAATGGCTAGTCTGCCCACAAGCAGGGAGGATTGTGACAGACTCGTCAGTCTTTCAGAGAGGATCCAACGACCAGTCAATAAATCCGACCTTGGGTCCTTGGTATTGGCTCTTACCGCTCGAGACGCCGATATAATGGGAAGAAAGCTAAATACTCTGGTCGAAGAGATAAGAGCTATTGACAAAAAGGTTACCGCCCATCCCAAGCAGGAACAACTGAGTCCAGCAATCCTCGAAAGGATCGGCGAGCTTGAAAAAGACGCGAAGAGTAGCAAGAATATTCTCAAAGAAATTCAACAAAAAGACACGCAGTCTGGAGCCGCGCAGATTCAACTCGACTTCCAACTTTTCGATGCGTTGAAGTTACATTTGGCCGACATTGCCGAATTGAACCGGCGGTACAAGTCTTTGGTAAGGCACTGCAAAAGGAGCTACGGCAAGCAACATCCAGGTCCAGTAACATAACTTTTGCGCCTTGCTGACAAAATGTTCAAGCCAAAGAAGTGACTATCCCGAAACCGCTTGAACCCAAAGTCCCTAAAGCCCTACTTGTTAATCGAGTTGGGAAACCGTTGCCCCTTGGCCGTGTGGACGCAGTGGTTGCCGACTTCGTCAGTGTCTTCACGGGGTTCAACGCGAGATACAAATCCAAGAAACCTCAAAACGAGACTAATTTCATCAAGAAATTTCTGGAGAGTGTAAATATCCACGCCAGCTGCGCCTTACAGCGGTATCTGTTATCCGAGTGCCCTCCGGGTACGGTATCCATAGCACCCTTGAATGTTGACCCAGCGCTTGCATCAGTCTTCATTGAACCAACCGGCCTGGACTGGTCTTGTATCAAGGATACCCTCAGGTCCAGAAGCCTTTCTTTTATTCGGAAGGCGTTTGACGAAAAGTTATGCGGCCCACCGCCGGGGCTCTTGAATGAAGTACAACAAGGTGTAAAACTAGATGCACCTAGTCCTGACCCCTACGTTGATCAACCGATTCTTGAAACTTCCCAACAACGCAAGAGACCAAAGGCAAACAAACGTCCTTACTCACATACTGAGGGACAAAAGAGTCGAAAGAGGCCTTGTATAGCTTGACGTCACTCCTCATTTGCCATTATACGGAAGTGTGATGCTCCACATAAAGGGTATTTCACGAAGAAGAATACAGCGTAGCTGTAGTATGCATCTATAAGCTCGATAGTGGAAAGATGAGCGAGTGAGAAGAGTTATGTACATTGTATTAGCTATATAGAACCGTGCCATGTTTTTGGCCCTTTCATGCCATGTTTTTGGCCCTTTCATGCCATGTCAAAGAAGTTTCAAATGCCAAAACACTTTACTATAACATCTTCCGGTGCTTGTTATGAAAGAAGTGCTTCATCTATGATTATTTTGAGTTGACCTCCGTATAACGAAAAGATTGCTCAGTTCAGGTCTGCGCATTTGAGGACTTGTAACGCTTGAACTAAGAGGGGCACCACCCTAGAGATAGATCGTGAGCAAGGTGACAAACTATCTAATTAGATTTATACATTATCAGGTCGGAAGAGCACTAGAGACATATATCCTAAGGGTGCATCATGACCCTCTCGTATTTATCCAGGTCAACAGAATGAAGGTTGCGCCACTCAACGAGTCTATCAAAATCGATGCATTTCCGATTAACCGACCTATGAACAATCAAATATCAATTAACCTCCGCTACCAATAAGAGGGACCAGAACTCAATAAAATATTGCGTTAAAAAGAATAAGAAGAAGAAGAGAGGGGGGAAAAAAAAGGGGGGTG
>Ga0247782_1000471_pt1 | contig 24429 bp, 7 predicted proteins | sample UWRJL019104C5_FD_179928 | JGI IMG/M metagenome (GOLD analysis project Ga0247782, IMG submission 179928) | Plant litter microbial communities from Arlington Agricultural Research Station in Wisconsin, United States - UWRJ-L019-104C-5 | ecosystem: Environmental > Terrestrial > Plant litter >...
AATATGTTTACTTTTAAAAACAATCTTGTTTGCTAATATAAAAAAAAAACTTAAACTATTATAAGCATGTTTTGCTAAAATGTATGCTTTATAATAAAAAAAGTTAAGTAATTTAATATACTTAATAAATTTTTTTAAATAGCAAAAGCAAAGCATTACTTTTATACTAAATTTATTAACTAAAAATATAAAAGCTTAATAACAATTATTTTTAATAAAGCTATTACTAAAAGCTTTAAAAATATAATAAAAAAACATAATTAAAAAAATATAAAAAAAAAAGAAAATTTACTTATAATTGTTAAAGATAATAATTTTTAAAAAAAAAAAAATAGTATTATAAACTAATAAGCAAAAAACTGTTAGCTATGTTAAAAGCTAATTAAAAGCAATAAAAGCAAGGTAATTGCTAAACTAAAAAACATACTATAGCTAATATTATATAAATTAATTAGTTAGCTAGCAGCCACTTTTATATAGCAGCTAATAGCTGCTAGCAGCTAGTAGCTGCTAATAGCTAGTAGCTGCTAGATTATAGTAGCCGCAATTTATACTTATTTTAAAAAAAAAAAATTAAGTATATATTTTTTTTATATCTAGCTAGCTATAGTTATTTTTTTTATCTTTAGTAATTAATTTAAGCATATACTTAGTATATAATTAGAACTACTAAGTGTATAAAAAAAACCTTTTAATAATTAATAAAAATATAAGCCCTTTTATTTATTAACTTTTAGCAATAGCAAACTATAGCTATCTAAACTATTCCAGACAGTAAAAATTATTACACTGCTTTTATAGTGCTATAAGTATAATTATAATTAGCTTAAAGTTTAATTAGCTAAATAACTATATTTTAGCTAACATAAACTTTAACTTTTTTATTTTTATAAACTTTTATATTAGCTATTTAAATTATTTAGCTTTAATAATTTAAAGTTTTTTTTATTAAGTATTATAAGCTTTAAGCCTATAAGCTGTTTAATATTTAAATTATTACTTATATTTAACTTATTTAAATAAAGTTTTAATTTAATAGTAGTTATTTGCTTAATAATTGCAAATTTTACAAATAGTACTTTTTGTTTAAATATTATATTATAACTATTAAATATAAAAATAAAAAAGTATAAGGTTTTAGCTTAATACATTATAAGGTAATATGCTAAATTTTAAAAAGTAGCTATAAAAGGTTACTTTTATTTAATGTGCTAATTGTGTGTGGCCGCAAGGCCTTATTAGGCCTTTAGCTAATCCTTAGGGAGTGGTTGCTGCAGTACGTACTAAGGTACGTACCCCTATAGGTGCGTGCTGCAAGTACATACCTAGTGGCGGCTTCCTTGTTACAATTTATAATTGCTTTACTATACTACTTTTAAATTTTTTATATAATTAAATATAGTTATAACTATTTTAAATAAAATTTTGCTTATAATAAATTTAGTTTTATTAAAATTATATATATATCTTTTTAAACTTTATATTTTACTATTATATTTTATATAAAAGCAAACTATTTATAAGAGAATTAGTAGGGGGGCACCCATAAAGTTAGTAGGGGGGCACCCTTTACCCAAAAGCACCTGGCTCCAGCCGTCGCCAGCCCCACAAAGTGCGTGGCCAACTTACCTACCTTTTCTACAACCTACTTTTTGCAACGCCTGTCCTTAAGGCCTTGCGCCCTTACTTTTGCAACCTGTTATACTATAGATAGTTACAATAGTAGCCCAGTTAAAGGCCCCTGCCACACTATAATTAATGCATATATAGCTTATAACAATAACCAACTTAAGAGCAAGCAACTTAGTAACTTATGTCCTTTTGCAGAATTTACCTTAATAGTGTTGCAGCTATTATAGTACAAACGTAAGTGTAAGTGTGTGTATGACTTTAAGTAGGCTGATATACAGTGCCAGTAATATTAGTAGACCAAGTATTAGATCTGCTTGCTGTCTGCTAGGCAGCACTAGTTAAATTCGGGCTATAGATGCCCCCCTACTAATTTTATAGGTGCCCCCCTACTAATTCTTATTTATAATATTTAAATAAATTTTTATATAAAATGCGCTAATAATTAATTTAATAATTAAAATATATTATAAAAGCTAGTTATTATTATATAAAAGTAAAAATTTAATTTTTATTAATATATTTTTTATTATATAATTTTAATAATTAGTTAGCTATATTTTTACTATTATTATACTTTAGTAAAAATAATTATATAATAAAGTTAAGTATATATTATATAATAGCTTGCTTTTTAAATTTAATAAGTTTTTAATTATTAGTAAACTTATTAAATATTATTATATAATTATGTTTTTAATTAAAAAAGGTTATATATAGTATATTATAAATTTTAGCTGCGCATTAAATACTTAGTTTTAGGTTTATATAAATTGCTTAAAGTGCAAAAATAATATTAAACTTTTTTTAAAGGCCTATTATAGTAGGTAGTAAAGATATAGTAGATTAAAAGTTATGCGTACAAAGGTAAGAAAAAGTAGCAAATATAGCCAGGTAGCAAATATAGCTATAAGATACATTAATAGTTATATTTTTATTATTATATAACTAAAATTAATAGAGTTATAAATTTATGCGTAGCTTTTTTTACTAAGATCTTTTTAATAATTTTTATTTATTTACGACCTTAATAACCTTTAAAATAAAATTATTATAAATATAAAAAAAATTATATTTAAACTTATTATTTAGTTAAAAATCGACTAGTACTATTTATATTATTATAGCATTAGTATTAACCAAGTTATAATGTTGCGCACGGACGTTTTTTATATAGAAAAAAAGTGTGCAATTAACCCGGGTATATAATTAACCCGTAGGATATGTTAAGCTATTTTATTGCTTATTATATAGCATTATTATATTTTTTATTTATATAATATTATTATTTTATATTAGTTATAGTTATTATAAATATATTTAATTATATAATAAGCTATAAAGTAACTAGCTTTAACTAAATTTTATTAAATAAAATTATTTTTTTAGCTTTATATAAAAAAAATTTAATTTCTTTTTAAATTAAAATTAATTTTAATAGCTTGCTAAGTTTTAAGTTTAAATATAATATTTTAGCATATAAAGTATATATTAACAGCTATTTTAAATAATTTAATTAAAAATATTAAGAAAACAACTTTTAGCTTTTTATAATAAAATAAATTTATTATAAAAGTTGTTAATATTAAAATTATATAGCATTATTAACTTTATATATAGTAATTATTATATATATAAACAAACTAAGCAAGGTAATGTTTAATGTTAAACGTTTTGCGATGTACAATTTACATTTTACGTTTTATATACTTAGTGCGAAGTGCGGAGGTTTGGCGGAAGTGGCCTTACTAGCCCACCGTCGTCCGCCCCAGTAGAGGCTGCTGAGGGCCAGGTCACCCGGGGACAAGTCAACAGAACTTAGGTCAACAGAACTCAGGCCAATGAGGCTCACACCAACAAGGCTTATGTCGATGATGGAGTACGTGCTCTGCTTCAGCGTTTACAAACACTCATATAATGCTTTTTATCGCTTCTCCAAAGACTAACACCAAAGATCCTTCTTCTCAGGTCCAGCAAATCTGCTCTAAGGACAAAGCTCCTTATATCAGCACAAGAGAAAAGGAGGGAGATGTTTCCGCGCGGTCTTGTAGGGATTATTCCTGCTACTCAGACTATCAGTGTATCTAACGGGGATGTATTGAATGCAATCTTTACTTTGACGCGTGTGGCGACTCATACACGCTATGCTATTAGCCTATGGCCGAAGGATTCATTACCATGGACGAGAAGCATGGACATGGGTACGGCATAATCCGCGGTACAACCTCGATCTATTAAACAATTATGCCAGAGCTGGAAATTGTTGTTTGTGGATTGCTTTACATCGATCAGCCACTATAACACCTCACACAGGTGACGATAAGGGTCATGGTTTCATGATGAGGGTGCGCGCTATATGAGATAGAAGCTTTCGAAAGATCCAACCCGTCACAGTCCGGAGGTAATCTACCATCCTAAATGCCTTATGTACATGAAAGTCTTAGTTTGGGGTAAGCTTCAAGAGCCGGCCGCCAGCACCATCCTCGATGACCCAGATGACACCGTCCTTGTCCTCCCGGATACCGCGCATGCGCTTACCCATCGAGATACGTTGGGCCTCCTTCGCCGTATCGCCGGTGATGGTCACACGCACGATCGACTGCGAGCTGAGGCCGGTGATGATGGCGTTGCCCTTCCAGCTGGAGAACAGTTCGCCCTTGTAGATGATCAGGCCGGCCGGGGAGATGACGGGGACCCAGAAGGCCTTGGGCGGTGCGAGGTCGGGGCGGGTGCTGTGCGCGGGGATGGTCCGGCCGTCGTAGTGGCGGCCCTCGGACACGACCGGCCATCCGTAGTTGGCGCCCGGCTGGATCAGGTTGAGCTCGTCGCCGCCCATGGGCCCCATCTCGACCTCCCAGAGACGCCCCTGCGCGTCCCAGTCGATGCCGAGCGGGTTGCGGTGACCTAGCGACCAGATTTGCGCCTGCACGGCCCCCTGGCTGGCGAACGGGTTGCCCGCGAACGCCGTGCCGTTGTCGTACAGCTTAATTATCTTGCCGAGATTGCTCGTCATCGACTGGGCGGGCGTCATCTGGTTGATCTCGCCCGACGAAATCCACAGCGCGCCGTCCGGGCCGAAGAGCAGCCGGCAGGCGAACTGGAGCCCGCCCGAGGCCTTCTGCGAGTGGCGCCAGATGACTTGGACGCCGGAGAGCGCGCCGCCCCCGTTGGCGTCCAGCGTCAGCTTGGCCTGCGCGACTGCTCCGCCTGCACCGCCACTGCCGCTCTCGGCGTAGCTGAGATAGATGATACTGTTCTCGGCATATTTGGGGTGCAAGGCGACGTCGTGGAGACCGCCCTGACCACCGTAGGCGACGGTAGGCACACCGGTGATAGTACCCTTAGCCTTGGTGGCCGGGTCGACGAGACGTAGGTTGCCCCGTCTCTCGGTGACGAGGATGCGGTTGTCAGGTAGGAAGGCGATGGCCCACGGCTCTGAAAAGTCGGTGATGGCTGTCGACTTGAACGGCTGCTGGCGAGTGTGTAGCTGCTGCGAAGGCGATGGGACGGCCAAAGCACCTATCACCAATGCCAGGGCGTAGGTGAGAGAAATTCGGAGATGCATCTTCTTTTTCGGTTGTGTTCCCCGGTTGTGTCCCTAGACGATTAAGCGTTTCTCTCCGACTCCCCTAAGGTACGTAAGTAAGTAGGTAGGTAGGGAGGTATATAAGACAAAGGGGGGGAATTCAAGCAACCTCCCTCCAATTTCAGGCTCTTCCGGCCTTTGTCTGCACTTTATATAACCTCGATACAGGTAGGAGTCGACTGGTTTGGGAAAAGTCCGACATGGCATTCCCAACCTCTGCCGATGCCAAGACCGGCTGGGCTGCTGTAATTCTCTCGGCATTAATCTACAACTTATCCAACTCGTCGTCAACGCTATTCTTCCTTGCACCATACGGGGCCTCTTGATCCGTCTCCGCTCTCTTGGGATGTGTGATATCATTGTTGAGCATAACATAGTCGAGTACTTATAAAAGGCTTCTAGCTATGACATTGGAAGACGTACGTGTATGTAAAAATAGCTACATCTAAGCAGAGTGTTCCATATTGAGTAGAAACAGGGTTAACACAGCTTACTGACCAATCTTCATTGCATTTATGTTGTTATTATGTCTTCGTAGCAGAGTACATTGGGCCGGCCGGCCGAGGCCGACGATCTCTGCAGGTCGCGCCCCGGTAGATGCAAAAGAAGATGCAACAGCTCGCTAGCTGTACGCGATGCGCCTCGACGGGGACGACAGCCGTATTGTGGAACTAAAAGACGCCGCTCCTGTCGGCGGCTTACCGTCAGCCAGGAGGGAGGGAGCGACGCGGAGAGATGGAGACGGCAATCACTCCGAATCGCCCTACAGACGTTCTTATCCATGCATCGGCGATTGGTGTCGGTATATAGCTGCTCGTATTGGCCAACATATTCTCGGGACGTGCCCCCGATGTGATACCGTAGGTAGTTATTACACATTTAGTCAACGAAATCTATCGCCGTGCTTATATCTGCTTCCTTGATCCCGTCACCCCAGGCCTCGACAACCCCTTCCATTTTCGTAAGACACCAGTCGTATTACGCTTGATACTACTCGCCGTAGCGGGTCTTTAAGAAGCATTTACAACATACCTAGGCACGGAGCCCTGCACGTTGCTTCGCCGTAAGAGGCTGAGGTTAATTCATCTTCGCTGTCCGGTCCCTTGCCACTTGCCCAGTAAATCTCTCTATAAAACAGGCATCATGCGCTGCATTTTACCCGTGCCTAGCCTGAAGAACAGTGGACACGACCTTCCCGCTTCCTCCGACTCCACGGACAGGAGCCAGGTTTGGTGAGAGGAATTGACACGGGAGACGGTGGCGCGACGAGTGCCGACCCCGAGAGAAGGTGGCGGTGGGTGCGAAGAACTCCATTTTAGCTTTCCGGCTCTTTAGGGGCCAGGATTAGAGTTAGAAAACAAGAGCCTGGGCTCGGGAAGACAGTATGGCATAACGTGGAAAGTAGAGTGTACACGCAAAGCGACCCTCCCCTTACCAAAGTACCTGCTTTACCTCGGCCAGTATCCAGAGGACCACTAAGATCGCCACGGGGACTAATGCGAATATAGGGCCCCTCACGACCACGAAGCCGCCCAGAACCGCGAACACGTCCGGCACGAGGATGAAACGTTTATACGGCTTAAGCTCCGGCTCGCAGAAACGCAGGATGATGGCGCCCACAACGGTGAGTAAGAAGAAGGAGGACTCGCCCGGGCCCTTGAAAGTGAGGAGGGAGCGGAAGTTGCCGAGAAGGGTGTAGAAGATCGTAATGATGGTTGAAAAGATGATGACGTTGATCGGCGCGTCGGATTCTGCTGTGGTCGCTTGCTCCGACAGTATTATAGAGGGATTAGAAGACTCGCCCTGGTTTGTGTCGCCTGCGTATAGGATGAACCGTGCAAGGTGGCCAGTTCAATTCGGTAGATAGATAGCGCATGCTTATACCTACCAACGCATAGTTCTAACTTAGATAGCCCGTCCGTCTTTTCAGAATGCCGACCGCAGCATCCTGTGTGAGCTTTCTGTCCAGAAATTGGACCACCGCGTCCCCTTCTACGCGAATTTGCGATAAGGTCGAGGGCAGACAACCGTCTTAGCCTGTGCTATAGTCCGGCCAACACAACTGGAGGGTACTGACCCTACTCGCTTACGCTTCACATGGGTGAGATCTTGAATTTACTCCAGGCGGCGCGGTCGTGGGCGTGGCAGATCCGCAAGTTCGATATTACCAGTCCGCCCGTCAGGCTAAGGGAGGGAAGGGCGTTGTGCCGAGTAAGGTTCCTGTAAAAAGCTCTCCCCATTTCCAGCGATGCTAGCGCCAAGTCCGAGTCGACGGCACCCGACGAGACTGCGCTTTGTCGGGGTAATGGTAGTGTCACTTCGCCTTCCTCTTGGCCGTGATCCACCTAACCTAGGGTAGAGCGGTTAGGAAATCGGAGATTGGGAATCAAAGTCTCATTACCTAAGAGCGGTAATCGCAATGCAAGATCTTCCGTGTCGATCCGCAAATAACAGTAGCGAGCAGATAGCCTAAATTGCGTACCAAGCCTTGTCAGTGCACCGAACTAACTGGCTTGAGCAGTTCTCTAGAGCAAGGTATTTAATACTTGCTAGACAATCACACTCCGGTTAAAATCTCAGTCATTGCTACAGGGAGATAAGTGTTTACAGGTCCATTAGTATTTAGTAGCATTCACATTGTAGCTTGATTGCCTAAGTTGCCCTCCAAGGTGACCAGCAGACCACCTGTCACTAATCTAGCGCGTGGATCTGCATCTGCCTACGCAACAAAGATGCAAATGGCAGTAGCAGCAAATATATTCTAGTTACCGTTATCCAAAAGACATTGCTAGAAGCGCAAGTATTCGCCACCTTGACGTCGCCTGCTTTACGCGTGGCGCCTTAGTAAAGGCAGTATTTAGTGGTAGTCGACATAGGTTGTGGAAGCCACGGCAGAAAAGCTTATAGTAGCCTGTCCCTAGCGTGTTGGTCGGCCGAAAGTAGATCGCCTACCTTGCCCCGTTGGATATGCACGATCTCCTAGCCCGGCTGGAGTGCTAGATAAAGTAGGTACGCAGTCGCAGCGGTTATGCCATCATCCTCTACGGCCCACAAGTCCGTAATAGGAAAGGTAACATAAGTAACAGAAGACAATCAAATAAGTCCCTGGCGGCATGGGAGCTAAGGGACCGCGAGGGTAACTAATTATTCAGCTAGATAGGTAGCATATTTTAAGGGTGTATTGTTGTATGAAAGCGGCCAGGCAACGAGACCTCCAGTAGACTTAGATCAGAAGACCAGTTGGTCAGAGAAGTTTTATAGCCAGGGGGTAGCGTGTAGGCGTCGCCTCCACCCAGGACTTGGGAGCCTCGCCCCTCGCCATGAAGTGTACACGAGCCAGAAAGGACAACTGCGTTAGTTGAGGGCATGTCAGTCACCCGACTGAGTACCAAGATACAGACTAGGAATTTTGGTTTATCTGTGGACTTACAGGTAAACAGGATATCCGAGTCATGGCTTGTCGCGACGGACGTCTTTAGATCTTCACTCGGTACAGGACGAACCACCCGCACAGCAGCAACGCCCTTGGTCCCATCTTCAACACCAGTATCGTGAGCTTCGAAGCCCGGCATACGCCAAGGTTTCCAGACTGCATCATCAAGCCGACTGAGCACGAATTTCTGACCGTCCCACTCGCGGTCTGGGCGGTGGTGCGGCGTCGGCAACTCCATCTCGTGATCAATGGTAGTGAGATGCTCAGCAGGGACGCCAATCTCCACAACCTGAAGACCACCCGAGGACTCGAGAACGCGATGTCGGATCCGCGGCGGCTGAATAACGGAGTCGCCCGCCCGCAGGATGAACGGCCCGCCCTGGTCCTCGTACACGAGACGCACCCAGCCGGCGTGGCAGTGGATGAGCTGGAAGCCGACGTCGTGGAAGTGCACGTTGTCCGACACGGGCCCCGCGTCGGGAATGCGGATGTGCGAGGCAATGATGGCGCCGCCAAGACGCCCCGGAATCAAGTCGCGGTAGTGCATCCCCGCACGACCCACGACCCACGGCGCGTTGTCCTTGAGCTGGCGGGTGATGAAGGCGTGCTGCGTGGGAGGTCGGTGCATAGATGTTTCAGCGGAGACGAGCTCAACTTGTGTCCCCGACGGTGATGTCAGCTCGCGTCCCCGAAACGTAGAGCCGGGCTCGCTGGCGCTGCACAGTAGGCGGATCGTGCCAGGATCCGAGGCAGAAGCATTAGCTGACTTGTCGAGACGCAGCCGTAGGCCGTGCCCGGATAGCGTAACGACTTGCGGGTCGTCGGCAGGATAGATCTGGTTCATGCGGAAGCCCAGGCCCGGGGCGGCAGAAGTCCAGAACTCGACATCTTCAGCGATTCCCTTGGACGGGAGCAGGATCTCGGCCGACTCGATCTTCATTGCGGCTACAGTCGCTGGTGCTATGGTGTTTGACAGACGGATCTTGACGGTATGCCGTCTTGTAAGTTGTCTCCGATGGATGTTGAACAAGTGAGGGGACGACCGTTAAAACCGATCTGTATCCGATGCTACCTTCCACGTTTAGCAACTGACTTGCATAGCGACTAACAGGGTTGATAAACTAGTATATAGTATTTTCTGCTATGTATAACATATCCTATAGGTCAATTAGCCGCTTTAACGTATATTTAAAAAATGTTTGTGCATAGTTAAGTGTAAAAGTTAAGGTTTAATATGTTGCAAGGTAATATATTAGATTTTAAAAAGTAGCTATTAAAAATAATTTTTATTTAATGTGCTAATTATACATAGCTATAAGCTTTATTAAGCTTTTAATTAATTTTTAAAAAATAGTTGCTATAATATATATTAAAATCTAAATTTTATAAGTGTATAGTATTAGTATATATTTAATACTAGCTTTTTTATTATATTAGTTTTTTATTATTTAACTATTACTAATATATCCTACGGTTATATTTGCCACCTAGCTATATTTACCACTTTTTTTTACTTTTGTACACATAACTTTTAATTTATTATATTTTTATTACCTACTATAATAGGCCTTTAAAAAAAGTTTAATATTATTTTTATGCTTTAAGCAATTTATATAAACTTAAAACTAAGTATTTAATGTACAGCTAAAATTTATAATATATTATATATAACTTTTTTTAATTAAAAAAGCAGTTATATAATAATATTTAATAGGTTTACTAATAATTAAAAACTTATTAAATTTAAAAAGCAAGCTATTATATAATATATACTTAACTTTATAGCGCAATTATTTTTATTTAAGCATAGTAATATTAAAAATATAGCTAATTAATTGCTAAAGTTATATAATAAAAAACGCGTTAGCAAAAACAAAACTTTTACTTTTATATAATAATATTTAGCTTTTATAATATATTTTAATTATTAAATTAATTATTAGCGCGTTTTATATAAAAATTTATTTAAATATTATAAATAGTTTGCTTTTATATAAAATATAATAATAAAATATAAAGTTTAAAAATATATATATATATAACTTTAATAAAACTAAATTTATTATAAGCAAAATTTTATTTAAAATAGTTATAATTATATTTAATTATATAAAAGACTTAAAAGCAGTATAGCAAAGCAATTATAAATAGGTAATAATTATTTAAGCTATTTTATTATATAGCTATATTATTTTACTATATATTATTATTATAAAAAAAAAATTATTTTAATATAAAAGCACTTTATTGCTTAATAGTTAAGTTATTATAACTATAAAAAATAGCTAAATAATAAATAAGCAAAGTATTAATTAAGTTTAATATTTTAATTAATTTATAAGTAGTTATATAAAAAGTATATATTAACTTTTAATTTTTAATAGCTATAAAAGCTATTATTTACATAATTTTAAAAAGTATTGCAAAAATAAAAATATTATTATGCTTTATATGCTAGCATATTTATTATATAAGCTTTAGCTTTTTAATATTAGCTATTTTAAAGTTTTAAAATAGTTGTACAAAAAAAAATTAAACACTTAATATAAACATATATTATATATATATTAAAAAAAGATTTTTTATTTGCGTTTTTTAATATGTTTAATATATTAATAATAAAAGCTAACATATAAAAAGGTTTTTAAAAAGCAGATTTAGTACTATATAACTTAAATATATTATTGCTTAAATATACTATTATAATATTTATATTATAATATAATCCTTGCTTAGCATATTATTTTATAACTTGCTAAATAAAAATGCTATAAATATAAAAAAATTATATTTAATCTTATTATTTAGTCACAAATCAATTAATACTATTTATATTATTATAGCATTAGTATTAGCTAATTTATAACGTTGCGCACGGACGTTTTTTATATAAGAAAAAAAAGTGTTAAATATAGCCGGGCGTTAAATATAGCCGTAGGATACATTATACTACTTTAAATAATTTTACTTCTTTTATAACTTTTTACTAGCAAAGCTATTTTTTATAATTATAATAGTTTAATTAATTATATATAAAAAAAAAAAATTTTAAAAAGTGCTTGCTTTAATATATTATTTTAAAGCTTTTAAATTATATAAAAATACAAGCTAATAAATGCTTTTATTTATTTAACAATAATAAAAAAGTTTAAGCTATTTATATAAAAACTTAAAAATTTAAGCAATAAATATTTAATAAAAAACTTAGTTAAAAATATAATAGTTTTTTTTAAAAAAAAATTAGGTTAAAAATTATAAATAAGTGCTAACGTATCCTACGGCCATATTTGCTACCTGGCTATATTTGCTACTTTTTCTTACCTTTATATGCATAACTTTTAATCTACTATATTTTTACCACCTACTATAGTAGGCCTTTAAAAAAAGTTTAATATTATTTTTATGCTTTAAGCAATTTATATAAACCTAAAACTAAATATTTAACGCGCAGCTAAAATTTATAATATACTATATATAACCCTTTTTAATTAAAAATGCAGTTATATAACAATATTTAATAGGTTTACTAATAATTAAAAACTTATTAAATTTAAAAAGCAAGCTATTATATAATATATATTTAACCTTATTATATAATTATTTTTATTTAAGTATAGTAGTATTAAAAATATAGCTAACTAATTGTTAAAGTTATATAATAAAAAACATATTAATAAAAACTAAACTTTTATTTTTATATAATAATAACTAGCCTTTATAACATGTTTTAATTGCTAAATTAATTATTAGTGCATTTTATATAAAAATTTATTTAAATATTATAAATAGTTTGCTTTTATATAAAATATAATAGCAAAATATAAAGTTTAAAAAAAAATATATATAACTTTAATAAAACTAAATTTATTATAAACAAAATTTTATTTAAAATAGTTATAACTATATTTAATTATATAAAAAACTTAAAAGCAGTATAGCAAAATAATTATAAATAGGCTATAGGTATTTAGGCTGTCTTATTATATAGCTATGTTGTTTTGCTATATATTATTGTTGCAAAAAAAAACTATTTGTTATTTTAATATAAAAGCATTTTATTGCTTAATAGTTAAGTTATTATAACTATAAAAAATAGCTAGACAATAAATAAGCAAAGTATTAATTAAGTTTAATATTTTAATTAATATATAAGTAGTTATATAAAAAGCATATATTAACTTTTAATTTTTAATAGCTATAAAAGCTATTATTTATATAAGTTTAAAAAGTATTATAAAAACAATAATATTATTATGCTTTATATGCTAGTATATTTGTTATATAAGCTTTAGCTTTTTAATATTAGCTATTTTAGCTTTTTAAAATAGTTATATAAAAAAGAAATTAAATACTTAATATAAGCACATATTATGCATATATTAAAAAAGGATTTTTTATTTACGTTTTTTAATATGTTTAATATGTTAATAATAAAAACTAACATATAAAAAGGTTTTTAAAAAGCAAAATTAGTGCTATATAACTTAAAATATATTATTGCTTAGCTAAATTTTTATTTTATTACTTTTATAATTAAAGCTTTATTTAATAGCTTACTTTTACTTTAGCAATTTATTACTTTAAATAATATATAAAACATAATATTTTAGTTTATATTTGTTAAACATTTTATTATATAATATTAAAATAGCTTGCTAACATATATTATTAAAAGTATATAGTAAATTATATATAGTATAATAGCTATTATATATTATTTAGCTTTATTAAAAAAAAAGTTGCAACTTTTTATATAGCAAACAACTTAGTTAATATTGCTATATAAAAAAAGCAAAATTATAAAATAAAAGATTACTTTATATATAAAATGTAAAAAAGTTATAAGCTGTTAAAGTAGCTGCTACGCAAAAAATAATAAAAAGGCATACAAGTAGTAGTTATATAAAAAGGCAAAAAACTTGTACACAACGCTATAAAATATATAGCAAGCCTGGTTATAATATACAAACATATTAAAATAAAAAAAAACCATTTAGCAAATCTAATTTTAAATAGTTTAAATTAATTTTTTATTATATAGTTAAGTTATAAAGGATTATTTGTACAAAGGTAAAAAAAAGTAGCAAATATAGCCGGGTGGCAAATATAGCTGTAGAATATGTTAAATATAATTTTTAAAAGTATTTAAAAAATTACAATATTATTAATAAAAGTATAATTAAAATATATATACTTATAAAATAACTTGTTTATATATTTTTAAATATAAGCTAAAATGTTATAAAATTTTATTAGCGCTATAATAAATTTTTTAATACTTTTAAAACTAATAATTATAAATTTATAATAATTGCTTAAATAAACTTTAAACTAGTAAAAAATTAATATTATATTAATTATAATAATATACTTTTTTTATAAAAGCTTTTAATAACTAATGCTTATAAAAAAACTAGCTATTAAATATTATAATCTAATTAAATATATAAAAAATTATTATAATATATTTTTTATTTATTTTATATAATGTATTCTATAGGTTAATTGCACCCCTGGGTTAATTGCACACTTTTTTTTTATATAAAAAACGTCCGTGCGCAACATTATAACTTGGCTAATATTAATATTATAATAATACATATAGTACTAGTCGATTTCTAACTAAATAACAAGTTTAAATATAATTTTTTTTATATTTATATTAGTTTTATTTAGCAAGTTATTAAGCAATACGCTATATAAGGATTATATTATAGTATAAATATTATAATACTATATAACTAGTTTAATATATAAGTAATTAAAATAAAAACAATACTACTAAATTCTTTATTTTAATAAAAATTTAATAATAATAGTTTTATTATTGTATAACTATAATTAATAAAGTTATAAATTTATGCACAAATCTTTTTGCTAAAATATTTTTAATAATTTTATTTATTTATAACTTTAATAACTTACTAAATAAAAATATTATAAATATAAAAATATTATATTTGAACTTGTTATTTAGTTAAAAATCTACTAGTACTATTTATATTATTATAACATTAGTATTGGCCAAGTTATAATGTTGCGCACGAACGTTTTTTATATAAAAAAAAAAGTGTGCAATTGTCCCGGGTATATAATTAACCCATAGGATACGTTACTTATTTTTATATAATATAAATAAAGTGTATAAAAAGGTATAGCTTATTTATTTATTTTAGCTAGCTTTTTTTATAAAATATATTAATTATATATAGTATTAAATATTTTTATATTTTTTTTACTTAATAATTATAGTTATATATTAAGTTTTATGTTTTATTAACTATTTATTAATAAAATTTATATTTTTTTTTTAAATTTTATTTTTATTTTTATTAGTTTTTATTTATTATTAGTTAATTAATTTATAAAGCTTTTATGCTTTAAATACGCATTTATTATATATATAAATATTATTAGTTATTATAATTTTTAAAATATTAACTAGTTTTTTAATACTTAAAATAAAGTATACTTTAAAAATTTTAAGCTTTAGTTTATTAAGTAAAAGTAAGTTACTTTTAGCTAGCTTATTAGCTTTGGTTAAATATTAAGCTTTTTATAATATATTTATATTATTTTTTATAACTAAGTTATAAATTATACTAATAAATAAAGTTATAATTAAGCTTACTATAGCTAATTATTAACTTTTAAATTATAAAAGCTAATAATAAAGTTAAAAGCACAACTATTATTTATTATTATTATTATTAAGTAATTTGCTTAGCTATTTTATATTTTATTTGCAAGCAAAAACTGGTTTAAAAAGGCTTTTAAAGCGCGCTAAAAAGCTTGTTAAGCTTTTTAAAGCCTTTAAAGTGCTCTTTTAATTAAATAAAACGCTTGCGCTATTTATATAAAGCTTTTATTACGTTTCTTTTTTTATATACTAAGTTTTTATCTAGTTAAGTCTAACTAAAAAAAGCAAATAAATAAAATATAAAAGCTTAGCCTATATTTTGCTTTATAAGCTTTTTAAAGTTAGCAAGCTTGTTAAAGTTAATTTTATAAAGCGTTTTTATAATTTTTTTTTTGCTTTTATACTTTTTAAGCTATTGTTATAAGCTTTTATAAGCTTTTTTAATCTGTTTAGCTAGGTTATATATTATAAGTCTCCTAGTATAAAAAAGCTACTAAGCTATGTTTTGCAAGCTTTTTAGTTTGTTTATAGCCGCGGCTAAGTCTGCTTTTAACTTTTAGCAGGCCAGAGCAAGCTTTTAGCGTAGTCTTTTGCGCTTATTACTTAAAAGGCTGTAGTTTAAAATAACATAAGCCGTTATCTTCTTGCTAGCCGCTTAACTATTATTTAATACTAATTTAAAAATAATTACATTTTTATTAAATTTTATGTTTATAAAAATAGCAAAGTTTTTAAAAAGTGTACTAAAAGCACTACTAATAAAAGCTTTAGCTATAATAGCTAATATTATTATTTTTATTTTTGTTAATTAATTTAAGCTTAATACTTTTATAAATTTTAATAAGTTTATTTATAATATTTATTATAGCTTTATATATAGCTAAAAAATAAAATTTGCAATTATTAAGTAATAGCTTATTCTTTATTTATATATATATGCTTTTATTTAAAGTAATAATTATTTTTTAACTGCTAATAATTTTATATATATATTTTTAATTATTATAACTAATATAAAAGTTTAAACTAAAACTATTTAAGCTAAAAAATATTAGCTTATAAATATTATAGTTAATAACTTTTTTATAATTATAATATAATTTAAATTTTAATAAAGGATTAACTTAAAGTTTATTTTTAATTAATTATTTTTTTAGCTTAAATTTTATAATATTAAGGTTACTAAACTTATTATTATTAAAAGTATATAATTTAATTTTAGCTTATTTTTTAAGTTTTAGCGCGCTATTATTATTGCTTGCTACTTTGCTAGTGCACTTTTTAATAGTGTGCTTAATAAATTATAAAAAGAATTATTAAATATAATTATGCTAGTACTAGTATTATTATAAATGCTAATATATTTACTATTTAATTTAGCTATTATATTAAAGTTTAAGTATATATAATATAATTTTATAATAATTTGCTTATAATTAATTTTGCTTGCGTTAATGATTAATATATTTTTTATTTATATTTAAGCAATAATTTTATTAATTATAAAAGTTATAAATAAGTTATAACCTAAACATTTTAATATATTATATATTATATTAATTTTAATATATTTATAATAATATAAATGCTAAAAAAAATTATTATATAAAAGTAAAAACTAATTATAATATATAAGTTTTTTTATTAACATTTATAAAAAATAAAATATATAATTTTTAAAAACAATATATAATATATATTATTTAATATATTTTTTTAGCTTTAAAAAAGTTAAAAACTTTTTATAGCATTTATAATAAGTTAGTTTAAAGTTATTAACAAATTAAAATTATTTGTTAATATTAAATCTAGCTATAAAGTTTTTTTTTATTAAGCTTAATTAATTAAATTTATAACTAGCTTTATTAATTTTTGTTTTAATAAAATAAAAAAATTTTATTTATTATTATTAAAGCAACTATATTTAGTTATATTTATTATTATAATAATTATTATTATATTTGTTTAGTTATTTTTTTTATTTTAATTTTTTTAATTATTATAAATTTTATTTTTATTATAACTTTAACTTTTATTATATAATTTAACGTATCCCACGGCCATATTTGCCACCCGGCCATATTTGCCACTTTTTTTCCTATATAAAAAAGGTTCGTGCGCAACATTATAACTTGGGCAATACTAATGCTATAATAATATAAATAGCACCATTCGATTTCTAACTAAATAACGAGTTCAAATATGATTTTTTTATATTTATAGTATTTTTATTTAGCAAGTTATTAAACAATACGCTAAGCAAGGGTTATATGATTTTTAGCAGGGATTATATTATAGTATAAAAAGTATAATACTATATAACTAGTTTAATAATTAAGTAATTAAAATAAAAAAAATACTACTAAATTCCTTATTTTAATACAAATCTAATGGTTATATTTTTATTATTGTACGACTAAATTTGATAGAGTTATAAATTTACGCACAGACCTTTTTGCCAAGATCTTTTTAATAATCCTTGCTTATTTACTACCTTAATAACCTACTAAATAAAAATACTATAAATATAAAAAAATCATATTTGAACTCGTTATTTAGTTAGAAATCGAATGGTACTATTTATATTATTGTAACATTAGTATTGGCCAAGTTATATTGTTGCGCACGGACGTTTTTTGTATTGGAAAAAAAGTGGCAAATATGGCCGGGTGGCAAATATGGCCGTGGGATACGTTATATTAATTACTATATTTAGCTACTATAGCTGCTACGTTAGTTTTATATAAAGTATTTATTTTATTTAATATTATTATTTTATTTTTATTATTATACTATTAATTATTATTATAGTATTAGCTATAATAGTTTAATTAATAACTATTATTTTATTATAATAAAAATTATAATAATACTTTTATAATATTTTTATTAATATATTATTAAGCTTAATATTTAAGTTTATATTTTAACTTTAAAATTTTAACTTTTAATGCACTTTTTTTAACTTTTTATTTATATTTATATAAAATATTTATTGCTTTAAGTAGTTAAAATATAGCTTTAATAAGCTTGTTAAGTTATTTATAAATTATTATTATAATAAAAAGCTAATTACTATAATTTTTAGTAGTATGCTTAAACATTAAATATAAGTTAACTTATATTAAATATATAATAGCAATGCTTTATAGTTTTTAATAAAATTTTTTAATATTAGTTACTTTTTTATTAGTTTTTAAATAATATAAGCAGGCTATATTTTATATTAACGCTTATTTAAAAGCTTTAAATATTAATTTAAAACTTTTTTAATATTATTCAATATATTTTTTAGTAATAAGTTTTTCATTTTATTATAAAAAAGCTAATTTACTTAAAAAATAATTAAAAAGGTTATATAGCTAAGCTTTATTAAAAATATTATTCTTTTTATATATACTTATTATATAAAAAATAAACTAATATATATTTATATATATAATATTTTATTTGTTTATTATTATTTTTAGCTTATTTAAATTAAAATAGTTAAAAGTACATATAACGTATCCCATGGGTCAATTGCACACTTTTTTTTCTATATAAAAAACGTTCGTGCGCAACATTATAACTTGGCCAATACTAATGCTATAATAATATAAATAGTACTAGTTAATTTTTAACTAAATAATAAGTTTAAATATAATTTTTTTATATTTATGGGTTTTTTATTTAATAGGTTATTAAGGTCGTAAATAAAAAAAGATTATTAAAAAAATCTTAGCAAAAAAGGCTATGCATAAATTTATACTTTATTAATTTTAGTTATATAATAATAAAAATATAACTATTAGATTTTTATTAAAATAAAAAATCTAGTAGTATTTTTTTTATTTTAATTATTTATATATTAAACTAGTTATATAATATTATAGGATTTATATTATAATATAATCTTTGTTAAAAATTATATACTTTTTGCTTACCGTATTATTTAATAACATGCTAAATAAAAATATTATAAATATTAAAAAATCATATTTAAACTTATTATTTAGTTAAAAATTAACTTGTACTATTTATATTATTATAGCATTAGTATTAGCTAAGTTATAATGTTGCGCACGAACGTTTTTTATATAAGAAAAAAATTATGTAATTGACCTAGGTGTGCAATTAACCTATAGAATATGTTAATGCTTATATTTATTATTTTTTTTATACTATATTTTTAAAAAAAATAAAAATTATAATAATTATATATTATTAAAAGCTTATTAATTAAAAGCACTTTTTAACTAAGTGTTTTTTAAAATTTTATAATTCGTTTATTAAAAATTTATATATATATATATATATATATTTTAAGTTTTTTTTATTTTATATTACTTATTATAAATAAAAATAATTAATTTATTTAATTTATTATTTATTATTTATTTTTATAATTAATTTTTTAAAACTTTTAAAGTTATAATATAGCTTAATAATTATTTTAGTATATATTAAAAATTAGCAATTAATGTATTTTATAATAATTCTTATTGTTTAAAATAGTTTAAATAGCTATAGTTTGCTATTGCTAAAAGTAAATAAATAAAAAGGGCTTATGTTTTAATTAATTATTAAAAGGTGTTTTTTATATACTTAGTAGTTCTAGTTATATACTAAGTACATGCTTAATTAATTACTAAATATAAAAAAAGTAACTATAGCTAGCTAATTATATAAAAAAATATATATTTAATTTGTTTTTTATAATAAATGTTTTTTAATGCTTTTATAAGCGTAGTTCGTTAAATTATAGCAGCAATTTTATAATTCCTTAAAATATAAATTACTACAAGTAATTTATTAATTTTATTTTATTAAGCTATAATTATCTAATATTTTCTTTTTAGCTATAGCATATTTTTTAGTCTAGCTGTTATTATTTTTTACTAAGCTTGTTTTAATTATATTTTTAGGCCTTTTAATAGGTTTTTATATATTAGTTTATAATATTATTTTTATTTTTTTTAAATTATTGTTTTAATAATTTTTAAGCAAGTTTTTATTTTTTTTTAATTATATTTTTTTACTATATTATTAAAATATTTTATTGTTTTAGTTTTTTTTTTAAGGCTAACATATTTTATAGGTTAATTACACACTTTTTTTAACTTTTATACAAATAATTTCTTATAACTTAACTATATAATAAGAAATTAATTAAAACTATTAAAAATTTAATTTATTAAACGTTTTTTATTTATTTTAATATGTTTGCATATTATAACTAGGTTTGCTACATATTTTATAGCGTTATACGCAAGTTTTTTGCTTTTTTATATAATTATTACTTATATGCTTTTTTGCTATTTTTTACATAGCAGCTGCTTTAGCAGCTTATAACTTTTTTGCATTTTATATATAAAGTAATTTTTAATTTTATAATCTTATTTTTTTTATATAGTAATATTAATTAAGTTAATTGTTTATTATATAAAAAGTTATAACCTTTTTTTTTAACAAAGCTAAATAATATATAATAATTATTATACTGCATATAATTTGCTATATATTTTTAATAATATATGTTAACAAGCTATTTTAATATTATATAATAAAATATTTAATAAATATAAATTAAAATATTATGTTTTATATATTGTTTAAAATAATAAATTGCTAAAATAAAAGTAAGCTATTAAATAAAGCTTTAATTATAAAAATAGTTAAATAAAATTTAGCTAAGCAATAATATATTTTAAGTTGTATAGCATTACTTTTACTTTTTAAAAACCTTTTTATATGTTAGTTTTTATTATTAATATATTAAATATATTAAAAAACGCAAATATAAAATTTTTTTTTAATATATATATAATATATGCTTATATAATAAATGTGCTAGCATATAAAGCATAATAATATTGTTATTTTTATAATACTTTTTAAAATTATATAAATAGTAGCTTTTATAGCTATTAAAAATTAAAAGTTAATATATACTTTTTATATAACTATTTAGATATTAATTAAAATATTAAATTTAATTAATATTTTGCTTATTTATTATTTAGCTATTTTTTATAGTTATAATAATTTAATTATTAAGCAATAAAGTACTTTTATACTAAAATAATAAATAGTTTTTTTTATAATAATAATATATAGCAAAATAATATAGCTATATAATAAAATAGCTTAAATAATTATAGCTTATTTATAATTACTTTATTATACTGCTTTTAAGTTTTTTATATAATTAAATATAATTATAACTATTTTAAATAAAATTTTGTTTATAATAAATTTTGTTTTATTAAAGTTATATATATATTTTTTTTTAAACTTTATATTTTATTATTATATTTTATATAAAAGTAAACTACTTATAATATTTAAATAAATTTTTATATAAAATGCGCTAATAATTAATTTAATAATTAAAATATATTATAAAAGCTAGTTATTATTATATAAAAAAAAAGTTTAGTTTTTGCTAATATATTTTTTATTGCATAACTTTAATAATTAGTTAGCTATATTTTTAATACTACTAAGCTTAAATAAAAATAATTATATAATAAAGTTAAGTATATATTATATAATAGCTTACTTTTTAAATAAATAAGTTTTTACTTTTTAAAGTTGTGTTATGAACCAATAGGTAGGAGACTGTTGGCTGCGTTAGAGGCTGATTAAAACAGGAGCGGGGTAGTTGCTGGACCAGGAAACATGCTATAGTTGATATTATGTAAATTGATTAGTTAGCCAGCGGCCACTTTTATGCAGCGGCCGGTGGCCGCTATATTATAGTGGCCGCAATTTACACTTATTTTATAGAAAGAGATTAAGTATATATTTTTTTTTATATTTAGCTAGCTATAGTTATTTTTTTAATTTGCAGTAATTAATTTAAGCATATACTTAGTATATAACTTAAACTACTAAGTGTGTAGAAAAAACTTTTTAATAATTAACTAAAACATAAGCCTTTTTATTTGTTTACTTTTAGTAATAGCAAACTTTAGCTATCTAAACTGTTTTAAATAGTAAAGATTGTTATATTTTAATTATTTGTTTATTAATAAGTAAAATAGACTTATGTTTAAAAGACTACGCAAATTAAAACTAAAAGTTAAACTAAAGCTAAAACTTATTTGCAAACCAACCTTTAAACCTATTTTTAAATTTATTAAGCAAAAAATAGTTGCTAATTTAACTAATTTAAGCACTAAGGTAAAAGGTTTAGATTTAAAAAATAAAAAGTTAACTTAAAAGCTATTAGCAAAAATTTAAGCTAAGGCAAAGGCATAAGCAAAAAGAAAATAATAAAAATAATAACCTACTTTAGCAAAAAAACAAATTAAAAAAATAATAGTAGTAGCAGCTTAACTTATTATTAAGTTAACTTATTTAATAGTAACTTAATAAGCTTAAGCAAGACTTTTTAAATAATAAAAAGAAGAAAAGGAAAAGCTTTAACTTACTTTTAAGCTATAAGCAATTAGTATACTTAAAAATATAGTAGACTAACTTAAAAACAAAGTTAAAAGCGCTAACTAAATAAAAGCTTTTAAAGCAGCACAACTATTAAAGTATAATAAAACTATTAACTTAACTCTTTTTTTTACTTTAATTAAAATATACTTAAAAACAATAAAAAAAATAAACTAAAAGAAGTTATAAAAAGTATAAGCTGTAAAAAACTTTTTAAATAAAAAAGCTTTTAAATAGTTTAAAACTTACTAAAAAAATTAAACTAGAAAAAACTTTAAAAAGAAGACGTAAAAGTTGTTTAGTAGCTATAAAAAATTTAAAAGGAAGCTAGTTATAATATTTAAAGATTTTAATAAAAAATAAAAAATAAAATAATAACTTTAAAGCTTTAAACAAACTAAAAGCATATTAGCTTATATAGTCCTTTTTAAAAAGTTAGCTACTAAAGCTAAATAGCTAATTAATAAAGCTTTTATAAATATATACTATAAAAGACTAAAAGCACTAATTTAAATAAAATTAATTAAAGTTATTTTATAGCTTAAAAACTTTACTACATTTACTAAACTAGCAATTATTATTAATAATTAATTATTTAACTTTGCTTAAAAATAAAAAAAAAACTAATAAACTAATAAACTTAATTAAAAAAAAGGCAACAATAATTAAGAGAGCAAAAAAATATATAATAACTTTATTAGCATTAATATAATTAACAAAAATAATAAAAATAATAAGCAAAAAAAAAAGAATAATAAAAATTTTAAATGCTTTAAATGCTATAAAAAAAGATATTATATTAAAAACTATTATAAAGAACAAAAAAATGTACTAGTTTTAAAAGCTAAAAAGTTAGCAAGTATAGCTAAAAAAAATAAAAAAATATTTATAGCAAGCTAAGTAACTTAATTAAAATTATTATTAAGAAAAGCTTAAAAACAAAAGCAGAATTAATAAGCTTATTTAAAAAAAATTAAAAAAGTTTTAAAAACTTAAAAAAACAAAATGTTATAAAAATTTATAAGTAAATTATTAAAACTATTAAAAACTTTTAAACAAAAAAAAGCAAACAAGGTTTTATAATATGTTTATAAACTATACTTTAAATGTACTAAATGTTTATATTTAATTACAAAAATTATAACTAAAAAAAATAAAAATAGTATAAAAAGCATTATAACTGCGCTAATTACTTATTATAAACAATTTTATATAGATTGCAAACATAAAACTTAAAAAAAATGTGCACAGTATAATTAACTTAAAAATATTATTATATATACTTATAACTATAAAACCTTAAAATAACTATTAAATTTATAAATAGTTAAGAACTACGTTAAAAAAGTAATAAAAACCTAAAACAATTTAATTAAACTAAAAAAATATAAGTATATTTAAAGTAAGCACTTGTATGCCTACAAACTTTAGCAAAAATATAATATATATAATTAACTTTATTTGCTAATAATACTTAAAAAAGCTAAAAAACAATAGCATACAATTTTTAAACTAGTATAAAAATATGTTAAAAAAGAGCTACTTTAACAAAAAAGTGTTTTTATATGCAATTATAAAAATTAAAACAAATATAATTTTTATAAATAACCTAAAATTAATTTAGTATAAAAAAATATAAATAAATAAATTATTATTAAACCTAAACTAATTAATAATTAAAAAAAAAAAGCATAAAAAATTAGTTAAACTATT
>Ga0247782_1000472_pt1 | contig 24394 bp, 23 predicted proteins | sample UWRJL019104C5_FD_179928 | JGI IMG/M metagenome (GOLD analysis project Ga0247782, IMG submission 179928) | Plant litter microbial communities from Arlington Agricultural Research Station in Wisconsin, United States - UWRJ-L019-104C-5 | ecosystem: Environmental > Terrestrial > Plant litter >...
CCTGGAGGAGGTCATGCGCAGCGCCCACCAAGAATTTAAGAATCGCACTATGATCGCAACTCGCGAATACCAGCTAAATTCCAACGTCACCGAGAAGAAATTTCACGTAAGTCTCTTGCCCATCTCGAAACCCCCCCAAATTTCTTACAGATATGATACACGATCAAAGTCGCACTGCTTACACGTCTGCGCTTATACAGGATTCCTATAATGACTTGACCGAAGAGTTCTTGGATGCATCCCTCAACCGCATCAACTTACTAGCTGAACTACGACAAGAAGATGTCGGCCTAGATGTAAGCTCCCCGCTCCTACAGCCCTCCCTAGAACTACCTAGTGTCTTGCCATCATTTTGTATGGAGCATTAACCTTAGGCAATAAATCTGACTCTTTTTTTAATTTTTTTTTACTAATTTTCGTTCAGCTTCCTGATAATACCTATACCTATGTGCAAAGACCCAATGATGTGATCGAGGAGCAAGGCTCCTGGGTTGTATTTCACAATGGTATCAAAGTGCCATATCCGCATCTCCTGGAAGAGAACAAGAAGGCCGCGGCAGCCAAAGCCCAAGCCAGCAAGGGAAAGCCGGCTGCCAAGCGGAAAGCGGACGACCAGCCAGATGGCCAACCTGACTCCAAGAAGCCCAACGGCCCCTCCGGATCTGCCAGACTGGAGAATGCAGACGAGACTTCTACCCCACTCCCGCGTCATATCAAGGGCCTACTCTCCGCTGAGACAGATGCAGATGGAGAACCCGAGTCGAATGCGGCCTCGCCTTCTCCCGACACGGATACGAAGGCAGAAGCATACCGCGGAAAGAAGGATGTCCCCGATCTCCCGGCTAGTGCATCCGAGCCTGATAGATGGGGCGTTCGGACGGTCAATAAACGGGGCCCCAAAGCCAACAACCGTCTCATCTTGCCACCTCCTTTCATCTTCGACGACGAGGAGATCGGGTTTCGAGATTCCACAAATGATGGCTCCAAGAAGGCCACGCGTGGAACGCGGGGCAAGTATCTTAACAATCCAAATCCGAGAAACCTTCATCTAGATCGCACGATAGTAACGTACGATTGTATGACTTATGAAGATGGTGATTTGGATCCTGAACTTGTTCAAAAGCACAACCTTCACCCCAAGTACGGCTTGTTCCTACCCGAGTCTCGCAACAGATCGGAGTCGCCAAAGCCTCCTGTTTCTGGGATGAGACCAATCGTCGTGATCACCCCTGATGGTACCACTTTACAGGCATCCCGAACCGTTCGGGAATACAAGATGGATGCAAGCATAGACAAGGATGCTACCAGGGACAAGCTCGCCTCGTTAGTTGTACATGTTTGCGAGGAGGATGGTATTGCGGAGGAAGATGTCACTACGGAAGAGATGCGTAAGCGCAAGGACAAGCTCCGCGTTTCCGAGTCCGTTGAGCCCGTCCCCTCCACGACTGAAGACACGGAAGAAAAGCCGGCAAGAGCCAGCTTCGATGCACGAAACACTGAAGTCGATGAGTCGGTTACTGCAGAAAATATGGGCCGCCTTCTCAACGCTGCCTCCTACGTCGAAGCTGAAAGGCCAAACCACCCTACCCCGAACCAAAGATCGTCCCGGCCCTACGATGCAGTTCGAGACGTGTTCACTAACGCGGAACCGGCACAACCAGTCTCTACACCGCCCATCGAGGTAGATACTTTTGGCCTCTCCTTTCTTGCCGACGTGTCAGAACAAGTCTCTCAACAGCGCGCGTCCCATTACGACCCAAGGCTTGATCACCGTCTTGAAGCTCATGTCGATTACCACCACGACTATCACATGGAGCATCACCACCTACCCAGCCACATTGAATATCGTCCAGACTACCGTCTGGACCATCGCGCTAGCCAGCATCTAGAACACCGGGTAGACCAGGCTGATGTCCCCTCCATGGCTGACTCGATGATCGACCCGCGCCTTCTCGGCCCTCCCAACCTCCCTCCCCCAATGCCACACTCATTTCTGCAAACAGCGCTCAATCATCAACCCACACTTACGCACATTGCGCCGTTGCCGCCACAAGGAGCGGAACCGCCGGCTCCAGTTCCTGTCGGTAGAAACCCATTTACGGGGAATGCGAAAGCGAGTCCTGTTCTTCCCCCTCTCCGCCCCCCGCGACGGGAGAAGCCTATAGAGTCGACGCTCGCGCCACCACCCACTTATGTGCAACCGCCGCCCTCGGATTTTGGGCCATCCTTTGGCATGATGCAAACGAACTCCGGCAGCTTTTTCCCCCCAGCTCCATCGCGAGCATATCACCAAGGATATACATTTGAACATGGCCCTCTTACTGGGATGCCTCTTCAGCAAGGTTACGCTAGTGTGGCCTCGGCTCAACCTTCGGCTCAACTTGCTCATCCATACGGGTCGTCATATCGCCCTCCCTCGCCGACAATGTCGGCTCATACACCACTTGCCGCTATGCCTTTGCACATGCCGCATGGGTCGTCAGTGTCCCCGCCGGGGTCATCTATGGGCTTGCATTCGCCTACAGGTCCTGCCGGAAGCCGCCACAGAGCCTCAATGTCATCTGGCAGTAATGGCTCCAACAATGCCAAGTATCGCAAGATCGCAGCGGCGCCTATTCCCCACAACCGACCTTGGCCAGCAAACGGTGGTGCAGAACTTCGACTTGCGCATTATGACCACAAAGAGGCTATCAAGGACTACAGAGCGAACGAGCCGCCTCCGCGGAGTGGACCTACAACAATCCGAGGCTGGAACGTAAACAACGTGTCCAAAGGACGGAAGGGCCTCAAAAAGGAGGACTCGGAGGAGAAAGAGTCGCCCAAGTAAGCTGAAGTCCCGCATGACCACGCTTCGCAGTGCTAATGACTGCTGCCTTAGTATCACCACCTTCATCAACAAGTGGAATGCGTCCGACAAGACAATGGGATAGCCATATTCTCTGCCGAAAGTTCCGAAAGATTAGGAGCATACGATCACACTGCCGTTGAACAAATCTTCAACACAATTTACCTTCCTTGCTGGGCTTTTTCGCCCGCCAAGGTCCCCATAGAATTTTTTTCTTTTTTCTTCACACCTTTTCGTTCCTTCCGTCGGTATAGCGATGCATAGGGTTTGGCCAGTTTGTTTAGCAAGCACGTGGCACAACCAACGATTATGGCCTAGGGTACACACAAAAAGGGGACAGGGTATCTCTTCTTGCATGCATGGACCCAGGCGTTTTTTTGCGGCGGCATTGCATCTACGCATGTTTTTGTTTTTGTCTCTTCTGACGATATCGTTGCATTTCCCCAGGCATAGGGCATGAGCACAGTCGGTAAAGGATCGATATACACACATACCTACCTAATGAGGTCTTGTCTTTTCCACCTTTTCGAGAGGGAAAGGAATATACGCAACGCAAACACACAAACTCGACGAATATAGAGAGAGGTAGAAGCGAGTAAAGGAAAGGATTCGGTTTTCGTTTTTTCTGTTGATGGTTAGGAAAAGGAAAAAGGAACCAGTGCATACGAAGAGATGGACGGATGCATTTGAAATTTGATGGTAAAGCAAAGCAAAGCTCGGCCGCCGTTTTGTTGCCGTGATCTTTTATATTCTAATACGAGCGAACCTACCTACCTAATAATCAATCAAGCTTTTCGCGTTGCCCATATAAGATGTTGGGTCTTTTCGTGTGTCTCCATCCTTCTACACTTTGGTTCTCGAATATGTCGACCGTGAATATTACATAAGACCGGAGATGAGGACGTTAGGCTGTCGGTTGTATATGTTGTGGTTTTCTCTATCTTACCAACCCTGCCAACATAAATTATTTATTTGTTTTTAAGATCTGTATTTTAGGGCAGAGGATGACATCACACTGCAAGAAGACACATATAACAGTCGATTTGGAAATTAACTGCAGCGGGATCTACGCGATACCAGTTCGTTTATCCAGTGCCCAGTATTACCTCCTTAAAAAACTATCGCTATCTACTGTACATCGGAACTTGCTTTCTCTAGTTTTTATTCCCCGTCCATTCTCATAGTCTTGCCTATTTTAGTGAGTTTGGACCCCAAGGCCAAGTCCTTAGGTAGAATAAAGAAGGGAGGAGATTGAGCAAGACCTGCCCACTGCAGCGATCCAATCCTTGGTTGGACGATTACCTAACAAACGTCACTCCTGTCTAGTGCCAACAGTATAATAAACACCAACGCTCATGATTTTACTACTCTTGATTATGTGAGCCGGTCTTACTCAACAGCACAGGAAAAGAGGGGCTCCTGCCGTCATGTTTCCTTCTCATGAGTTAGTGTCTTGCGGCACGATGGGGTTTACTGTGTCCACGGGAACGAAGAACTGTGGCGCCTCGTTTAATGGATGCTGCGTCATATCCACGGGCACATGACCCATAGGGATTGAATTGCCGAAATCAAGCTGGGACCGGCCTAGGCTGCCCATCTCCGGATGCAATGGGTACATGTTTGCCTCCATTTTGTTGCCGTCGAAGATGACCATGTTTTGGATCGGTTGCTGGTTTTGGCCGAGGACGTTGATGACGTCTTGAGCTAGCTGGCCCCCAAGGATCGCCGTCACCGGGGCGACTTCACTGTTGATGTTCTGTAGGAAGCTGCGAAGGAACTCAGACCGGAGGGTCTCCGGTGGTAATGAGAGGAGACTGTGATTATGTGTAGCGGATCTTGTGAACCATTCCAGGTCCTGCTTGTTGTGACTTGGCTCTCGGTTATGCTGTGTTTGAAACCTCCACAGAGCGCGTAGGCACGAAAGGGCAGGTGTAACAGCCTTAAGGCGGCGTTTTGACTTTGTGTATTCTTCTGGTAGTAGACTAGTTTCCGAAACTAGGTCCCATGTCGAGTAAAAATCCCGCTTGCTGACCATCTCGATTGTCTTGTTGTCTTCTTTCTGTGACTTTACTTCTATCACGCTACGGTAACGCGATTCGGGTCCGACACTCGTGACCATATTGCCTTTGTCGCGCTTTAGGACGTAGTCGTGCTCAATGAGATCGCAGAAAATGTATCCGTAGAGACCATGCACACCGGCGGCATAGAACTGACGGTTATGTAAACGGGTGGCGGTGTTTATGAACGCCAGTAGAGTAGGATTCAGATCCGTGGCAATGACGATATCGAAAGCACTGAAGTATGAGGCTCCCTTAGTCATGATACTGCCGGAGTCGGGGAAGACCTTCACACGGGGATTCAACTTCTGGATCTGGACGGCAGCGGCTTCGGCGCGGTTCTGCCCGACGTTCTCTTGAGAGAGAAAGAACTGGGCGCCGAGATCAGCTTCCGTGACCAGTTGGTCGTCGATGATGGTGAGAGATCCGACTCCTGCCAGGACGAGGTTCTTTGCAATTTCGTTGGCAAGAGCCTTCATGGAAATGAGCAATATGTTGGCAGCTTGGATCTTTTGTTGCGCTTGCATACCCCAAAGACGGATCTGGCGATCATACAAGGCAATCTCATCTATAAGTGGATTAGAGACAGTAAACCTCGGAACTGTTCCAGCGACACATACCTGCGCTCATTGTCTGATTATTTGTAGCCTGTAGCGTATTGGACGTGAAATGCTGTGGCAGTGATACCTGGAGAGGTACCATACCAATGGAAATCGCTCCAGCGCCATTAGCGGTGTGTTCTACACCGGCAAATGTGCCGTCTTGAGTCTGCGGTATGAACTGATTTTCAGGGTTGGGCAATGAAGTTGCCGCGGAAGGGTCTGCTATTGCTGCAACTGGACCAGACGTGCTAGCATCGGGGACAGCTGGTTGAGGTACGGTGTCCTGGCTTTGGTTAGGAACCTGAGGCGGCCCCTGGCCACTAACAGAAGCTGCCGGATCTTGGGTATCCATTGTCAAATGCAAGAGATCAAGACTGACGGCCGGATGGGATTAGATATGGATAAAGCCAGACCTCATCGGACAATATAATAATTTGGCCGTGAAGCTGAGATGAGTTGTGCTTTGGGAGGGTGAACTCTAAGGCGGACTGTGTGGCTTATTCCCTACTGGAAGATAGATGAAGAGATCCAATTGCACAACGATGGGCCCTGATTGATCGATTACTCAACGATGGCGGAGAGAGATATGCTGGCTTGGAGCTACAGCAGTGAGCTCGGGATTAGAGGAGCACCTGGCCAAAAAGTGGTAATCATTCAACAGACTTGCCTGCGCACCGTAGTGGCCGAGGCTGTGACTTTTGGAATGTTTGGGTCCAATAAATGCGTAGTGACGATGGTGGAGGTGCGAGAGCCTTGTGGTTAATTGGTGATACCAGGTAGGAAGTACTTACCTTCCTACACTACACGCACTTAAGGTTCCTGTGGGTAACAAATGCAAACGTGGTCCTGTTACTTGACGAAAGGTACAGATGTACTGCCTCTGGACAAGGCATTCTACTGGAGGCTAGATACCTATACTTGAACGAGAGGTGCCTCTAGGTACATAGGCTTGATTGTGACCTACCTATGTACCTGATAGCAACGTACCTATGTTAGGTAGGTAGGTAACTGCGCGTACTGTATGTTATAATCCAGTTTCGTTAACAGCTGCCAGAAAGACCCCGCGTACAGATGTATACATACCCATGGATCCAAGTACCTACCAACCCAAATCCGTCGTTTACTCACCCTCTCTTTTCGTGTTCTACCTAAGTTCTGTTCGATTGCCGGTACTTTGTGTAGCGGGTGCGAACATGCCACATCTAGGCCTCATTACCTATCTACGTCCCCGGAGGTAGGTACCTCCAACCTCCAAACCTTGTCTACGCGTGACTTGCGTACTTCCAAGCTCTTTTGCGCCCGTACCACCAACACTGGAAGGGCAAAGCCTCACTCATTCCATTCTCCCAACTTCATTCCCGTTATCTGTACTGCGCCAATATCGGATGATTACACATGTCCACTCAACCCCAAGCATCTGTAAATCACAAACACTTAGCCCCATTTTCTGTCCCTTGCATTTGCACTTGCACTTGCACTTGCACTTGCCCTAACCAAACCATCCCCCATCTCTACACAGCTAGCTCTCTAAATAAGTATTGTAAAAGGGAAATACCTACCAACACCAACCGCTCTGTTAGCTATCTACTTAAGTATTTCCAACGAAGATCGACAACCTTTGTTCTTCATGGTGAGACTCCAAGGCCAACAAAAGTTTAATACATCCTTGGCTCCGTAAGATATTAATCATTTATAAGTCCGATAATCGCCCTGCGAGCCCCTCTTCGCTTCCAAGCATCTACCGCACTGCCGATGGGATCATCCGCTCTATCCTCGACAACAACGCCTCACCCGCCGATATTAGCCCATCTGGAGAGCTGTACCGTGCTATCGAAAGACGATATACCCGTCGCCGCAGGGACGTAGCTCGGAATCACCTTGAACGCTGGGCTTCCTTCGCCTCTTCTCAGAGCACCATGTCTTCAGAGGACAATTTTGAAGCGCGATCTAGGGAGCCGCGGTCTTTGAATGCTTCGCCTAGGGATACCCTCCCTCCAGCGCCCATCCTCCCACCTCTTCGTTCTTCGAACTCCCGGCGGCCCCAGAGTATGCTGTCCGCTAATACTGGCGCATCAGCCCGAATGCGACCCATGGGTCGGTATCAGAATAGGTATCACGGGCTGGTTGAACCCTCGGCCGAAGGAGACGATGACGCCTTTGACTCATGGGATCCCTGGGACTATGACTTATCTGAAGAGCAACATCGACAGGATGATATGCAGCGCCATACAAGTTTCGGAACTAGCTTTAACACTCGGTCGCGCTCTCCCTTGGACGACACCCAATCGTCTTCCCTGTTCGGGGATACTGGGAGCTCTAACACACGATCATTGTTAGATTTTACGCACCGCGATACCCCTGACCTCTTCACCTCTCAAGCTTCTAGATCTTCCCAGCAGCAAGAGTCACACGAGGAGAACCGGCGAGTAAAGAGACGCAAAGTAGATACCGACCGGTTGTCAACGAACTTTCAGGGGTTTCAATACGGAAAATACGGTCAGGTTGAACCGGGTCAGCTGAAGATGGAATTGGTCAGCTGTGATGGAGGCATATATTCGAACGATACAACCACATACGCGGCCGAAAACATCCTTAAGAACGACACCAGTGTTTACTGCACTGAAGGGCCGAGGTGCAACATTGTGCTTAGACATCAAGGTGCTACACCATTTACCTTGAAGGAACTAGTGATCAAAGCCCCTAGAAACAACTTCACCTCGCCGTAAGAGAACCTCGATTATGAGTCTTTACTGATATGATGACTACTGACACTCGTGTTCCCAGAGTTCAAGCGGGAATGGTTTTTGTGGCGATGACATCTGACCATCTCTTGAATCGGACAGCCCAATACCAGATTCAGTATTCGCCACCCCGGGGTTCGTCTCGGCATATGGAGCGGGAGCTGGAACCGCTACATCCGATAATTTCCATTAGGCATGCCGAGGATGGCAGTACAATGACAGGGGCTCAGGTGCGGGCGAGGAGACTGTATGAACTAGGGTTGGATGATGAGGATAACGAGCTAGGCGTTGCTCAGATCCCCTCCGAGTTTAATGTGTCGCCGGCACCTTTTCAGGTTACAACTGAATGTAGCGACGACGAAGGGGACGAATCGAACGTGAGACTAGGAAACGGGCGGGCGCAGAATCGAAACGGGCCATTAACTGTCCAGAGTGACAGTAGTGATGATGCAGAATCGGACGACTTCTCACTTAGCAGAACGGAATACCAGTCTAGACGTCGACGAAACCGATCTAGTACGGCCTTGGCGGAAGCGGCAGAGGCGGCTCAAATCGCTACGCAGGAAGCCGTTCGTGCAGTTGGCGGCGAACTCATGACACCTCATGCTCGGTTTTATATTGAACGCCATAAGAGCAAGTGCACAATCCACTTTAACCCGCCTGTTTCGGGAAGATATATTTTATTAAAGATGTGGAATCCACATCGCGACGCCCATGCGAATATCGATATTCAAGCGGTAATCGCCAAAGGTTTTGCTGGCCCAAGATTCTTCCCGTCCTTGGAGCTGCGGTAACAACGACAACTGTTACTACTAGTACAACGACAATCATGATGACGACAATGAAGATCAGGAATGGCTGGGCTGGGGATTTACGGTTATGCATAACAGTCAACTTGTTAGGGACGGATATGTTGCCATGAACATTGCTATAGAGTTAAATTAACCTATCTGTTTATGAAGGTGTTGAACCCCTTTTTATACGGACCGTAAAGGCTATATCAAATCCTAAGTTCCTTTACATAATTTGAGAGACGATACTTGTGGCAATAATCGTGTTAGAACTTACTTGGTTCAGTTTGCATCTATCACTGTGGGGCAAACAAGCAGAGAGTAAAATGGGAGACAGAGACAGAGGAATAGTAAAGGCTTAAGTACAGAATCCTGGAATTTGTGTTTTGGTGATGGGACAGGGGCAGTTACATAATCATTGTTCGAAACCGTGGTTCCAGTAGGTACTTAGATTAGTAGGTTGTGTTGCAATAGAGCATATTCGAAAGTTGAAGAGTCACGGCCGTACTGCCCCCAATGATGCAGAATGAATCATACTCGCTGATAATGTATCAGAGCAGTTCTAACCCCTGATGGGTCTAAGCTGTGTGGCGATGATGGTGAAAATTGAGTCATCAAGAAGCTGAGAATATGCAGGGCTGAGCAATCAATTACAGGGTCCATTGATAGGTAGGTACCTACAGCTACATCGCCTTCTAGCTGTAGGTTAGGTCCCCGCATAGAGTCACAGTAACCAGGTCAGAACTGAAGGTGCACTTATAGGCGTGCAAAATTAAGGCAAATCGGTCTTCTCCACTAGCCGGGCCCCGGCATACATTAATCCCACTTCCCCTCCAAATGGAAGCTCTTTGATCTCGATTAAACCCAGCAACATCACAACCAACACCTTGATTTGCGCACCTCTAAATACCCCTACATTCCAAGAAGCAGACATCGTAGTCTGCTATTTCACGCTTATTTCCACTATTCCACCTCTCTCAGTATCAGGGGTCCAGGTATAAGACGACATTATGGCGGTGCGCGCACAGTTTGAGAACTCCAATGAGTGAGTACCCCGCCAAAGTCAAAAAAACCAAGCCATGAACTCGAGGGTGGACAAAGGAGAGGAATGAGGAAACTGTGAAAGAAAAAGACGTCCACGATTGCTAATAACTCGATTTCACCATTCAACAGGGTCGGCGTCTTCTCGACTCTTACCAATTCCTACTGCCTTACCGCGATAGGCGCAAGTGAGAATTTCTACAGGTACGTCCCACTATGATGATGGCGGAAAACTGGTGATCGCGCTTGGTTGGGCTTGAGACGGCGCAAACAAGCCGGGATACAGTAGATGAAGGATCTGTAGTATGAGCAAAAGCTAATATTTGCAACGTAAACAGTGTTTTTGAGGCCGAACTACAAGATGTTATACCCATCTGTCGGACGACAATCGCAGGCACACGCATTATCGGAAGATTAACGGCTGGGTAAGAAAAGTCCGACCCTCGTCTTCCCTACGAGTCAAGCGGGCATTGCTGGTACGGGTTGATATAGTCGACTGACACTCTTTTCTTCTGTTACGCAGTAACCGCAAGGGCCTTCTCGTACCCACATCAACCACGGACCAGGAGCTACAGCATTTGCGAAATTCTTTACCAGACGAGATTCGGATCCAGCGCATTGAGGAGAGACTATCAGCACTGGGTAATGTAATCGTAACAAACGACCATATTGCGCTGGTCCATCCAGACCTGGAGCGCGAGACCGAGGAGATCATTGCCGATGTGCTAGGCGTCGAGGTCTTCCGCCAGACAGTCGCGGACAACGTACTTGTAGGGAGCTACATGTCTCTAAGCAATCGCGGCGGTCTCGTACACCCCAAGACGAGCATACAAGATCAAGACGAGCTGTCCTCACTGCTACAAGTGCCCCTCGTTGCTGGTAGCGTGAACCGCGGAAGCAATGTGGTGGGCGCTGGCATGGTGGTAAACGATTGGCTTGCCGTAACGGGCCTTGATACGACCGCGACGGAGCTTAGTGTTATCGAAAGTGTCTTCCGCCTAGGCGAAGGCGCGGCGCCCGGAAATATCAATACTAATCTGAAGGACACTATGGTGGAGAGTTTTTACTGAGCCACCCGCGGGTAGTGCAAATCATAATGGGGACCTTCGGAATCATACGGGACTTGACGTTGCTGAAGCCGGGAAGCCGGACAGAATCAGCGTTTGTTGATATAAAAAGTTTGGGAAGTGGAAGACGATCCCTATGTTTCTGTGGCCTGCTGGGAAAGGTATTTGTTCGAACTCTGGGAAACATTATCCTCGGAGCGGCGAACTTATAGGTTCGTGGCACTAGCTGTGAGGTCTTTGTCCCTCTCGAATCGAGATTGAGCCAAATTATAAAGAACCCGTATGTCTTGGCTCCGCCTCAGGTCAATGGTTCCCGAGGATGTACCATCTTTGAGCATTCACATCTTAACGTGCTTGTCCTTTTTCCCGGGTGTTGATGAACGATGCTCATTATACCTATGTAATCTGCCGAGCATCTGGTCTATAAGAGACAGAGAGGAAGGATTGTCTGTACTAATGATCTGAAATATGGCAGGTTAACTTAAGCACCATCAGGTCGTTGATTTTAACTACTTTTATAAGCTGTACGTAACAAAACTTTACGTATCTCAATTCCTAAGATGCTAACGATCAGCTAGGTATACCGTGTGTTAAGCTTATATGTACCTCAGACAAGCTTTTGCTTTCTGATAGGTTTACTTGGTGGATAATTTGTTGCAGCCGTTGTCGTATTTTGCAGCCAGGGAATAGTACTTTAGTATCCATGGATTCCTCAAATAATTAATTATTTATTTATTTTAAATATCAGTGGCGCCCCCCCACTGCTTCAGAATTTTAGGCTGTAGATGATGGACACGTCGACAGCCGGACATTCGTGTTGATGAATACGTACAGAAAGATCGGACTTTGTTTGGCTGGGAGAAAAGTTATGTTGCTTCATTAGTAGCTAATAGTGCAAGTTACTGGGCTATAATGAGTGTTGTTAAGTCTTACTGCTGGAAAAGGAGAGCTAGCAAACTTGGACAAGCACATAGGTCGGTGGTAATGGTCATCAATAATTATATTTATTAGCTGTATACTTGGTGAGCTTACTAGCATGGGAGTAAGTACAGGTTGGCGTCCTCGATGATAGGTATCAACTGAAGGCTGGAAGTTGTCCTGCAAAGGCCGTAATTATCCGAAGAATAAGACACATGATCACCTAATATCTTGTCTAATAAGGTATTCTTGTAATGGGCAACAATCATCTCTTTGTTATACCTAATCCCGTGCTATATACGTAATCGGTATCCGTAGTTGTGGGCTGTTTCAACTTGTTCAAACAGCTTCCTGTCCTGGATCCATTCCGCCGCATTGATTTATGCGCGGTGGTGTAGGCAGGCATGTATGCGAGTCACGGTATTGCTATTTGTGGCTTGCACATCCATTTGATGCGACGCAACGATCAAGTTTCAGCTGTTGATTGCTGATCGTTGTATTGTTGTGTGTACCCACAGTAGTAGCTTTTGGTAGGTAGTCTCGGTTATCGCGTTCTCTAGGAGATAAGCCAAATACCCAGCCAACTCCAACTGCATTTCCATCACCCATCGTCTGCTTTGTCCCTCTCCCATCGTTTACTCGTTTCTCCCGTCATAGGTATTTTTAGTTTCATAAATAACGACCTGTGGGCTGTGACACGGTACAGTAGGTAGGTAGCACTACCGGCTGGTTGGCCCCTGTTGCACGCGTCGCAACTGGGTCACCACTTTTCTCCCGCCTCGCTGGACCCAGCAAACTGGGGCAGCCAAGGAAGCTTTCCCTCTTGTGGGAAGCTTCTAAGGGTCTGCCTCTCCATCCAAGTGGGGATCGAGACGTGCTCACATCCGTTAGGAGGACCGACGGCGCCGGGGCAACAGGTATTTTTAAGACAAATAAGTAAGCTCCTCGAGCTTTCCTGCCTTATCTATCATGCAGCTGTTTGTGTTGCACTTATCGCGGACGAAGGTACTTGTTTACTCATGTCTTCACAGCAGCTGTACAACCCATGAGTGGTGAGCCTGCATGCCTTGTGCCGAGAACCTGGACGACGTAGACCTTTCCTTATGACGGGGTCCGATTTACAAGGATCATCTGTTACTAATTATTTGAAACAATCTACCAAAAGAGGACCCCTGGACCTGGAACCACTACTTAGGCTCAACATTCTTTCCTTCTTTCTTCTTGCCTTTCCTAGAAAGAGGACTTTTTCTCTCACCGGGGATCGTCGATAACCTTCCCGGCACGGCAGAGCAATATCAACCATGCTAAGAGTTCCTCCTTCTGCCAGGAACCCTGCTCCTATCAGCTTGGAACCGGAAGAAGAGGCACATTATCCACGGCTATTACAAGCAGGCCCCTCAAGACTCTACGAAGAGCGTGAACAACACCAAAACTTAATGTATGAGCCATACGAGACAACGCCGTCCAAATCTACGAGGAACAGTCTCCCCCCCACCGTTTCACGGCATCAGCGGCAACGATCTGTGCCGAATTTCACATCTCGGCGTCTAAACACCCCTCCACTTTCTCCCTCGCGAGGACACAGCAGACAGGCTTCACAAGGCATGCCTCTGACAGGTGACGGGCGGGGTGGGACCTCGCCTAACCGGCTTACCGGTTGGCTCAGCGGTACATCAACGCCAGCATCATCCGTCGATGGTGATAGTATATCAATGTCCCACACAATACGAGCATCGGTAGAAACTACGCCCAAGAGCACGGCCCAATCCCGCCTAGGCTTCCTAGCATCTTCGGTCTCGGCGTTTACATCACGCATGACGAGCCCAACACAGGCGCCCGTTCGGTACGATGACGATCTATGTAACCTCGATATCGAGGCAGCGTTGTTCCCAGCGTCGTCCCCGCTGGACACGGATACCTTCTCACCGGCGGCATATAAGAACCTGCAAGCAAATGCCACGGGTCTGCTACATAAGATGCAAGATGCATACCGCCAACGGACGGTAGCGTTTCGAGAGATGCAAGCCGAGCGGGAGGCACACAAGGAGGAGATGGAGGAGACAGAACTCCGAGCCCGGAACTTCAAGAGCCAGCTTGAGAAGATGGCTGCTAAGGCAGCGGAAAATGAGAAGGCTATGCAACAGCTCGTGGCGGAGCTTCAGGCAGAGAAGCGGGCACGCCACGAGGAGCGAATGGCCCGTGACAAGATGTTTCGGACAGCTGCAGCCGCAGCGGCGGTAGAGGCAGCGGCAGTAACAACGACAATAGGCGAGGAAGACGGCTCTGTTGTTGCATGCAACGAGGACCTATGCGTCGATGAGGACGAGCGGAAGCGCTGGAGGAAGAGCAACAGCACCGTCAAGTCGGAGCTAAGCATCGATACGGACGGGGACGTCGACAGCGCCGAGAGCGAGAGCATCTTCTCGCGCAGTCGGAGCCCGACGGCCATGACGTGCATAACCGAGAACGAGAGCCTGAGCCTGGAACCATCACCTACTCTCCACCCAAAGTCGGCGGCTAAGCCGAGGCCCGCTCAGCCGCCACAGCAGTTGACCGCCTTCCAACGCCTAGTCAAGGGTATCGCGGCCGTTAATAAGGATGAGGCCGCGGATTCTGCTGATGGCTGTCGGAATTGCAGGGGTCAGAACGCCAGCGTGGCCTGGGACACCGTCAGCCTGTTGCGGGACGAGAATATCGCCTTGAAGCGGCGGGTAGCGCAGCTCGACAATGTGGTTGAGGGAGCTTTGGATATTGTCAATGGGATCAAGATCTAACGACAAACGACAAACGACAAACGAACAAATTCATTCATTCACACACACATGTTAGTATGAGAAGAAAAGAGACATTGAAATGCGGTTTTTGCGAATGCATGCATAATTATGGAGTTCTTGCGTTTTTAACTACCCACCAATCTAGACTTTTGGCGGGAGGATCTCTACATACTGTTCTATCACAACCTTTTTCAGGCGTCTATGACGGATATCTCATCCTTTTTTTGACTTCTCATCATGTTAAAGGAGGGAGTGTACTTAGGTTGCACGAGATTGGGTACTTAGCGTTGTTTCCGGCTGTATATTGTGGTAAACACGACATCAGATGAGCATTGAGCTGGCCTTTACGAAACTTATTATTATCAGCGTTGGGTTAAAGATTCAACTCATCTAGCTAGAAATCATAGCCCTCGTTGGATTTTCAAGGCTTATAGCTATATATCATCATTCAAATCAAGATAGGCTTCAACTGTGATAGAATCTAACATCCAGCTTTTACAATAGCCCTTGAATATGAAGTAGATACCTCCCAGTAAATCCTACTGCATTGCTTCAGTTAGACTTGAACATTGCCGTTTGCCAATTCCTTAACGAAGATGAAGACTTCTATTTCTTCTAAACTATCGGCAGAGTGGCTTTGAGATTGTGGGCGGGCCTATTTACCGCGTAACGAGTCTAGTGATAGATTGACCGAACTGTGAAACCTTCCACGGACAAATGGAATTGTAGAAAAGGTAGTGCCAAACCGATCGGACCAGACGAATGAGGTTTCCCATGCTCGGTGTCTCTCCGCAGCGAAAGCGCCGCTATTTTTGCGTGTTTTTTTGTTTTGCCTCGAAGTTGTTATGAGCAAAGTTGTACAGATATATACAAGGTTCCCGTTCCCCTTTTCAATGCTCGTCCTATGTTGCGGGAACTGGCCGGTGATGATTTTAAAATGCCTCGGCATCAATTGATCGAAACCCTCCTTCTCGGTTTAGTGCTCCTTTCCGTGCGCATCGCCGTGGTGCTCGTCCTTAAGGAACAGCTGCTCGTATCCGAGATATACCGCGAAGGCTACTGTCGCTATGCCTAGGCCGGGGAAAGCGTTCTTAAATCGGTTCCATCGCGAGAACTGGCCGGTGTAGCGCCAGGCCTCACTATATGACCCCTCTCCTGTCAGTAGGAGCAATTGAGGCAGACACAAGCTGTGCTAGTCAATATTAAAGAAAGGGTCGAACTGACTTTCTCTCCCAGGGGTCGTATCGTGAGTGACCGGCGGCTTGGGCGAACTTTCTGGGGTCGAAGCCGGTGATGTTTGGCTTATGGCCGTGATGTGCTCGTAGTATCCTGTTCCATTCCATATTAGCTCTTGATGCTGATAATCAATTCTATTAGAGACGGTTCTATTCCGTGAATTCCATTCATACCGTGTGGGATACATGATGTCGAGATGTGTAGGATGTGTAGGATGTGTGTGGCATCCAAAAGCTTCAAAGTGAATCCTAGAGACAACAAGCTCCAAGCCAGTAGATCTCACTCACGAGTAATGAATGTGGTTGGCTTAGGGAGGTACGTACCTTACTTCTTGGCTAAAGCCAAAAGCCCATTGATGTAGTTGGGCAACAGCTACTCACGTCCATACAAGACAATGATTGGATGGCGCCTGCAGAATGCGGGTCGGAGGTCTGAGGATTTACTTTTCTCCAGGCAGTTACTTAGCGCACAGACCACATGCAGAGGCAGCCCGTGGGTCCAAGGCTCTAAGGTTAGCCCCCGGCCCAGGAGGTCATTGCTCTATCTATGTATTCCATTCATGCCAACCCGTCGTGCCAAATCGCGATTGGACTCAATGCCAGCTCCTCAACCTTGTTGACTTGGGTACCTACATCTCAAAGATCACTCCATCCACTACTGACCACACCGTTAAAATTCGCCGACCATCGTACCGATATTCACCATTCTCCTCTAGCTACAGCCATAGAATCCACTTCGCACGATCTGTCACTCGTCTAGGCCATTCATTCCATTTTATCCCTGCGAACCGTTGTACAAAGTCGGGCGCATCTGCGCAATCCACGCCAAGACTGGCCTTCCACGGGTCTCTATTCTGCGCTCTCACGCTCCACGCCCATGCCGACCGACTGCTTACCTTGTTACATAAGGGTATCGAGGGGAACTCCTTGAGGATTTAAATCAACATCAAAATATCAAACTGGCGTCCCAAATGCCGCCTCCCACTCGGTTCGGCGGCGGTCCGCCGGCCATGGCACCTTATCAACACCAGTTTCCTCAACACACCGCAACCACCCACGGGACACATCAACCAGCCTCGCTGTCAAACCCTGCCTATATGCAGTTAAGTCCGTTCCCGACTAATGGACTGGCACTGGGCGGTGGCATAGGTGCTGCCTCTGGATTCCAAGTTGGTGAACAAACCGGTTTCGCCAGCCAAGCTGCGAGGTCCGGATTCCAACACGCCGCCGCGTTGCAACAACAACAAACACATCATCCACATCAGCAATCCCACGGTCAAGCGGGGGATAGGGTAGCGCGGACAGGAGGTGGGGGCAAGGGCCGGATACGGGAGGTTTGGAGACACAATTTTGAAGAAGAGATGGCGTTACTCATGGACTTGGCCGAGGACTACCCTTACATCGCAATGGTAGGGTCGAATCTTGGTTTCACACATAATATGAACATACTGACCACTCGACAATCCAGGACACTGAATTTCCTGGCATAGTCGGACGTCCAATGGGGAATTTCCGGGGCAAGAGCGACTATCACTACCAATGCCTGCGCGTTAACGTCGATATGCTTAAAGTCATACAAATAGGCATCAGTCTGTTTAACGAGAAAGGCGAAACACCTGCGGAACGAGCGCATAGCAACCCTGGAGAACTCGGTGTTACAGCAAGGCGGCATGGTCAATCTCAGATACCACTCGCGTGGCAGTTCAACTTCAAGTTTGCGCTAAAGGATGACATGTACAACCAAGCTTCGATCGAGTCCCTACAACAGGCCGGAATCGACTTCAACCTCCTTGAGCGCGACGGCATTGATCCCAAGAAGTTTGCTGCACTCTTCATTGTTTCCGGCTTTGTATGCTTTGATAACATTAAGTGGCTATCGTTCCATGGTGGCTACGATTTCGGCTACCTAACAAAATTATTATCGGACACAAAGCTTGCGAATGACGAAAGCGAATTCGACAAAGTAATGAAGAAGTGGTTTCCTCAAACCTACGATGTCAAGCACTTGATGAAATACGCCGTCAAGCTTCATAACAGTGGAATTTTAACACCAACAGACCCATCGACGACGGAAATACTACAAAAGTTCGAGCAGAAGTCGGGATTGGAGAGCATTGCTGACGCCCTCAAGATTAAACGTCTTGGGATGGCCCACCAGGCTGGCTCCGACAGTCTACTAACGGGCAAGGTGTTCTTCCAGCTTCGGGAGAAGATATATAATGGCGAGATTTCCGACGACCATGTTGGCAAAATCTGGGGTCTGGGCTTCAGTGGCATGGAGATGCCCATATCATCCCAACAGCAGGCAAACACGGATAACACGCCACCGGGCGGAACTAACGGCAATGCAAATGGTGGTCCAAGTACCCCTAGCACTGTCAGTGCTGGGCTGGCTAGTACGCCCGCTGCGCAATCCCACAATACAAATGGTATTTCCATGGGACCAATGACACCTGGCGGCGGTGGGGGTGTGTTTGGGCAGTTCAACTTCCCTTCTAATGCAAGATAGAATCAGGGTACGAGAAGAGAGTCGGCAAGGTCCTCAGGGTCGGGAGCAAGATCTCGTGCCAGACATGGCCAGCAGTTACATAACCAAAACTTCACACCACCAGTCCGTCCTTGGTCACATCATGCCTCCTCAACTTCATGGCCTACTACTCCGAACTTGAATCGAGCTTCCTTAAATCAAACCCAGCCAAGAGGCATCCCGAACCCTCTCCATTGGCCAACATTCTTCCCTCACCGGCAGCAGTAAAAGCGTTAGACGACTTCGAATATCTCTGTTATGGGATAATTATGTCGTTTCATCAGAACTGGCGAGTTTTGAAATTCTAAGTATATCGTTGGGTGCCCCTGTGTTTGGGCACAGCATCATCGCATACTCAGTCGAAATGGAAGAATCATTTTTCCGTCTCGCGCGCAAAGGAAAAAGTTCGTATTTAAGGAGCTCAGATGGACGGCCAGCTTTCTTCCCTCCCATAACTATCCGGACAGCTTATGAGACAAGATCAAATCGGTTTAATGTGATCGGGACGCGCGCTCTTTCTCTCTTTCTCTCTCTTGGCGGCTGGGGGAAAGCATTCGGGAACTCTTTTCATGTACAATGTAGTTTTAGGCACCAAGAAAGCGTGTTTATGATACGAGGTTCGGTTACGTTGGGACGGGTCGGTCTATGTCTATGTGTGTGCGAGTGAAGTGTGTACGTGTGTGTTGTGTTGTATTGGAAGCGGCCCGGTTTAAGTTTTATTGCCTTTTCTACGGACCTTTTTATCTAGCACAAGATAAACGAAATGAAACGTCCACACGAGGTTATTACGACCTGATATCATGCCTAGCTCATCGTAGTTATTCATGCCGTGACTTGAAATAATTTCAATTTCGAGATTCAGGGGCATTTCGCCGAAGTCCTTCACACCACGCCCCCTTCATAGGTTTTCGCCAACGATAGAACCTATGTAGTACATGCAATGTCCATTAGAATTAGTATAAATGAACTGCTTGATTTTAGCTAGAGTAGAGGCTAAGTAAGCTATGTATGTATGTATGGGTATACCAAGTCCCAAAAGCCGCGTGAAGCCATTGATATCAATAAATCCTCCCATACCCCTACCCCTGCCCCTGCCCCTGCCCCCTCGTGACACGATATCCTTCATCAAACCACCAGCGTCATAATGTATAACAAAAGGATAGAAAGAAAACCGCCCGTCCGCCTTGGTCCTATGAAACGAAACGCCTATTCATGAATGCCTGACTGACTGCCTTATTCCCAATGTTCCTCGTCGTTAAAAACCCCCCTTGCTAATGGACTCCTTTATGCGCCAATAATAACAGGGTAATCGACAAATGATTATATACAAGCGTATGCTCAGTTAGTGTGAGACCAGAGTCGTATTCGAATTTCTCGACTTCAGGACGTCCCAGTATAAGACACCTCCCCATTCCGTTAGAATAGAGATTTTATGTGATAAACACCTTCTTGAGCCGCTCTTCGCCATACACCTCGCCCGTCCGCAGATCTTTAACCTGGCCATCGAGCAAACCCGCCTTCTTAGCATATTCCTGCAGACGGGCCTTGCTGTAGGCCCGGCCATTGGGCAGCATAAACAAGTCAGGCTCGATGTGACTTTTGGTGTGCAGAGCATGCGGAACGCTCCGCGCGAGCTCGTTCAGCTCGGTGCTGCAGATGGGACACACGTTCATGGCCAGGGACAGGCTCGTATGGTGGGAAGGCGCGGCGGCGGAATCTGGATGTACAGAATGGCAGGCGGGCGTCTTGAGGGCCGACAATCCAGACGAGAGGGCAATGTGTAGGAGCGGGATAGACGGGAGGGAGAGCAGGGTGTTATGTGTTTTCGTGAACAGGTCTGCCAGCATCTCCCAGCGCGCAGGTGCGGTGAGCTCCTTGTAGACAACGACCTTATCGATATCTTCGGGGGTCATGGCTAAGAGACCGCAAGCCCGGTTTACTTCCGTGGGGTACGTGCTCTTAAATGGGAATAAGTATTTCTGTGCGTGTGACAAAGCCTCGTCAGGTTTTATCTGTGATCGATTCCGCACAATTTCGATATACTGCTGGTAGCGAAGCATGAACTCAAGATTGCTCTATTGTAATACAGGCACATTAGCTGAGGATTCTCACGTGGACGCAGGGGTTAGGAGGGAGGGGTCTGAGGCCATACATCCATCTTCCGCAACTCCTTTTTCGTATCACCTGCAGTGCACCATGCTAATGCTTCCTGCACAGTTTTATTGAGTAGGGACTTCCTGATACGATTCATCTGCTCAAATGTATCGATATCGACAAGGAGTTCGATCCCGCGCTCTCGGGCGAGAGCCCTTGCACTGCCGATGTATCCCTGACGGAGGAAATAGTCGGTAAGAAAACGGTCGAGCCGAACCCGATTCCAAGCCTCGTATTTGACGTCGTCAACACTATACATGCTATACAACTCCGCCAGGTGGTTAACTCTCGCCTCTTGGTGGCGGTGCAGCCGGTTTTCTTCCTCGGCGAAGGCCGTCAGCTTCCGCTTCACCCCCCGCATGCGGGTAATCATGTTGTCCAGGGACTTGAGGACATCCTGTTGGGAGAGACGTCCGTTAAAACAGTCTGTAGCTGTCTTCCTCAGGGCATCCCTGACGTAGCTACCGTCTTTCTCAGCCTCGAAGCGTGCAGATCGGAGGTTCTTGCGAAGGAGCTCGACGGGGTGCTGGAGCAGGGGTTGATCCTAGGATGAGTGATCTTGCGTGTTAGCTTAGCAGATGCCGTGTGGGCTATGACGATGGACTATGGGCAATCAATGGGCACGGTAAGATGGAATAGCGATAGGCTTACAAGTAAAAGATGACTCCCGTGATCTAGCTTGGATGCTTCGTTGTCTCCCATGATCAGATATTCCCTGGATAAACCTGTAGCTTTATCTACCTATGCGTAGGTGTGACGCTTATTACTTGGGATACGTAGGTAGTTGGGTGTTGGAAGCTCGGGCGACGTCGGAAGGTCTGCATGCAGACAAGGACTCAGGCAAGGATATCTTTAGGTAGTACTTACTACTTATTGCTATACCGAGAGTAAATAGAGTGGCGAGGGCACTTATGCACGTTTGTATGGGTCTGATGGGTCCAACCACGGTCCGGTAGCCCCAACCAATAAAGGTGCAGGTGAACACTCCGTTGCCTCCAATTATGGAAACTCCTGCTTCTGTGAGTTTTCGTTGCACTTGCACATATGTACGATTTTGGTGACACGGCGATGTTAGGCTTAGCGTATGTCTTGTACGTCCCTCGTACTAACTAGTACGGTCGGATTTCTGCTTAAGGTGCTACACGGGTTGGCTAATTGATAGGCTCGAGTTTGTATCTAAGAAGATTAAACATAAAACGAATCAAAGCCATGGTTACATAGTGGTAGGGAGTCTGACCTGACAACACTGGAATGTTTATAAGGAAACAGTCTTGAAAGTCGACGGGCACCCAGTATGTGATATCTTAGCTAGCACGTTCACATTCTGTTTTGCATTGCTAATAATAAATTAGATAGGTATGTACTTGGTCTCTCTACACGTTTGGTAGGTAACTTCTTGCTTGCCCTTTGCTGCTGTATGCCCCTATACATACTATCGAGCCAGAAACATACATTGCAGGGGCAGCAAATTGCAGAACCAGCCAGCATTTCAAACATCCAAGGTCAGCCACCACTCTGAGCAGAGAAACTGGCTCATGCCGGAATCAACACTTGCATCTGAGTAACATGCAATTGCAAGCGGCCGTTTTCTCAGTTATATAGGCAATAGGCATGCCATTTCGGCTTGTGAACTGTAAAAACGTATTTATGAGATATATACAGATGTACTTATGCAATAACTGGTCCTAGGAGGGGAGAATATACTGTATGTGGTAGGGTCCTGATGCAGCATAATCTACCACAACGCAAGGGAGGCGAGGAGTAGTACCTTGTATCAGGTGGCTCATCTGCCTAAAGTGCCTTTGGATTGCCCAGGCAGAATTATAACAGACTACCTACTTATAAAACCTGTGTAAGTGCCATACCATATTCTTAATAGTGTTCTTCTATAATGCCGAACACCCCATGCCGTTGGCTTTTTACATGTACTAATCAAGGTAACCACGTGTAGAAGGCTGTTTTATTTCGTAGCAGCAATTGTTATGGTGCCTATCAACGTCTTGATAGAATATGAAATATGACATGCTGCGATCTTCTCTGCCTTGTACAATTTTACAATTTTCAGGGCGCCAAGAGCGGCTGTTCCCGAGTGTATGTGTAAAGAAGTCAACTGGAATGATATGCAGTCACACACAGCCAAATGTGGTCACGAGAGTCAGCATCACGGGATTTGTACGTCGTCGCATCCCCACCACGGTGAGGCCAAAGAAGAGGGGATACAGAGCGCTTACCGGCTTACCGGCAACACCACCAGTCTCTCAAATGGGTTACATCGACAAAGTCACTCGCAATCAAAGGAGACGCACACAAGCTGCAGGTTTCAGACAATTCGGTACTGCAGTGTGTGGCACTTCTTTTTGATTTCCGCAGGGTCTAACACAGCGCGCTATACGTAGGTACCACTTTTCGTCCATAGCAAACATTAGTACCTACCTAACCCCCTCCATCCCACTTAGAATCTATATCTCGAATGTAATGAAACCTGCCATAGATGTTGAAACGCCCCCAATAACACTTTGCTAAGTGCGCTTAACACGTATCTGTCTAGGTAAGAAGGAACCAGCCTGTTATACCCAACCCAGGCTATTATCATGCTTACAGACATCCGTACAGTTCTCCCCTCTATCATGCAATATACGACGCGTGTGGTTGACACTTGGAACTAGGTTAGTATGTAAGACAGAGAAGAAGGGGGAAAGGGGGAGAAATAGGGAGGCATTATTATGTTCACCCTCCCACTCCACAGAGGCTCAAGCAGGCTCAAGGTAAAGACAACCTCACGCAATGGCAATGCTAGCTCAGGTGATTCGTCAAATGTCGAAAGTTGGAGTGGGGCAATCGAGTCCCTCACCAACCTTGGAACTTGAGTTAGGTAGGTACGTGACAGTATGCTCTAGGAGGTACATTCTAGTACTAGCGTTACGTAGAGGTACATGAATGAATTTCATCGTGATGTATTGTTAATAAGGTTGTTACACCTTCTGAAATTACAGTGCAGGTGTACGTCCGGTAAGTCCCTAGCTAAGGTACTTATAATGCCTGTTGGAGGTATAGCCTGACTGTATTGGGTTGCCGCTATACCGCAAAGAGGTGTGGCCCGTGCCATTTACTGGAGGCAGCGTTGAGAGCTGGACCGTGCGTCCATTGGTCATATGAGTCTGAGGCATGCCACCTTCCAACTGCTCCTTCGACTCCTCAGAACTCGCTGCATATACGCTTTCTGCTGCGAAGCAAAGCATTCTTTTTTTTAACGCAAAAGGCGCCCTCAAATCTACCGACCTTTGGCAAAGTGCTCACACTTTTTTTCGTTGAGAACTTTGACGTAGATTTCGAGATTTCTACTTTCTACTTTCTACTTTCCTGATCCTAGATCAAGTCCCCATACCCGCGCGCGCAATTCGAGGCTAGACACTCCGAGAGCACGTGAAGTCATCTGACCTGACCAGCGGCAACCCAAGGATCCAAGCACTGCACTGCGCGCGGCCACGAGATCTGGCACATGATTTCAGGTATGTAGTGCCTTTTGCTCACTCTTTTGCCCGTCGCTCTCATCTCTTCTCTACATTTTCACACAATGCACGTCGTCGACCTTCATCATCAACTCAATGTATTTTTTTTTTTTTTTCCTATTCACTTTCTTTT
>Ga0247782_1000474_pt1 | contig 24197 bp, 15 predicted proteins | sample UWRJL019104C5_FD_179928 | JGI IMG/M metagenome (GOLD analysis project Ga0247782, IMG submission 179928) | Plant litter microbial communities from Arlington Agricultural Research Station in Wisconsin, United States - UWRJ-L019-104C-5 | ecosystem: Environmental > Terrestrial > Plant litter >...
AAGAAAAAAATTAAAAAAAAAAAAATAGTATTATAAACTAACATATAAAAACCTATTAAAAAACCTAAAAATATAATTAAAACAAGCTTAGTAAAAGGTAATAATAGCTAAACCAAAAAATATGCTATAGCTAAAAAAATATTATATAATTATAACTTAATAAAACAAAATTAATAAATTACTTATAGTAATCCACATCTATAAAATTATAAAATTACTATTATAATCTAAAAAACTATGCTTATAAAAGCATTAAAAAATGTTTATTATAAAAAACAAATTATATATATATTTTTTTATATATTTAATTAACTATAGTTACTCTTTTTATTTCTAGTAATTAATCTAAGCATATACTTAGCATATAACCAAAACTACTAAGTATATAAAAAAAACCTCTTAATAATTAAAAAAAAAATATAAGCCCTCTTTATTTATTTACCTTAGCAATAGCAAACTATAGCTATTTAAACTATCTTAAACAATAAGGATTATTATAAATATTATAGTATTAATTTAATAATTAAAATAAATTTTTTATTTTAGCTATTAGTAAAAAAATAGTAAGCAGTAGCATATAGTAATAATATATTAAATTTTTTTTACATTTGCTTTTAAAAGTTAAATAAAAATTTAAAGTTTTTATTACTTAAAATAATTTTCAGTATGCTTTAGTTAGTTAGCAAATAATAATTTATAAATTTATTTGCTTATTACTTAGCTATTTAGTTATAATATTTAAGCAGTATTTAATAAGCTTTAAAAAACTTATAAACTATTATTATAAAAGCATTATAGCTAAAGCAAGCTTTTAAAAAACTAGTTGCTATATTAATAATAATAATATAAAATAAATATAATAAAAATAGTATTAGCTAAAAAAATTTATATAGTTTATAATTTTTTAATTTAAGTAGTTATTTAACTTAAGTTTATAAAATAATTTATAAAAAACTAAATATTTATATAAATAGTTTGTTTTTTTTAAGCAATAGTGTTAGTTTTTTAAAAGATTAAAAAAAATAAATTAAAGTAACTAACTTTGTTTACTTTTAAAGCTTTATTTTAATTTTTAGCATTTAAAAATTAAACATACTTTTTAAATGCTATAGTAATTAAGTTAGTAGCATTAGTAGCTATAAGCAGCTATAGCTATAAAAAAAGTATTAAAAAAAGATTAAAAAAACTTTAATTATTTATAATATTTTATGCTCTTAGTTGTTTTAATATTTTAATATAGCCTAAAAATTTTAATTTTTTTTTTTTTAAAAATTAAGTATAAAGTTAGCAAGTAAACAAATAGTTTTAAAAGCAGGATTAGCAAAAAAAAAAAAATTTAATAAATTTAAAAAAGCGCTAAGCTAACTTAAAAAACTAATAAATAGCGTTAATATTTTAAAATAAGTAAATAATAATTATTTTTAAAAAGTAATAAGTAAGTTTTTTTATAACCTAAGTTATTAAAGTATAACTGTTTTATTTATTTTAAAAACTATATATAGTTTTTTTTACTAGTATAAAAAGCAGCAAAATTTAGCAAATAACTTAACTTATTTAATAAAGTAATTATAATTGTTAGCAAAGGTTTTAGCAATAATAAATTTTAAAAAGGTAACAAGCTTTATAAAAGCAAGATTTTTTAAAATAATATAATTTATATACTAGTGCTTTATATTTAAAAAATGCTAAAAATACTACTTAGTTTTGCTAGTAATAATATTAGGTTTATAAGTAAATAAAAATGCTATAAATACTATTAAAAAAAAATAAGTAAAAAAAATATAGTAAAAGTATTGCAAAAAGTTAAAATTAATAGCAATAAAAAAATAATAAAAGTGCTGCTTGCTGTTAATTAATTAATTTAAAAACTTAAGTAAAATTAATAAAAAAGCAGAAAATAAGCAATAAATTTTTAGTATTTTTGCTAGCTATTAATTGTAGCGCAATAGTGTATAAGATTATTTATAATATATTAATAGGTATAGAGAAGTAAAAAAGTGGGTGTAAATCTTATAAATACTTTATAGTACAAGCATATACCCTATGTGGGGCAACCCACAGTGTATTATGTAACACCTGGTCTGCTCTTGGGTTAACAGCTTTGACAAGCAACAGGCGGCTTAATTCCTGTTTCCCAATGTTTGCATCCACTTCCCGGAAATAGATAACCTATTTAGCGAACAAATATCTACTAGGTTAGAGACGAAAGAGGTATATGCCTACCTAGGTAAAGTTTCACTAAGAGGCACCGCCTTCCTCCGGTTTTGGAGTATTTATAGGTACTTCCCAGACTGGCCAAGCGCTTGGTTTCGATGCTTTTTAGTAAGCCGATTAACAGAGATGCCGAGGTAGGGAGTTAATAAAGTACATACCTCTGTATGTAGGTAGACCAAGCAAGGAGCAACTTCTTATTCCTATTCTTTTTAATGATCGAGTTGAATTGGTTCAGTTGACTGCATGCTCGTCCAAAATATTTACTTAAGTACTTATATATCCGCTTAAAGCAATACTATATAGCATACCCATTAAGGTGGACAAAGGATACCCTGGTCCATCTTCCTTCAGCCCCGAAGCTGGTTGACCTTTGTGTGATTTTTCAGTATGAAGGGTATCCAAGTTGCTCAATATGTCAAGGTCGGTACTTACATTGAATATGGTACATGTATGTACCGGCTGAAGTCGAGTTGCACGATTGCTAACCCGACCTTTCACGACAGGGCCCCAAGGAGCTCAAAGTGATGGAGCTTCCTGACCCCAAGCCCTCACCAGACCAATACCTTATCGAGGTGCATGCCTCGGCCGCCAATTTCTTTGATATCCTACAAATACAAGGCAAATACCAAAACCAGCCTCGTAAGCACCTACATGTCGCTATTGGTGTGTTCGCCATTAGTGTATCTCATGCTAACACCCGATCCCCTTTATAGCCTTCCCCTGGGTATCTGGTGCCGAGTTCTCAGGCATCGTCCTCTCAACGCCATCAAACTCCAAATCATCCCGGTTTCCTGTAGGCAGTCGCGTATTCGGCGCCAGTCAAGGCGCCTACGCGACTAAAGTCTGTGCCGCCGAGCAAGAGCTCCTCCCTGTGCCCAACGGCTGGTCCTTCACCGACGCGGCCGGTCTCTTCGTCACAGCGCCTACCAGCTATGGCGCCTTAGTCCTGAGAGCCGGGGTCAAGCCCGGCGATTTGGTTCTCGTTCATGCGGCTGCCGGCGGTGTCGGGCTAGCTGCTATCCAGGTTGCCAAAGCGTTCGGCGCCAAAGTCATTGCCACGGCCGGCACCGCGCGTAAGCTCGAGGTGGCCCGTGCCTTTGGTGCCGATCACGTTGTTGATTATCGCGATGCGTCTTGGCCTGATCAGGTGCGCAAATTGACGCCTAAGGCGCGCGGTGTCGATATCGTCTACGATCCCGTCGGCCTGGTCGATAAGAGCACCAAGTGTGTTGCCTGGAACGGACGGATCCTCGTTGTCGGCTTTGCGGCCGGTTCGATCGAGAAGGTCGCTATGAACAGGGTGTTGCTCAAGAACATCTCGCTTGTGGGTATCCACTGGGGCGCCTATGCCAAGTTCGAGAGAGAGAGCATCCCATTGGTCTGGGAGGGCATCATGAAACTTATTGAGGAGGGCAAGTTCAAAGGAACGGTTTTTACGGATCAGGAATTCGTTGGCCTCGAGAAGGTTCCCGATGCGTTGCTGGCTCTTGGCGGTAGAGAGACTTGGGGCAAAGTTGTTGTTAAGGTTCCTCAGTCAGGGGAGACCAAGTTATAACTCTAGGACATATTCAGATGCATATCGATGTAGCGTGTTAAAGTACACACATGACGACTATCTAAAGCTTTTGGCATTAAGTACCGTTGATATGATCAAGCAGTGATGGGTGGCTTTGTGTAGGATGGGTAGCAAGATGCTAGTACTCTTTCAACAATACGTCTGCCGTCTGCAAGCCAGAAAGAACGTGGAAAGAGGCCCTACAACATGCTCGCTATGCTAGTTTATTTCTTGTTTTCCACATTTTCACATCTCATTCTAGCGCCTCGTTCAACAGAGGATGGTGTTCATGTCCAGAATTTAGGAGTTGTATCTGCATACTTTCCAGTACCTTCCATTTCATCATGCGAGGGGTCCCCACGACATCCAAGCCAGGGAATGCGCCGTGGGTACTGCTAAACTGATACCTCTTCAAGATGGCCCACATACGTTCGATATCACCGGGGCCCAGCGGGATCATATTAGGGATACTCCACATGAAAGCAAAGGTGTTCGCCCCGAGCGGCCTCCTGCGAGGATTGCCCAGAGCATCGGTTTCGTAACTTCCCAGGCCCGAGGGCGTCGTCACCAAGGTATCAGCAATCAGTAGGCTCTCTTCAAACAGCAGCACCAACGACCCGGGGAAATGGCCTCCCAGCTTCAGCACTGTCGTTCCGAGCACGTTCGTTGCCTGCTGCCGGAGGAAGATCTGGTGTTTCTCGTCGTCCTCTCGCTGCGCTAGCCAGTCCTGATCGTTCGCCGAGAGATAGACTAGACAGTCGAAGGTGCGCGCCCAGTGCAGGTGTGTGGAGTAATAGTGCGGGTGGGATATGACGATGGCCTTGAGCCCGCCCAATGCCTTGATCATGGAGATGGTGTCGTCGTCGAGGAGCGTGATGCAGTCAAAGAGCACGTTCCCCTGGGGCGTGCGGACGAGGATGGCGCGCTGCCCTATGGCGAATTTGGGCTGGGTTTGAATTCCGACGAGCCTGTCCGGGTCTGCGGATATGGGCGTGAATGTGTTCTTGTAGCCCTGGGACCGCAGTTTTCCGAGAGTGGTGAAGGATTGTCCGCTCGGCGGCGTGAACTGTCTTGGGTCGTCACATATAAAACATGTCTTTGCCTTTTCTATGTCGTCGGTGGGGAACTGTGTGCCACATGCTGTGCAGATGAGCAAGGAATCGGTGCAATTTTTACTGTACGAGTCTGAATTGTAAGTGATGGGATCGTAGGCGAAACCATGTTGGGCCGCCATCATTACTGAACTCTTCGAGGTCTCTCTTGTGATATGAGGGGAAATGCTCATGCAAGCAAGGTCGCTCCGATACTTGTGGAAGGAACAGTTTCAAACCTCTGTAGCCGGTTAGTCCTGGGCAGATTATTATACTGATTTCATATGAAGACGAGTTCGTGGGTACGTTTTACTAGCTAACCTGCAGTCTTTCTCAAGGATTCGTGAAAATGGGCTACTGGTAGATGAGGCTACCTATGTACTTACTTTCCTAGCATCTTGCTGTATACTCCTATGTATTTACAGCTTACTTGGTATAGCATAGGTTAGGCAGGTTAGATTCCTATAATCTGAGGTGCTAGCACGGTTTTGACAGTGGGGCGATGCGGAGGCTGGGGAACGCTAGCAGCTCTTTGTTTCCCTTTGCGGAAGTTCTATGCGGGTTACTACCTTATGTAGTCCGACGCGGCTAGTTGCGGTTATCGGTGACTTGATATTATCTGTGTACCTAACTTAGGTAAGTACTTACTGCGTACAGGCTACAGCAGTACCGACCCCTGGATCTTATCTCGCAGAGACGGTGAGACGAAGGTGGCTGGTCATGAAGATACCTACGGCACACAAGAGTGGTCTGATAAAGCTGCGGGGAGCGTTGCCGGGCTCGCGATATTCACTCATTGGGACCGCCTTCTAAGCCTTTAATCAAGATTTCTAATTGTTACTCTCATTCTCACCAATAGCTACATACCTGAGCTACCTAGAACGACCACATACGCGTTGTCTTATACAACGAATCCTACCTAAATCATGGTTTTCTTCCTTGATTATCTCCAACATAAGCGCGACTGGTAAGTGTGGGGATAGGAGCGACCACATATCCTACCACCGCATTCGACGACTCCTCGCTTACACTGGTCTAGCAAGTTCAAGCAGAATGAGCGCGTCGAGCGGATTAAGGCTCTTGCCCGGTATCGCGGGCCTCTTACACCCCAAGACCGCGAGATCGTGGACAGGCCGATCGAGGAACTAGTGGAGGAAGTCCAGAGAGGCTCACTTCCACCCTCGGATCTCCTCGCCACATACAGCAAGGTGGCCTTGAAAGCCCACGAGAAGACGAACTGCGTCACGGAAGTCATGATAGCCGAGGCTGAGAAGTGGACCAAGGACGGCTCAATCAACTTCAAAGGCCCTTTGGCCGGTATTCCGATCAGCTTGAAGGACACCATCAACGTGGGCGGCTTCGATTCGACTGTAGGCTTCAGTAGCTTTGTTGGCAAGACCTATAGCGAAGATGGCCCTACCGTGCAGTTACTGAAAGACGCCGGTGCCATACCTTACGTCAAGACGAACCTCCCCATCACTCTCTTGAGCTTCGAGTCCACCAACGATGTCTGGGGACGGTGTACGAATCCCCACAACAGCAAGTACTCTCCTGGCGGTTCCACCGGCGGTGAAGCCGCGCTTCTCGCCCTGGGCGGCAGGATAGGAATCGGCAGTGATGTGGCCGGTAGCGTTCGAGCACCGGCCCATTTTTCCGGCATCTACTCTCTCCGGTGTTCGACCGGAAGGTGGCCCAAGGCCGGCTTCTCTACTAGCATGCCAGGCCAGGAGGGCGTGCCAAGTGTCTACAGCCCCATGACCCGTACCCTGAACGACCTGATCTACTTCACCCGTTCCGTCATCGGAATGCAGCCCTGGCAATACGATTACTCCGTTCACCCGCTCGGCTGGCGCTCGGATATCGAGAAAGAGTATGCGGCGAAAAGTAAGCTCCGCGTCGGAATCTTGCGCACAGATGGCGTGGTTGACCCCAGCCCCGCCTGTCGCAGGGCCCTCGAGCAGACGGAAGCGGCCTTGAGGCTTGCCGGACACGAAATCGTAGAGATCGACCCGCCTTCGCCGTACGAGGCCTTGTACCTTGGCGCGCATCTCCTGAATGCCGACGGCTGCCAGATGTTTAAGTCCTTCATGCGACCCGGCGAGTGGAACGACAGAGGAGCCGACCAACTGGACTGGCTCATGCGACTCTCGAGACCGCTCAAGTACGTATATTACCTATGGGTCAAGTACATCCGGAGAGATGATATCTGGGCCGGCCTGATCAACGGCTGGCACCAGAAGAGTGCCTACGAGAACTGGCAGCTCGTAGCTAAGCGCGAGGCTTACCGGGGCAAATGGTTCGAGTGGTGGAACAAGGCTAATATTGACTTCATCCTGGCACCGACGAATGCCACCCCCGCCGTTCCGCACGACGGAATGAAGGATGCCGTCAGCAGCTGCGGGTACACATTCATGTTCAACGTCGTATGTCCCCTTCCCCTCATTTGTGCATGACAAATGACTGCTAGGGACGAACATATTACTGACCGAGTGGCGCAGCTTGACTACACTACCGGCTGCATCCCGATTACCCACGTCGACAAGGATACCGACAATCTGCCGCCCGGCTTCAACATCCGCAAGCTCAATGGTGTTGCTCAGGGTGCGTACAAGCTGTACGATGCCCAGGCGATGCACGGTCTTCCGGTCGGCATCCAGGTGGTTGGGCGTAGGCTCGAGGAGGAGAAGGTCTTGACGATTATGAAGAGGGTCGAAGAGGCGCTGGGCGATGAGAAGTATAAACTTCTTGAGATTGACTGATGAGGGATGAGAGGCCGGAGCATTTGGCTGGAAAGCGTTAATGATGGATGGACACTTTGGGTTAGGTCTTAGCCATGTCCTCCTCAACTACAGGTTATGGATGAAGATAAATATAGGTATAATTCAAGATCTATGCAGGGGTAAGTGCAACCTAAGTCAGTTGGGCATGGCCTAACACGTCTGCGTACCCAATTACGAGCCTATTCTGGGGGCCTTTATAGAGGATAGACACGAGGGTTAGCTCTAGGATACGATCGAAGGTCAGCTCTTGGACCTTATTGCCACTGGACGTCTCGTGTTACTGAGAATTTAACGCATTGTGTATCTCTGAGCTACTTAGCAAAGTGCTCTCGGTTACGCCTCGGAAAGCCCGGTGCAATACCACAAGTCAGAGAACACATAACCACAAGCTGAAAGGCTTCTTCATACCGGCAGATACGAGTCTCGGGCGTACACACAGGTAGATGGTCTTCGGTGGACCGGCTTCCATCGGAGAGGGCTCCACCTCACAACGTGCTCGCAATGCTAGCAGGATCACAGTTCTCCTTGTCTTCGTCACCGTCCTCCTGGTAATCGCTGTCTGGATGCTTCTCGGCATTTTGGTGCTCCTCGTCCTTGGGCTAGAATTCTCCGTACGAATCTACAAACAATCCCAGGGTCTTGGAAACATCGAGGCCTTCGAGGCCATCATATCTGTCGACTTCGTCATTAAGCCAGCGCATCTTCGCCAACAGCGAACCTCCTTTCTCATCCGCTTTGTGGGCAGCAACGCGTCGCCGCTCCTCGGGCGTCATGGACTCCGTGATGCGTAGCATGACTGTGCCCAGGATGCCCGCGTGCTTATACTGCCTGCGGACATCGCCTGGCGCAGTCCGGCCGACGATGATGATGGACTCGCCTATCTTCTGCAAGGTCTCGATGGCGCTCAGCTTGGTGCCAAACGAAGCCATCTTGGATGTCTTGGCGCCGATGTCTTCGATATACACGTTTACCTCGTCAAAAATGGTGTAGAATATCTCGTATTGATGATGCGGGCGCGGGTTACTGTATTTACCACGCAGCATTTGCCAAACGACGGCGCCATACGGCTTAAAGTCGATGTTAACCGTAGGAGGTGGTGCTGGGTAGGGGGGCCGAGTTTGGACCCAGTGAGCTTGACCCGACTGGGTTTGTGGCCGGTTGAGCTGGGGAAACTGGGGCTGGGGCCGGGCTTGGAGCTGCATCTGCTGAGCCAGTCCCACGTACGAGGTTCTGACATAGGACTGTGCGGTCGGCGATACCTTGCATAGCTTTACTAGGAGTCGGCGCACCGTCTTACTGTCAAGTTCTGTTATCATATCCTCGTATGACGGCTGAGTTGCTGGGGGTGCTGCACTTGTGGAAGGCGCCTGCACGGGACAGATCAACGACAGAAAGGTCTTTGTAGAACTAGCCATCGCAGCAGGATCTGCCCGCGGGGAATAGGACTGTGCGAGTGCGGGCGGCATTCTCGGCGTGAGTGCTGGGGCTAGTGGCCGTAGCTGGAGCCTCATGGAAGGAAAATATCCCTGGAGTTGTTCGTAATCATCTGGCTGGGCAGTATTAGAGCTGGCCTTGGATGTGGGACATTTCACACATTCTGGAGCACTTTTGCAGTTGCAGGTTTGTCTCTCCGCAGCTTGCTGGGGACTTTCGCGCGGCCGGCTCATGATGGGCAACAGGTCAAGTCGAATGAGGTCAGGATTGAGCTTCGGCGCGGTGTGTGAAATAGATAACTGTCGGCAATTCTCGACAACGCTGATATTGTTCAATGTTAAGTGTGAGAAAAGCAGTTTGGTGGACAAGTGCACAGGCACGATTCAATTTGACACAAGATCTGGAGCTGGAAAATTCTATTGCCAGATTGACAGCAAGTTAATTTACTTGTACCAGTGCTGCATTCATTGTTCCCTACCTCGAGCCCTACGGCTGCCCATTGATCCCGTTTATGTATCTAAAGGGGCAGTCAACAATACCTCCCCTACCCTAGCAATAGGTCTGAAAAAGTACCTTTGCTGCTAAGTTTCTATTGTGAAGATTGGCACTAGGCTATTGCAGTTTGCCTGCAGTTGGCTGAATGGCCGACGTCATGTAGATACCTACAGGCCGCAGCCTAGATATCAACTAGATAAACATGTTCTGAACTATAGGGAGCTTCTCTTCCCGGTTGCAGGGGGGAATTAGGAAGAGTCCAGCCTCTCTCCCCATGCCCCCGGATGTTAAACCTCCTCCAACAGTAAAGTTCTTATTGCTCGGCGGTCTTGCATTGGCTTTCTCTGCAGTGACGCTGGAGACATCTGATTTTCAAGATAAACTCTCCAAGCCACCGTCAAAATTAGGCTAATATTGCTGCAGATGCTATTCAATGTCGAATCCAGAGACTAGTTGTTATTAGAAGTAAGGCACAACGTCGGTAGATAGACAGCTAATAATAGTCCAATATATGTGTGTGTCATTGACTAGAAAGCAGAGATGCTAACAATCACTGGCCATGAGGGCCTGCTCAGACCAATACGTCAGTAATATAATATACACTACGGGTAGGATATAAAAATGCAACTTACAAGGGCAGGAAGAACAAACTAGTCGTCCATCTGTTAGGTACGATTTAGCCTTTTGGTTCTATATCAGAACCGAGTTGCAACAACTACTATATCAAGAACTAAGAACGTGATGAAAACATCATACACGGCGGCCGGGCCCGGCATAACATAGACATCTTGCTCTCCTATCGTCAAAACCGCCTACTGAACCCTAGAGCTGGATAAACCTTATACCAGAGAGTAGGCCCTATACGTAGGTTCTAGGCAGGCTGCGCTTCCAGGCTTCCACTTTAGTTTGGCCGAAAACCATGGACGAGGGTCATTTTGGTATTTTTTCCTAAAATACTGCAACAATGTCCTGGTGACTAACTAACCACATAATACTAAGCAGGGCTCTTGACACGCGGCGCCCCCAGTAACTTCTTTGGTACCAGGTTAGGAGGTGCTTAATAAATCTGTACGAATGGACTGTGGAGTTTTGAGTTGGTTTTGTCTTAACTAGTACTGTTGTCGCGGAAAGCGACGTAGCTAATCTCGCGTAGGAATTAATGATATATATTCTACATGATAACTGCACCTGCAACTATGGGGAGGGCAACATTGGCTGACGTCTGGTTAGGGTTGTTGGTTTAGAGCGGACCAATCAGACCGACGAGGCCTAGATCACGCGGCCATCACATGTAAGCCACTTCCAGTTGGTTTCGTGAAACCAGGTTTATAGGAATAAACAATCAATAGTAAAATGCCCTGAATTAAACTTGCAATGACAAAGAATACTAACGTGGTGCTCAGAGCAAGCTGGAGCAGAAGCTATTAATTTCAAGGAGACATGTAGATTGGGCGGCAAGTTAAGGACATGATAGCTATTTCTCATTGATACTCTTCCTGCCCCTATCTTTCAGGCGCTTCGTATATTCCTCCCACATAACGTGTCTGATATTGCTTCCAAACTGAGATGCGATGTAGAGCCTAGACACGGCGAGTAAATTCATATTTGGCGAGTGTTTGGGGGCTTTAGACTCACCGGACACCCACAAAGACTTTATGGATGCGTATTTCTACGCTTAGAGTACATGCAGCGTGCGCCTTATCCTTGGTCCTCTGCTGTGGTTCTACCATCGGGACTCGAACCGGTGGGCTGACTGCGACATCGTCAACAAGTTTCTAGACGAAAGAGTGGACGAGGCGTTAAAAAGACTGGGGCGTGGGAAAAGTGCGAAGCCATCACATAATTGAAAGCGAACACGATGAACCCCTCTGCCTGGTTGATGAAATGGCAAAGGTGACGCAGGGCCGATTTACGCTCCGCTTCCAAACACTCAGTAACGCAATCTTCCATTTGTCCAAGAACTTGACCGCTTGGGCGAAGCTCCGACAATAGATACTGCCAATGAAGGACTTACCTATCACGTATAGCCTCCAGACACAAGGGTATCTGAAAAACGTGATTCGCGAGACCCATCGCGTCACCCCGATATCGATGATGATCTCTCGCCAATGCATCAAAGAAGTCATCTTTCCTACCGGAGACGGAAGGGATGGGAAAGCCCCGCTCTATGTTCGCGAGGGAGATACCGTCGAGATGAACCTTTAATAGATGCACACTCAGGAACAAGGATTACTGGGGACAAGATGCAGCCGAGTTCAGTCCGGAAAGGTGGGACGCCTTAAAACCCGCTTGGGAGTACATCCCTTGGGGTGGGGGGAGGATCTGCCCCGGCTTTCGTCTCGCTTTTGATGAGGTTGCGTATACGATGGTCACTATCCTCAAAAGTTTGAAAGATTGGAAAGTCGGGATGATAGACCGTGGGGCGAGCGGACGAGGATGACGTTCCAGAATCTGCACGGGGCCACGGTTGCTCTTACTGGATTTCCGTGAGCTGAATACGAGGAACTAGTCAGGCAGCGAGGATTGATAGGGATGGTTTTAAATAACGGACGAAGAGAGTTATCTCTACTGGGCAACTCGCCTAGATATTATTTATCTGGTACGACCTGGTGTGAGTTTAACGTTTGAAATGAGGTACCGTGTAATTATTCCTAGTGACGTGCCGGCTCATAGCCAGTTGGGAAACGGGATGGCTTCTCAGCTTATGTTAGACCACTAAGCAATAATTGCAAATCTGCACTTTTCCCGCGTGAGTTCAAAGATGTGTCAAAAGGCCAGCCATAAGCGAGACACCGATCATGACCGAGAAACGCAAGTCGCTCACTATCCCCTCATTTGCCATGCGCTTCAGGCTGCATGAATGTCGAGTTGAGTTGCTCTTGTTTATTCGTGAATCTACTAGAACCGTTAGCGAATCCTGCCGTCCTATGAGCCTAGAAAACCGGTATCCCGCAGCTAATCCGTCTTGTCTAGAACTACGCCAAGGTGTCTGTAGCTATTACTGTATTGCGGCCATGGTTCCTGAGCGGCAAATGCATGATTCACATGTATCGTGGGATCGTGGGGCGGGTCGAGAGATGTTCAGGCGAGATAAGAGCCCTTCTATCCTGCTGTGCGGCTGCTGGCAAGGCCTGTCCTGCATAGGCTTACTAGCAGCAGGCCCCTGTATCGATGATTGCCGGCTGGGATAAGAGCTGTGTTATCCCCGTAAGATCCTCAGCTGCGGCATATTCCGGTCTAATTTGTCACATTGTATGCCTTTTGTAATTATTTTGAGCAATGCGCCCCGGGCGCCTCTTTAGCTGCGTCAGGGAGAATAGTAAACTTAGGCCAGAACGGCGCGGAGACAAGGCGGAGGGATGAATGGCAATGAAGAATCCTCGACTAGGACGGACGACGGTTTTTCGTATTGAAGAATGGGTATAAATAAAGAGACCCGTCGTTGGTTCCATTGCGGATTAGTCTCTCTTGGCTCAACTTGGCGTCTCCAACCTCAAACACCAGCCACTTTACAGTACGAAAAAAAAGGGGAAAATGCACGCCCGTTCTTTATTCCTAGCGGCTCCTTTGGCGCTTGCCGCCGCCTCCCCGGCCGCCTGCTCCTATCCCACCTCGGGTGGCAACCACTACAATTACCCAACCACAAAGCTAGCCGGGATCGACGTGATTGACACCCAGATCGTCCGCGACGCCCGGGCCCTGGTCAAGGGCTATGGCGAGCCGTACCTGCAGAAACACGTCCTGCGCACCTGGCTTTTCGGCGCCGCCATGATCCAGAATAACGCTACCCTCAGGGCCAGCGTCGATGTCGAGGTCCACGCTCTCGCGACTATTCTGCATGATCTTGGTTGGGACCGTAAGTTGTTTCCTCGTAGTCTCTTCTGTAAGTCTGTGATGCCAAGATCCAAACTAACCTGAACGCCATTAGTTACTCCCAATTCGCCCTGGGTTACTTCGTGAGTCCCCCTAATAATCAATTATGTACATACATACTATGTAGTACATAGATTGCAGGGGTCATGTACCCATGTACTTTTGCTTACTTCTGCAATTAATCCCACAGTGATCAGCGCTTCGAGATCGACGGGGCTCTTGGCGCCCAGAAATTCATCCGTGAGCATCCGGACGGCAAACGGTTCACCGAGGCCCAGCTGAACAACATCTACGACGGCATCTCGCTACATGCTTCTCCCGGACTCGGCGTCGGCAAGAACACGCTCGTCAAGCTAATCCTCCAAAGCATCGCCGGCGACAACCCCTACGCCCTAGTCCCGATCCCCCAGAACCAAATCGATAGTATCTTCAAGACGCTGCCGAATGACGATATTGCGTACGGCACCAACAAGACTTGGACGCATATTGCTGCTACAAAGCCCGATACGACTTACGGCACTATTCTTGAACCTTTTGGAGTCGCGGTTAGTTTTTCACATTGAAGCTGCTGTCTGGATACGGCATCTCCCCTCCTTTGTTGCTATGTTGTCCATCCATCTTTGCTTTCACATCACGCTGACCTGATTGTTTTAGTTTGTTCCTGGCTATAGCCCAGTCGGTCACCGACCTTTTGATATCATCGTGGCGAATATCCCCAAGAACGAGACTAGTTAGATCATCGGACGGCTGTCCTAGGATTGTTACCTACCTTGGACTGTTTGTGCTATCGATGTCAGTCTAGGTCTAATTGCTTGTCATATGCACACAGACGCCATATTATGTACATATTTATTCGGGTGGATGTGCAATAGGCATTATTCTGTTGCAGCTGCGACGGCCACTGTCTCATTAGATGATATAGCATCTGCTTGGCAAAGGTAGCATGACTGCATCGCAACGTGCCTCCGTAGTCATTAAGCCTTCAGTCGCGATAATAGGAAGCTATTCCATCATTCTACTTTATCAAAGAAGAGCTCATTTTATATACAAGACAGACAGCTATTTAACCTTCCCTTTACACCCATCATAGTTTACATAGCCGGAGTGCCCGTTATAGACCTATTACTATTGCACAAGGAGGAAGAGTATCTCTAAGAGGCAGAGAGTTCCTGTACCTACTTGTATAGGGATAGCTGTAGTCCGTGCCTGTGTCCGTGCTTTGCGCCGGGGCTGGTCCGGGTCAGAACCATGACAAAATTCATAAACGCAACGCTAATGCTCTACTGCTTGCGACTCTGCTCCGGTGTACACAAATTATTGAAGAAGATTAAGCTCTATAAGTGGTGGTTCCAGTTTCTTGCCGACCAAGGTATTGTCTTGTGACTAGCACCAAGTGATGCTCTATTTAAGTAGGAGTTTTGTAGCATCGCATAGCTTTATGAGATGAACAAAAGGTAGGCAGGTAGACAGCAGATTTATTTATTCTCTGATCTTCTCTCTATGCTTCACTCTTTTGTTTTACTTCCTTCTTAGCATCAAATCTAACTTTTCTGCCATTTATTCATTATACTCATACTAGATTGGCAACAACTCTAACAGAATGGTTAAGTCATTGATTAAACCCCTGGCTGTCCCAACCGCCGTAGTACACAGCTTCTAATTCCTTAACTACTACTACCTAGTGCATAGCGATTTTAGAGTGGACCCTAACTTTGTGCTGGAGACTCTGTCATTTCTAGCGAGGCCCATTATAGCGACGCCCGGCAGTCCTTTGCATTTTCCTGTCTGCAACTTTTAGGAGAATTAGGAGAATAGTTTCATTCTTGACAGCTAGCCTAAGTCTCTTCTCTCTCACTCATTTCCTTTTATAGTCAAAGCATACAAGGGGGACATAAACTCATCTGAGGTGATTATTTGCCTGATTAACTGTGGCTACTATTTGAGAAATTAGGAGTTGTTAGGTTTTTAAGTATATTTATGTGTATGAAGCTCTGCAAGCTTTTTACCTTATGAATGGTGGTGTTATAGAAACAGGCATGTTAAATTATTAATGCGTTAGGCAATCATAACAAAGAATAACATGAAAAGAGAGAGACTGTTTATATATTAGCAGTTTTAAACTTGCAACAAATATAAATCTCTTGTTATCCTAACCTGATTGTCTGTTATAGATACCTAGCCATAGCCTGAGATCCTGCATGTCCTGCATAAAGAGTCCGGCTTCATCTTATAGCCAAGGTATAGGTAGTCAGTGGTGAACTCCTGTATAACTATATATTGGACCCGGGTTGGTTGCGCTGATGCCTAGTAGGTAGTACCATCTGGGTATTATAACATAGTGTTGTTGCTGTCAAGCCATAGCTGTGCCACGATGTACTGCCAGGGCTCTGTGATAAAGTATTGCAAAATTTTAAGGACAATCAGCCATCTCCTATTCAACAAGAACAGAGTCCAAGGAAAAAAAAAAAAAAAAAAAAAAAAGATGGCTATAGATATAAGGTCTCTAGCACTCTTAACTAAGTACCTTAGTATTGCAATATGTGCACTACCTTTTTTTCCTTCTCTTTCTCCTTTTTTCTAATCGGGCGCCCTTAAGAAACACAGTGTAGCAACTGCTAATAAAGCATTGCATAATTATCTGTAAGCTATTATAAACACAAAGAAACATAAACATATGCAGAGGTAATATCCCTTAGAGAGAGTGTGTCGGGGTTAGGCGTTTAATCTTGTTGACAGTCTCAAAACAGTAATTCCGAACAGTAATCACGAAGGGAACGGTATCGAACGGCATCCGTGCTCGCTACATGCTCGCTAAATGGTTGCTAAATGCAGTTCTGTTAGACTATAGCGTCATATCTGGCCGTTATTCAGCAACATACAGCTACTCTGTCTAAGATATAATCAGACATTAATTTAAGGTTCGTACGTCTTACTACGCCTGCCTTTGGTAATAAGGTAAGTAGGTATACAGTACATATTAGCTATTATTGCTGGCGGTAGGTACCACAGGATAGGATCGCCTCTATACCTACCTACATAGGTACCTACTATATCAACGCCCTGAGAGACCGCTTGGTTGGGGCATGGGAAGACGTATAAAGTCAGTCGTTCGTCTCGAAGTCTAAGAAATAAAGAGCAGAGTCATGATCACGACAGACGAGAAGCGAGACATCACTTACCCATTCCAAGCCTACCAAAGCCCAGTCTGCACTACTGACTTTTATCACTATGAGAACCTCATCCATCATGCTTTGGGTTGCCGGCACCTCGGTCGCTGCCATCACTTGTGGCTCGCAGAACCAGGCTGAGCCGCGCCAAACAAGCCTAGGCACTTGGTACCTTGCCAGTGTCATGCCAGAACACGGAGGGTACGGTGACTATGGCCGTTGGTTCGCCTACGGATACCCGGACGCTGTCCCCGGCTTCCCAGCCTTCACTGCACTAGTAGGAATTCCCTACCCTGCCGTGCTCAGTCTTTTTGCTTACTCCCTCCATTCCACTCGGGCCCATACCAATCCATACCACGGACGATGCGCTGATGACTATGGCTTATGTAGGGCGGTACTTTCCAGCCGGATGAGGAGCTAATGGGCTTCTCTACCGTGGCCACCAATAGTCTCTCCGCCCGTTCGGAGAATGTGTTTGTGCTTAACCAGACCATCACTGTCGATAACAAGACTAAGGTTGCTATGGGATGTGTGAATTGGGATGGCGTAAGCAAGACGTTCATTCAGATCCCCGTGGTTGGGGTATATGATGGAGTAAATGTTCTGGCTGTCTAAGGGATTTGAGATATTGCAAGACGAGGACTGTGCCTCTCTTTGGCCAGAAAAGGACGGCTAGGCGCTACACGTAGGGGGGTGGGGTCGACTAGCTCCGATAGCAGCACTGGCAAGCACAATTGCGATTGGGGGGTCGGTGTTTTCTGGTCCCGGCAGAAGACCTGGTGACATTCAGGTAGCGGAATTCTCGACGGTGGCTATTTACATTTTGCCCCACCTTGCTCTCATAATGGGGATTGCCATTGTTTCTCATTCCTCAAGCAATCGACACGGCATTGGTGTTTTGAAACACGATTCCCGACAAGACCATCATCCTCACTAATCGGTACGCATGGCAAACTTGAGCTCCATCTTCTCAGACACATCAACCACGGCTACAATCTCTTGTAGAAAAGAGGCACCAAGAACATAGAAGTTATCCTCTGCAGCTGGGTCAAACTTGGCGGCGGTAAAGGGTAGAAGACACTGGTTGTTGCCCGAGTTTTCCGTCTCGATTATGTTCATGGAGCCCTCGTGTACGCGGATAGGCTTGCCGCCAATCACCAAGTCCACGGTCGGAGGAATAGCGTCGCAGGCTCCAACAAACCACTGGCCGTACGATTCCACGCCCGGGGGGCTGTAGGCTTCCGCAATGGCTTTGGCCATCTCGTAAGGAACGTAGTTGTAGAGTTGCCGGGAGTCCAGTGACATCTGAGGTACTTTTCCGATGGAGAAAGTCTGGTTATTGACCTTGACCGAATCTATCTTGACATCGTAGTAAAGATAATCAGATACTGGACCCCTCGGAGTGCTTGCGGTATACTGGGGAGCCGTTATCAGATCAGGGTCACAGCAACGGACATGCATACTGGGCTTTGATTACCTTTTGGATGGGAACTGTGGTGTATTCACCTGTGGCGACCGGGGGTACGCCACCCAGGGCAAAGAACGAACGGTCTTCGTTGCGAGACAAGGCTAGACTGAAAACTGGCTTCGTCAACTTGGCCAGATTCTGCGTCACGGTGGCGTAGGACACCTTGTCTCCCGGGATCGACGGATCACGGCCAGTATACACATGGGATAATTGCGGCAGGCCCAAACCCAGAACGCCGCTGGTGAGGAAAGGATTGCCGCCGGTGCCGCCGCCGTTAGTAAGATATATTAACCCTATTTCCTGCTTGGGGATCGTGAGATTTCCGACAGTTACACTGTAAGAACGCCCGTCAGCGTGCGGGACGGTGCCATGGGTAGCACGAGGAAACTTGCTCTGCATATCCCATGTCGCCGTTGAGATAGCCGCCAAAGCTATCTGTGTAGTTCAAATACTGGTTATCGATACTCCCGCCAGCGAACCCGGCTCGGATCGGTTGTGAGTAGCCGCAGCGTGATTGATCCACACTTTCCCACCCGTTGACCCAGTCGACGCACTTGAAGTAGTCGTGAGCAAAGTAGGTATCGCTGCTCATCAGGTCAATACCTGCGTCAAGGACTTCGGACCCGACAGTGATCGAGGTGGCATAGCTCGAGTCGTGAAGCCTCTTTCTAGGGTTGCCCACACCAACTGGGGAGTTAGCTATTGACTGTTGAACTTTCTTCACTTTGAAGATGTTATCCGTCACAGCCAAGCCTGCGTTGGCAGCATGAAGATAGGCTGAGCCCTGTTGGTTCTGCGGTTCCATGAAAGGAGCAGCAATAACCACATTCAAGAGGGCCAGAGAGCCCAACGCGCCATAGGAAAGGAAACAAGCCATCGTCGATATCAGAACACAAGATTGCCGAAATAAGACGCACAAAGAGAGTATCTGAATTAGGCCAACCCTCAGTTTCACTGTACGACTCGTATTTGGTCCTGCCGTGGGTTTATATGTAGAGCATCTCGGTTCTTGAGCTCCGAGAGCAATCAATGATACAGCGCCAAGCGCTGCAGAGGCACAAAAGAGGCCTTCCCGGGAGATCAGTAAGACATTATGCCCAATCTCTTCTCATCTACATTCGTGATAACCGAATGGGGGCCATGAGCTGAATGAATCGTTGCCAGCGACCGGGTTGCGGTCGTGTTGAAAGAAGCACGGTCGTGATGTCCTGCGATAACGCTCGATCTTCTTCAAGACGGCATCGTAGTGGACAGATGCAACGGCGGCAATATCAACGTGGTCACGAAGCTTACCGGCGTATGGTTCTATCTATATAGGCAAAGTACGAATATAGGCAGCGTCTGCGCCTCGGGAGGAAATGGGGTGTGGGGATGTCACTACATAGTAATACTAGCTCTTACTACTATTATATTCTAAGCATAAAAGTGTTTAGGTTAAGTGCATGTACTCGTTAGGGTGCTTTAACGGTGGCGGTGCAATGGTCTACCCTTAGGTCCCTTACCCAAGGGTGATAGCCCCACCCCTTGTTATGCCACTTAACTACGTGGACATTATCACACATCGACCCCTAATTGTTAGGGTGGACGGCATGGAGAAAACGGCCTCCCATCCAGGGTTAATCTGGCCCAACCGTCACCATTTCATCTTTACCCAAATTCCAACACAACACTAGGACCGACGTGGCGGGGAAGCAGCTGTAAATCTCCAGCGTCATTCCAGGAGTGTGGTGTTCTTGTCTATAAGCCCCGATGGACAAATCATGCCTAGTGTACCTTCTCTGTCCCGAATAGTAGCATACAGATATGCCAGGGAACAAAGTGGAACTATGAATGACATGTCAAAACTTCTAGGGTGTCACTTAGGGTGTATATCAGTAATTAATTCCTACGCGGGATTAGCCACGTCCGTTTTTCCGTGACATGAGAGTATTGTGGGCTTGGCAAAAGATACTTCCCAGTTGTTACTCATCGCAAACCCCATCATGGATACTGCGAAGGGGAAAAGCTGCGGATCGGGCTCGACTAGTTTTGTTATTGTTGTCCTGGTCTTCTAAAAATCCGACTTTATACACCGGATGGTCGTGTAGCATCTAACATGGCGCTGCACACCCCATACGTAGCGGAAGCCCACGTGGACTAAACGGACGACAAGATACACACTGCCCTAAAGGCTGTAGCCAACGGAGATCAACACTTAAAAGTATATACAGCCATGGGGGTACACGTCATGCCGGTCTTGGGCTCAATTTTTGGTGATATCTTGTCAACAAAAACGACGAAAGGTCGTAACATTTGAGCTTGTTCCAATAACCAAGACGGTGAGGATCACCGAGTTGGAGCCTCAATACAATAGTTTCTATCCTGGCACATGATATAGTCCGGGATCGGAACAATTAGGCCAACTCACATTGAGAGTTGAAGTTCTAAACTAGTTGAGACCCTGGGCGTTTAAGTTTCTAAGTAGGAAAATGGTTTTCAATGGGGGTTCTTGTACTGCGATGAGAGGAAGAAGACAGTCACGGCTTGTTCGACCAGATGACAGCCCCTGTGGGTCTTTTGGGCCAAAATGTCGGAGCCAAGAACTCGGTGCTGACAATATCTAAGCCCATGCACACCGTTCGACTTGATGAAGACGACACATTGTCAAATTTGAAAGAGAAGGCGTCTTCACATTCTCACGCAGAGACACACTTGCTAGTGGATACGCAGGGCTATTCCTTAACCCTTTGCTGTGGCAGACATTTTAGGAGGCAACTGCTCGGCATGACTTCGTTTGCTGCGGTCGTCAAAAACATATGAGGTGTCGCGGATATGTAAGTCTATAAGGAGCGGAGAAACGTAGTCCCCCCGACCCCCCAAATAATATTATAAGAAGCATGTCACACACTAGTATTATATAGAATACAACTTTTTTTATAGCACATCTAAATTTACTTTATGTGAGTGCATATAGAGAGTGTATTGGTTTACTTTTACTATTCTCAAATCGACAATATTTTCTGTAAGAAGGGAAAATAGGGTAGAGACGGCCGCCATCTGCTGTCTGGCTATATACTAACTCTTGATCTAGATAAATAGACATATAGTGTGGCAGGAAGAGAACCCAACATATATTCTGTAGCCCCGAAATGAAATAAGTAATAAAGTAGCGTAGGCTTACGATAGCAGTTGGATGGGAAAGTAACATGTTGGCCTTGTCGCTGGCGTGCAAATTAAATATTGTCGAACTTAGCATAGCCAGTGCCGGTCGCAGAAGGCTCGGCAAGAGTTGCCAAAAGGCGGATTAGCAAGGTTTAGGCCAGCCTATTACCGGCCGCTGAACCTAACAAAGAACTTCCCCGCGCGGGCGTTTTGCCGATTATCAGCAATTATTAGAGTTTAGGTTAGGATTTAGACGAACGCCGCACAATGGACAGTAAACTGGAGGCTTTGCCCAAAATAAACTTGTCTACGTCGGTTAAGCGAACACGAGACCTTGGGATTAACCCCCCTATAAGGGGAAGGAACAGATCAGTACTTAAAGGATTCTGCCAAGGAGACCTTTAGTTTTTATTTATAGCTAGTTATTTAATATAATTTAGTTTAGCTTTTATTTATTTTATAATATTTAGTTTTTTTTACTTTATTATAATAACTTTATAAGCAGGCTAATAAATAACTAATAAATATAAGCGCTTAAAAGTTATAAAAAACGCTTAAAAGCTAATAAAAAGCGATTTTATATTTACTTAATATAAAAATAATAAAAGTAATACATAATAAAAAAGCTGATAATATAATAATAAAAGATTTATTTTTTAATAAACTAGCAAAATATACTAAAAAATCTATATTTAATATATTTTATAACTTATATTAAAAAAACGCTATATATTTAAGCTAAAATAATATTTTTGCAACTATTAGCAAGCTATATAATAAATATATAAAGCTTATACTACTATTAATAATAATTAAAAAAAATAAACTAAAAGCTTTTATTTTTTAAAAAGCTAAAAAAGTATAAATAATAAAGCACTTAATAAAATAAGCAAAAAATAATATAAGCAGCTTTTTAAAAAGTGCTAAATAAGTTATATAAAGTATTAGCAAGCTATATATAAGCATAAAAAGTAATAGTAGCATAGCTTAGCAAGCTTTTAATATAAAAGCTATATTAGCAAAAAGTAAAAAAATAATAATAATAAAAGCAAAAAAATAAATACTAACTTTTAATAAGTATAAGCTAATAATAATTATTATAATAATTAATATAATACTTTTTAAAGCAAAAGTAATAATAGCTTATAAGCTATTTAATAATAATATAATAATTATTTTATTAAAAAAGCTTTTTAAAAAACTTAATAAAGGTAAGTAAATAATAATAGCTTTTAAATTAAAAGCTACACTATAAAAAAACAAATACTAGTATATATAAAAAGATTAAAAAAATATAAAAAAATAATTTTAAAAAATATAAAAACTAAATATAAAAATATTTTAATTTATATAAGCACTTTAAAAGTAGCTAAAAAGCTTTATAATAAAAGCTTATTATAAAAAATATAGTTTTTTAATTATAACTATTTTAATATGTTTGCATATTATAGCTAGGCTTGCTATATATTTTATAGTATTAGGCGCAAGTTTTTTACCTCTTTATATAATTATTATTTATATGCTTTTTTGCTATTTTTTATATAGTAATAGTTTTAGCAGCTTATAACTTTTTTATATTTTTTATATAAAGTGATTTTTTGTTTTATAATTTAGTTTTTTTTATATAATAATATTAACTAAGTTAATTATTTGCTATATAAAAAATTATAACTTTTTTTTAATAAAGCTAAATAATATATAATAGCTATTATACTATATATAATTTATGTTAGCAAGCTATTTAATAAATATTAATTAAAATATAATTTTTATATATTATTAAAAATAATAAATTATTAAAATAAAAGCAAGCTATTTAATAAGTTTTTAATTATAAAAGTAGTTAAATAAAAATTTAGCTATATAATAATATATTTTTAGTTATATAACATTAATTTTGCTTTTTAAAAGCTTTTTTATATATTAGTTTTTATTATTAATATATTAAACGTATTAAAAAACGTAAAACTTTTTTTTTTTTTAATATATATATAATATATGCTTAATATATTTTATAGCTATATTTAACACCTAGCTATATTTAACACTTTTTCTCACCTTTATATGCATAACTTTTAATTTACTATATTTTTACTACTTATTATAGTAGGCCTTTAAAAAAAGGTTAATATTATTTTTGCACTTTAAGCGCTTTATACAAACCTAAAACTAAGCATTTAATGTGCAGCTAAAATTTATAATATATTATATATAACTTTTTTTAACTAAAAACATAGTTATATAATAATATTTAATAAGTTTATTAATAATTAAAAACTTATTAAATTTAAAAAGTAAGCTATTATATAATATATATTTAACTTTACTATATAATTGTTTTTATTTAAGTATAATAATATTAAAAATATAGCTAACTAATTGCTAAAGTTATATAATAAAAAATATGTTAACAAAAACTAAACTTTTATTTTTATATAATAATAATTAGCTTTTATAATATGTTTAATTGCTAAATTAATTATTAGCACGTTTTATATAAAGATTTATTTAAATATTATAAGTAGTTTACTTTTATATAAAATATAATAGTAAAATATAAAGTTTAAAAAAATATATATATAACTTTAATAAAACTAAATTTATTATAAGTAAAATTTTTTTTAAAATAGTTATAATTATATTTAATTATATAAAAAACTTAAAAGCAGTATAGCAAAGCAATTATAAATAAGCTATAATTATTTAAGCTGTTTTATTATATAGCTATATTATTTTGCTATATATTATTATTACAAAAAAAAACTATTTGTTGTTTTAATATAAAAGTACTTTATTGCTTAATAGTTAAGTTATTATAACTATAAAAAATAGCTAATAAATAAATAAACAAAGTATTAATTAAGTTTAATATTTTAATTAATATATAAGTAGTTATATAAAAAGTATATATTAACTTTTAATTTTTAATAGCTATAAAAGCTATTATTTATATAATTTTAAAAAGTATTGCAAAAATAA
>Ga0247782_1000476_pt1 | contig 23588 bp, 18 predicted proteins | sample UWRJL019104C5_FD_179928 | JGI IMG/M metagenome (GOLD analysis project Ga0247782, IMG submission 179928) | Plant litter microbial communities from Arlington Agricultural Research Station in Wisconsin, United States - UWRJ-L019-104C-5 | ecosystem: Environmental > Terrestrial > Plant litter >...
GGGGGGCTCCTTAAACCAGGCTATCTGCATCTCAGATAACGAGATCAGTAGCGATGAGGATACGGACGATGTAGTCCCACGCCTCGACGAGCTCGTACCAACCCCGCCGCTCAACGATAAGGCAGAGACACAACAGAATCACGTCAACACGGCTGTGCAGCGAGCTATGCAAGGCAGCAGCCAGCTTCTCACCACTGCCGAGGATACTGAGCCTAGCAGGGTCGGAAAAATGTGCACCCCGACCACGCCTTCCCAGGCGCACTGGTCTGGGGGGCGATGAGGCCTCCACCAATGAGCACGACTGTTTTGCCTGCATGGATTAATGTACACCGAAGGTGTACGCCCCTGCTCAAGACTTGTTGGTCAGGGTTCGAGCGCTTCCAACCCTACCCTGGGGGCTGTTGTATATAGAGCTAGGTCGGCCTGCTGAAACAAATACCTTGGTGGCTCGGTAAGATGACTTCCCCTATGAGCAATATCCCTTGAATAAGTGGTGGCGCATGGAATAGGAGCTGCATCTATTATTTCAGGGGTTGTTAGCGATTGGTTCGTGGGTGAGGCGATGTTGGGTGACAAGAAGGGCGAGGGCGAGGTTAAGGCGGTAGAGGTTAAGGCGGTAGAAGTTGACCAGAACGCGATCGAAATAGACTCTGAAAGCGACTATAAGGTAGAGGAATATATTTAGTCCATAATCCCGACTCTAAATGTGAAGAGTTAAAAGATTGCTAGATAATAGTGTTTGGTGTAGTTTGCTTTAGTTCTTTAATCTCGTCTTTTGAGGCGGCTTTTTGGGGTGGGCTAGTTGGGGTAGTAGGGGTTAGAGCGCTAAACCTGCCCTGTAAATGGCCTGGCTATGGCCCACGCCGCGCTCCAGAATCCTCAGGTAGGATTGTAGTTGCAGTTACGAGGCGAAGCGCTCGCCAGCACTCGGATGCTTTCGACTGGGTGACTACTTATTTTGGAGACTATCCTTGCCGATGGCCGTCACCTAACACTAGCAGTTATTTTTACGGGCAATAACCTTCAACGGCAGTGGTTTACAGCCGGTTTTCCAAGCTGGAAATACGAACTAATGAATTTTTATCCCTAGGTTCATACGTATTGCTAGGTCGAAGGAGATAACCATTACTGATAGTAAGGACCTGGCCGAGGATGATGGCCCCATTGCCATTTTCCGGTTCAAGTACCGGTCACAAGTGTTGAAATGAAGGGTATATGAGACTTGATTGACTACTGAACTGACTGTATGTGAGGTGGGAAGGCCCTATGTTATATACACGAGATGCCACGATGCCTTGGTACTGTACATGCTATGTCACCTTGACCTTATACTTCAACAACAAGGTAGGCTATCCAATAGTGACGAATCTTAGATGTAGCATCTGACGGTAACTTTTCCACAGAAGCTTTGATGCTGGAAGGAATCACGCCTGAGGGCGAGCTGGCTGTAATTTCACGTGGAGGCAAAGACAAAGACGCTGTTTGGAAGCAGGCATCCTCGCAAGAGGTGAGCAGCGCGCTTGTATGCACTCAACATTCTGCGTACGTACGCTGACATGATCCTGAAACTGCAGATTGATGGGGAAAAGACCGGGTGCAAACAAGCAGCCGGGGAAGAGAAGCAATCCACAGCCAAAGAACCTGACAACGACATAAAGGAAGAAGAGCATTTCACGGCCAATAAAATCACATCACCTCATCTACGGACTACTACGCCTTCGATTAAGGGTCCCAGCCAGCCGGTATAGAAACGGCGCCCCTCTGACGATAACCTGACTGCCGCACGGCCTAGGGTAAAACGTAGGAATGCCGAAGCCAGTGAAGCGAACACTGTCACGGTACCCCGCCAACAAAAACATGTGGTCACATCGTTTGGCCCTCTGAGAATGCATGAACAGGACGATAAGAATGACATAGGCCTATTAATTAGGTGTGCCCAGGAGCTCCGAAACTCCCCAAACTACCAACAGGCGACAGCCCCGTGACACTGACGAGTTCAGCGATGTCTCCAGGCACAACTTTGCTAGGTTAAAGCGCAAGGACGAAGTCATAATTGTCGACGATGATGATGACGATGGCCATGCGCACAGCAGGTTGAAAAGCGACACCACAAGAATCTCCAGCCGAGGCCTCGCGTCCTCAGGAACAAATCCCCAGAATTCTAGTATTCTAAACTACGGTCGGGGCCGCGTCATAGACCTCGAAGGTATTGACAAGGGAACAAATCAACTTCGAGAGTTGCGTTAAGGGTTCTTCTGGGCTTTAGAGGATGTGTTCTGGAAAATAGAGTCTTATCAATGAGCTGGCAGTGCTGTTTCCAACTCCAAGCAGGATACACGTGCTCTACAAGCTACTACCCACTCTTCTGAGAGAAGGAATGTCCCCTTGGCACGGCCTTCCTGGTTGATTTAATCGGTTTAGCCTGGTCGAGTATTAGGTCACACCATGAGCTCAGGTAGAACACAGCAGCGCAGCTAGCTTAGGATGAAAGGAGATTTAGAGACCCGTCTTCGTATTTCGTGGAGGCTTATGGCGTTTCTATTCGGTTTCATTATCAGAGATTTCAGAGCTGTACAAACTGCATGCAGGAATATTCAGGGTAGTTTTGACGATGGAGATAGCATACATTGCAAGTAGATAGAGTCTCAACAAGAACAGATCACCCATTCTATAGATTGGCACGACTAGAGCTGTTACATTCTACTATACTCTATCATAAAATTTCGGTACTCTTTACGGAGTGGATGCGAACCCGCGATCACGGATTTGTGTCGGAACTAATTAGGTAGGAAGGTAGCCATCGTGACCCGTGTAGTACTACAGCGCTCCGCTGTCCTTCTCGTACGCCACGTCTAAGGAAAGCAGTCGTGGGGAGCGCTGCCTACCTAAAACGCCCGTCGTCGGTCCTTGGGGAGCATTAACTTCCGCACGCAGTGTGATAATGTCTGAGTCGGACCGTCCCTAGTCATAGAACTCTTCTGTAGTATCTTAGTATTTTAAAATAGGAAAATCCTACCAACGTCGCAACCCTACTATGCATCTCACAAAGATCTAGCTGTCAGAAAATGACGATACACTTAGGAAATATTTTTTTGCTTCTCTTACAATGTTAATACATAACGAGACCTAGGGCTTTCCATGTACTGTGCGGACTAATCATCTACTTTATTTATTATATATCTACGTAGTGAGATAAACTCAACTGTACGGCGGTATTTGCCTTTAATCACCTTCCCTTCCACAATATAATAGCAACATCTAGAGTTATCAAGACCTACGTAGAAAACTTGCGGTTGACGAGGAACACTAGTACGGTAACGTAAAATGCCATTGCTAGAACAAGGGACCCGGCGAGATATGCGGAGTACGGCTACATTTGCAAGTACCATAATTATAAGGGTCTCGTACAATGTAAACTGGATACGTGCGAGATCAAGCCGCCCAGCTTGAATACGTTTTAATTTTGCCTATGTCGTGCTATGCCTTTAGTCTATCAAACTGTGGCATATTAATATGCGAGAAACTCTAGGATGCTATGGTACTCTCTCTTTTTCTCTCTTCCTCTCGTTTTGCTCCTAACATTGGTGGAATGGAAGATATTTGAATCTACGAGGAACCTATGATATTATTATCGTATCCTGCAGTTTTGAAAAATGCCTGAGCTTCAATATCAGGAGGCACCGTTCACATCCATCGTCTAATTATTGCTTCTCACTTTTGTAGATAACTGCATTGATACGATTTTAAGTAGTGTATTTTTCTACTCAGGTTAGAATACAAGATCAGATTATCTTCTCGTCATTGCGTATACGTAACTAGGGTCTAAATATGCGTGTCACGAACGGCAGTCTGTCGGGGAAGCAATGCAAAGCTGGAGGGAGAGGAGGAAAATCTAAACACTTCAAGCCTTCTATGAAATGATCCAGGGCAAGTTGCCCTGAACATTTTCTTCTGCTTCAGGTATATAGATACTATTTCTGATCTGACCGGATTTGATCTGCTGCATCAACCAAATCAAAACCAACCCGGCTGGATCAGGTAAGGTAGTGAAGGTCAAAACAGGTACGTACTGCTATTTATCACTCGTTATTGGTCGAGTGGTTGGGCCATTAATGTGTTGTTGACACGAATTATTATTTATTTACCTTGATCAACGGCTTAAATGTTAAGAGCGCGGTTATGGAAGTTGGGAAGGTGCCTTATTTAAATTTGTACCTACGATGTGGTTCTGCAGAAGGTGGGAGAATAGCAGCAGATATCTACTTAGGTACCTGTTAGCAATGCTATTGGAAGCATAAGGTATAGATAAACAGGTGGAAGGTACAAAAGAAAAATCACATCAATAAAACAACTGAAAACCAGATCAATGCCTGACCAGCCAACCAAATTGCACATGTAGTTGTGATGCAGGTGAAGGAGCCAGTTAAAAGGTGGTGTTATTGTAATGGTAGTTGCCTTGTGGTTGATTTTAGGTGAGGCTTTTGGAATGCGGTTATTCCATTGGCCAATCGGGGATTTTCCATTGATCTGCAGGTAAGACGATCACATCCTGATTTAGTAAAGCTGCAAAGGTACTTAGATACATTGTATCAGAAGGCTGATCCCATCACCCTCCTCTTGTCTATAAAGCTATGGCTTTTTTCCCACCTCTGACTCTCTTTCTTCCTTGCATCTTCCATCTACCAAACATGTTTCTCGGACATTTCTTGGATATACCAACCCGGTTCACCACATCCCATACCAACAAACAACCATACCATATCATACTTGACTCTTGTCTTCTATTACTACCTATCCTCTTCATCTTATTTCATCCTACGTGGCATTCTTCAATTACTCTCACATCAATCATGTTCTTGATCAACAATTTTCGCTCTTCATCTCAGCATATCGGCATCCTTCCTAGTCTATTGCCGCGACATATCAACACAACCAACAACCGCCATCGCCATGAAGAGGGTCGTCTTCTACAGCTGACTTTGCTGCAACTGGTAAGTATCACCATCCCATTTTCTCTTCTTTGGTTTGATCTGTTGATCAAGGCATTACTCACCTAATCAATCCCCTTCAGCAGTCCTGCACCTGCCTACCTGCACTCCATCATCATCATCATCATCATTCCTCACTTCACGGCTTTCCTTCCTCTTCCCCATTTTCCACATGATCCGATTTCCCAGTACCGCTGAAGCCATCGATTTTCTCTGCGAGTCAGTACAAGACAAGTCCATCATCCTTGGGTAGAACTCCAGCGTCTTCTCATAGACTGCAAATGGCTCTTCTATCCTTGCGATTTGACCTGGGCGACTTCACTCTTCGGGCATAAGTCGAGCGTGTATTTACCTTCATACACTGCATATCGCACTACCTGATGGTGATTTAATGTCTCTGGAACGCTCGCACAGGAATCTGTTGGTGGATGACATGGAACAGATCTCGCAAGCATCATCGTCGGCAACTTGGGCAATTGGTTTGGAGACTGTCAATTGAGGAATCGATTGATCGATCTTTCAAGTCAGCTCTCTGAGACAATACGCAGTCTTACTGCATGCAAAGGTATGTTCACTTCCACTCCATGCTCTTAGGTACTGCTAATCCTTTTCTTCTTAGTCCCTGGCCTGCCTGCCTGCCTGCCTACGAGAATAACCAAACAACTACCAATGCACACAGCTGCAATCTTCGAACGTCTACTACCAAACTTCAAGGTATGCTACCCTCATCCACATCTTCCTGTTCTATCTGACCCGAGCTGACTGCTTCATTTCCAGAACATGAACTAAAACAATACATCCACATCACGCATCACAACAGAACAACTCAATCTTCGGCATTGGCACCCAGGGCACCAACAAGGTTTATAGTGGAGGATATTGGAGGGAATACAGGAGATACTGGATACTTGGATTCGGGGGATATCAATTCTTGGGTCTGTACTTTCATGACATTTTGGTTATATACAATCATGTCATTGGCATACTCTAGATCTACCATGATCTACGTTGCCTACCTATCATTTGACTTTGGCACCTAGGTATTTATCTGCAACCATCAGATATTACCACACTTACACACACACATACAAACACATCAATGAAAAACCAACCAAGTATTCGCCAGTCAATGATTTATTTTCTCTTTCCTCTTGTGACTTGATCGATATAATCTCGTGGTATCCTTCTCCTCGTAATAGTTGTCTGTCTGTAACTCTAGGTAATGCCCTTTTGCCACTGCCATCTTGTAAACTTATACGCAAGTGGCGTATCGAGCATCTTGTATGTTAGCCTACTCGCACCATGAGCCTAGATAGTGGAGATGTCACGGAGAGGCCTACCAAGCGTACTGGATGGCTCTATTGCATGTTTTTATAAACTCAGTGAGCATGTCAGGTCTAACTGACATGCTCCCCATATACACATGAATGGGGTCCCCGAGGGCAGTACATGTGGTGATCAGTAGACCACCTGTCTGCTGAAGGGTCTGTTATAGACATATTGTAATTGCACAAAAAGGGAAAGAATCTCTGTGAAGCACAAGAGTTCCTATGTCTACTTATATTATAGGGATAGCTATAGTCTGTGCCCAGTGTCCGTGCTTCGGGCAGGGCTAGTCCGGAGCAGAACCGTGACAGATTGCCTACCTGCTCTGACATCTACGACAAGACTACGGCAGCATACAACAGCAAATGTGACCCACCTAAGCTTAACATCCTATACGCATCAGGGCTTAATATAAGTAGGAGGCATTGCTAGCACTTGTCCAAGTTAACCATAGGCCTTACTAGAGTAAGCACAAGACAATTACCTTAGTTAGACTAGAGAAGGTTACAGGTCGGCCACTAGGACAAGCAATTGGGGGCAGAGGGCACGGTTTATAGTAAAAAAGCGAGGTTGTTATATTTTTCTATTTATATATATATACCCGCGTTCAAGGTCGGGTCGCCCGAACACGACCACGTTTTGGTTTTGGTAGTGTTGTGGATTAGCGTTGCAGTTTTTATCTATAACATCTACCTTATCAAAAAGTTCTAGTACAGACCCCGTCGTACTTTGTTAGAAATAAAACTGTCTATTTAACCCAGGTTAATGACTGTTGGTTTTTACTATATCTTATAGATCACAGCAAAAATAAATGATAGGATACAGACGTTGATTGGTGATCTAGAGGGGTCCCTTTTTTGCTTGTATTTTGTTAACGCTACCTAATAGTCTATCTATTTCGTTAACCACAAAGCTTAATAAGTGATAATGGTTATGGGCATAATCTAACATTTCTCCATAGTACGAGTTATACAGAAAGAGAGACGCTGGGTTGGGGTATATAACATTCCTCCGAGCCGGATAATATCAACACCCTCGTGTCATCATTACATGTTGAACATTAATATATCTTCAGTGCCACCCAGCCTGGGCGGGGTCCTGTAATACCGGCTGCATTGAAAAGCCGTGCATGCCCTGTTGGGGGATGAACCCTCCGTACTCTTGCATGAGATAGTTCCAGTCCATTTCCCCTCCGAAATTAACATCAGGAAACGCCATTGAGAACTGTCGGTTTATATCCACAGGTTGCATGTTGCCAAATATGTCGTCAGGATGGTACATTGATGAGTTGGGCATAACGTTTGGTGCCGGTGGAGCCGACGTCGAGGGTGCTGAGGCATACGCCGTACTGACTACAGGGATTTTGGGTGATGGCGTTGGTAACGGTGCCTTGTCCTTAGGCTTCTTTGGCATGCGGGCGTCAAGCTGCCTCATAATAGTAATGAGTAGTGGTGGCACCACAGTCCGACCGTTTGCCGCCTCGGCAGCCTCTCTGGCATCCCAGGCCTTCACGAAGAGCGAACTGAAGGCGAGATGTAATGGGGTGTGGGTCATCGTAGTCATTTGCCTCCTATCTGCATGTTCGAAAATGGTTTCCCAGGCCCGCTCGCACAAGTCTCCCGTTGTCCGTGTCCGAAGCTCGCATAAAAGACACACATACGCCGGAAATGGGAAGTGCATCTTTGTATACCACAGGAATCCCTTGAGCCGTTCATGAGCCTGTATCATGCTGTCATACTCTATCATTTGTATGGCCTCAACCGCAAGGGCCTCGCTCTCAGATGCAGGCAAGGGAGCTGGAGCCATAAGGGCTACGCGGAAGAACCCGGAGACGACCTTTTGCTTGCAAATGTTGGCCCGTGTCATGAGGAGAGTCATGTAATGAATGGGTATTTTCGGGTCACAAAACTTCAAGTACGTCTCCTCCATGTAATGCGCGAACTGGTCAAGGTAGCTTAGGAGGCGGTGGTCGGCTAGATTGGTGACGGCTTGAGGATTGGCGGCAGATAGTTGGGCCCTCATCTTGTCGTGTCCTGGCGCCTTAGCGAACTCGAGCCGCGTCAGGCTGAAGATCATCTCCGTGGCGCCAGTGTGGGGATTTGGCGGATCCTTGGCATGGATGTATAGGTCGGCATCATTAATGTTTAAAGGCAACTTGCAGTTTCCGCCGGTCGAGATGGCTGTAATGGTCGATCCACACATCTCTCCTATCCGCCTGTCGAAGCCAGCGAGGTTCCACCAAAGCCTTCTCCGTTCTTCTACTTCAAATGGAGAGAAACCAAATTCAGCGCCGTCGCGCTGTAGGCCGAGGCGCTGGGCCAGACGCACCCCTATACCTGTTAAGCAGAATAACGCTCGGGGGTCTGTATACTGCCGGACGCCAAGCTGATACTGGTTAGGATTAGAAGAAAGAACAGGCATGCTAGGAAGGCTCGTACCAAATATAAGAAATAGGCCTGCAAGACTGTCAAGTCTGGCATACGCATAAAGCCGGCATTGAACAAGGCCTGCTGTGCGCCATGGTGGTACTTGGTCAGTAGGTTAAAGCGCGACTCGCCAAATGTCCCCTCCACCTCCTCGTTGCTGAGACTAGTGATCGCCATGAGATAAATAGAAAACATTAGGGCCTCCAGACTTTTTGACACCTTTTGCAGGTTCGCCCCGGCGTCAATGATCTGGACTTGCAGGGATGGCGCATGTATGAGCTTCAGGATAGGATTGACGTTGTCTAGATATGTCTGCCATAGTTGGAATATTTGACTGGCCGAGGGATGTAAGTCGGTAACACTCTGCGGCTGGCCGCCGATAAAGAAGGGGAATCCATCTACGTTGGTGAACATTTTGTCATAAGCGTGATTGATAGTTGAGCCAACATCCTCCTCTTCGGAGGAATCTCGAACTGGGTCATCGTGGAATCGGTACTAGGTAGTCCCGTATATTAAGTTCAAGCTTGGCTATGCGGGGGTGATACTATGTACTAGGGATGGATATACGACTTATGTGGGGAGATGTCTTACCTCTTTTTGAAAGGGAAACCATTTGAAGGTGCTGGCAATGAGTCTCACTTCAGCACATGCAACTCTGAGACAGTACAGTCTATGGTATAAAGGATACTTGGAAGCACTCACCGCGGTCTGTGAAGGTTCTCTCCGGGTGTCGAGATAACATCAGCATCTGCGTCAGTAGGTGAGGCTCTGGGCCTTGATCTAGTGAAATCAGGGTCCAGCTCATCACCTTCCTCGACGGTACCCGGGTCTGTGATTTTTATATCCGGTCCAAGTGGATCGAACTCGATGCCATTCCGAGACAACAGGGCCTCATACTTCCTAAGGCGCTCGACCAGGTCACGCTCAGGAATACGTTTCTTCCTTCGTCTCGGGGGTTGGGGTGGCACGACGCGGCAATCTTTACCGGCCTTGACGCAATTGGAACATGGCTTCTTCTTATCACACCGTACCTTGCGCTTTTGACATTCAACACAGCTGTGACCTCGGGTGACCTTGATAATGGAGGAATCGGGATCTGGTGGGGTATTTGCGACCGAAGGGCCGATCGGAGTGGTCTGGTTATAGGTCGAGCTAGCATCACCGGAATGATGAGACTCTGGGGTGGCAGGCATCCTCACGACTCAGTCGGTCCCGAGTCGCGGAGGGGTACAGACACAAACGAGGAAGAAAGAGGAGAAGGATAGGATAGAGGGGATAGGACAAGGACAAAGACAGTGGGTATAGCTATGGACCTGTCACTTCAATTGCTATTGCTGCTACCTGTACAATGATGCAGTGGCATGTGCATACAATTTAGTGCACCACACAGCGTCGGCCGCGGAACACAAACTCGGATGGAAGCTTGAAGTGGTAGCGATGGAGGGAGCAATGATGATAGTGCTTGGTTGGTTGGTCAATATTACATGGCGGGGAGAGAGGAGACACGCAGCTTTCGTGGTATGTTTCCATGAGCAGGGGTTGCCGTGCGGGGTTTTCGGGACCGATCAGATCATCTCTGCGGGCGGCCCACCAAGTACGCACGTACTTTGTACAGCTGTACATAAGCAGGTCAGGGGGGGTACTGAGTACAGGGTAGGATGTACACGATGTCAATTATTATCAGGATAATCAGATTTATTGAGCCTGCAATGAGTAACGAGTGTAAAGTATCAATGAATTTCGCAATTTCCTCTAGTCATCTGGCTAAGGAAGTTTGCGGAATGTGAAGAAAGCAATCGAGGGGAGGGGAAGTAAGCAAGAGAACCTTAAACCAGGTACGAAGAAAATAGAGGCGAGGACAAGGCCAAAATTCTTTACAGACGTACCGCACATACCTGCCTTGCCCTCATGGTATTGCCCGTATTAAGAGCCAATAGGACAATTTCTAAAACTTACCTGCATTTTTGGAGGATATGCAAGTAATGTTTATCACATGAATCTCCAAGGGTTATTTCAACCAACTAGATAGATAGCCTTCAGTTTCGATTTAAAGCTTATTAGATGAAAGCTCTAATTTTTCTGTAAGCACTTTGTTAGGTAGCACTCTAATAGCTACCTAAATCGTGCTTTCCACTCAGGTACCAAGTTTAAAGCTGTTGGATAGAGAGAGTGCAATACAATAGCTGCTTCATGGACAAAGACTATGTGTCATCGCCACTGTACCGGGCCCTGTGACGTCCCAGATCGTCCTGTCAGTTCCATTTGACCAAGTCCGCTGCGATAAGCTACTTTCCCTCAGTCTTGATCATCATAGCTCCCAGTAGTTATGAGAAAGCGACAGTGCTTGACTATTTATTTCTGGGGCCACGCAAACGTCAAGTGCCGATGGCCGAGTCTTGTCGGGCAACGCGATTTTTCTCGGGACCGAGCAGTCAGTAGATGTCCGATATCTGACATGACTTCTCAGCTAAAAAGCTCGAGGAGACGGACACTAACAGTGCTGCGGGGCTGAGAAAGATCCTTATCTGCTCAAGGCTAGAAGAGGTAAGCGGCTAACTCCCCAGGTGGGAACAGGTACAGAGCTACGCGTACCTACAGCTGCACTTATGTAGTAACTTCCTTTAGTCACGTCCTATCCCTTATCTAATAAGTACTAGGAGCTCTAAAGTAGTCTCATTTTATGTCTATATACAGCAGTATAGCTATACAGGTGTACTGAATGCATTGTTTGTTGAGACCAAGACCTTTTGCCTTTTTAGTTCTAGGGTTGCTATCGTTTTTATGTATTTTAAGACATCAAATAGTGTTTTCTGTGGGGAAGGCACGGATTGTACAGTACTAAAGGGCTCCGCCAAGGGGATCTGGTCCCACAACTACATTACTTCTGCAACCCACAATACACCTACAAATCGAACACATCCTGCCACTGTAGTGCCTTCCGTACTGGCATCCTATATCCAGGGATGGCTATTTACGTGGATACTTGGTAGGTAGATAGATAACGGCGGTAGACGCCGCTGAGCGATCTCCCTTGACCAAAAAGCCCCCTGTCAGTTAGGGGTTCCACATGTTGGCCTGTGTCACGCCCGGAGCTTCCCCAGCTTACAACCAACACCTCTACTCTTTCATCAGTGGCTGATGTGCACAACGCCCTTAAAATCGGATGCACAACGTGCTTCCACGATGTCACGGCTATTTTCCCCCGGGACGGTGCTTAGTGTAGGACAGCAAGCATTCAATATTGCGAAATGGAATACAGGCGGCCGGGTCTTTCTCTGATCCTTTTCTCTAGAAGTACTGCCTGTGACTGTCTCTATGGTACACTATTATTGAACATTTTGACATGTACAAAGGCGTCTGAACTACTCTTTTTACCACCCTGTGTCCCTTGGCCCGTGGTCAATAGTCCGCGCCTTCATTGCCCCCTGTCTTATTAACATGTCGCGGAGAGCAACTAAGCCGTCCCGGAGCCTTTGGCTAGGGCCGAAAAAGAGGGAAGATGAACAGTCAGAGGATATGTATGCTTTACCTACTGAGATCTCTGATATCTACCGCTAGTAGACTATGTATCTCTTGGGAACGTTCGCCCACTCTCGTTCCAGACCTGTCCAACTCCTTTTCTCCCTTACGCCTAGTAATAGGCTTCTAGTTCGTGAGAATCTTTTCCAATGGCCAAATTATCTAAAAGATCTTCGCATTCGACAGTACAGTTCACATCACGACCTGCATCGATCGTGGCCAAGGATGTAGAGAAAACAGACAGCACCAAGTTGGTGCCAGCCCAGAACCCCGGCCGCTGCCCCGATTCTAGTTCTGGCTCCGGCTCGGGTACTGGCCCCAGTACTACTTACCCTCGCGACGATGCTGCTGAGGAACGATTCCAGCCAAAGAGCTTCAAGTTTTGGTCTGTTATGATCAGCATATTTCTGGGCTTGTTTCTAGTAGCCCTCGATCGGACCATCATAGGAACCGCCACGCCGCAAATTACCCAGGAATTCCAGAGCCTGGGAGATATAGGATGGTATGGGTCGTCTTATCAGCTCACCACCGCTGCGTCGCAGCTGTTGTTTGGTCGGGTATACAAGTTCTATCAGATTAAAAGGTGCGTCTACGATATTACTCGCGCCGGCGCGGTTAAGAAGCTCTCACATAGCAAGTATCTAACATGGTGCTAGCACGTTTTTGGTAACAGTCGCCATGTTCGAGATTGGATCTGCTATATGTGGAGCCGCACCAAACTCCATCGTATTCATCATTGGTCGTGCTATCGCTGGTCTTGGTGGTGCTGGCATATTTTCGGGAGTGACAATTATCATGATCACCATGGTCCCTCTCCGGAAGCGGCCGATGTTCCAAGGTTTATTCGGCACGGTCTTCGGGTTCGCGTCCGTCCTGGGTCCACTCGTAGGAGGTGCCCTTACCGACGCCGTCTCGTGGAGGTGGGTGAAATTGGTCCATTTAGCCGTCAAATCGGACTACTGACAGCACGACCGGCAGATGGTGTTTCTATATAAATCTCCCAATTGGAGCTGTCGCGGCTTTGTGTCTGATCTTCATCCTCGACCCCTCCAAGTTTCCTCACCCACCAGCCACTATATGGGAGCAAATACGGCGCCTTGATCCACTGGGAACCTTTTTCTTCGTACCTAGTGTTGTGTGTCTTCTCATCGCTTTACAATGGGGAGGCTCGGCCTATTCGTGGAGTAATTGGCGTATCATCGTGCTTCTCAGCCTGTTCGGAACCCTCTTTATCGCTTTCGGCGCTGTTCAGGTATTTATGCCCAAGACGGCCACAGTTCCCGTCCGGATAATCAAGAGACGCAGTATTCTGGCTGCGACTGTATTCATGTTTGCGATCGCAGGATCATTCCTGATGGCCATCTACTTTTTGCCTGTGTGGTGTAGGTACCACTGATCTCATAAGATTTATGCCCCGTTAAAGAGGACTCTTAGAAGAAGCTAATAGTCTGAATCAGTCCAGGTTGTTAAAGGCGCGACTGCAACGCAATCAGGTATTTACACGTTGCCTTTTGTCCTCAGCCTCGTAGTAGCGAGTACATTATCGGGGGCCTTTACGCAGAAAATCGGTTACTATGTCCCAGCAATGATTGCATGCCCGACTCTCCTAGCCACAGGACAAGGGCTTATGAGCACCTTCAAGGTCGACGAAGTGGCGTCACATTGGGTCAGTTTCCAAGTTATTGCGGGGTTCGGCTTGGGGCTCGGCATGCAAGCATCTAGTCTCGCCGCACAAGCTGTTCTTCCCATCCCTGACGTGCCCACAGGCATCGCGATCATGTTCTTCGCCCAACAATTGGGCGGAGGTATCTTCACTTCCGTCGGCCAAAATCTTCTAAGCACTTACCTAGTATCACATCTCGATGGCATCCCTGGTATCTCGCCTGATAAAGTTACAGGCGAGGGCGCTGCGGATTTGGTATCGTCTGTACCGCCCGAATATCAGCTGGTAGTGAAGACGGTTTATAACCAAGCAATATCTAGAATATTTCTATGTGCCATGGGCGTGGCACTTGTGGCTGTCATCGCCGCTTTCTGGATGGAATGGAAAAACTTGAGACACACAGGACCGCCGGGAGGACCGCCTCCAGGAGCCGAAACAAAACCATCACCCCTAAAAGACACTAAACGACAAGAACCTCCATGGCCACTTACCGAGTCATCTCGCCGAGCTTCTTCCGACAGTCATGCCTTTTTATACAACGCAGGTAACACTGTAGCAGCAAATAGTTCTGTTATGAGAGTTAACGAGGCGCCTACTCCCGTAGAATCTCAGATTGGCTGTGAGCATTGCGAACACTGTCGGTTGTCGCGCGCAGGGACTCTCACTCCTTCCGAACGACAAAGCCCTCTGCCCCCTGCGCCCCCTATATTATACAACCGCAACTCATTCTCCCATCCATACGCATACGCCGCGGTGTATCCGAGGAGTCCTTTCGCAGCAGAGGCAGAGGCACTCGAAGAAGCAGCACGTCTCGCGTCAATAGCTCGAGAATCCGTAGCTCAGCTTGAGGAATTAATGCGACCGCTCTCCTATCTTAGCGCATCGACGATGGGTCGTCATTCAATGCATGGTTTACCAAGCCGACCGATACCGGCATGTGTTCCGCACCACGACCCTCGACACCGATCCCTCACGGTAGAACATACCGTCTCACCGCGCAGGCCGAATAGAGAGCCCACTACCGAGGAGTTAGTAGAAAACGCGCGCCGTGTGTCGGCGCAGCTTGCGCGGGAAGAGAACGAGAGCGAGGAGAAGGTGAGGTTAATGGAGAAGCGGAGAGGGAAAGAGAAAGAAAAAGAAGCTACAGCGAATTTACTTTTGAGCCGGTCTTCTCGTTACTGCCCGGCCGCAGTATCATCTGCGTCAGCAAACTCGCAAGATTTTCTGCCCTCAAGAAGAAGCAGATAAAGCGTCAGGCTATTTTAACTCGCGACTCTATTCTCGTATCACTGCCGTACATCCATGACTTCGAACTCACCGGTCCCCGGAGTCTGAATGAGCGATATTTGTAGTATTGATGCCACCGCTTATTGAAGCTCTAACGCCTTTCCTATGTTCTAACAACACATACGCCCAGGCTCATACCCTCTCTCACATTATCACTTTTCACACACCACAATCAACATACCCAGGCATAAGATGGTTATGCTATCAGGACAGCAAGCGGAGCGAGACAATTACAGAAAATATGCACATATTAAATTGCACCTGAAGGGACGCATCCTGTCCATTGCTGAGTCTTAGCTTTGGGGAGAATAGACTTCCCATATTATATAAGGGCTACGAATTGATGACGAAAGGATTTACATGGACGGCTATGATAGAGTGAGCGCAAAGTCTGGGTAGAAATATACCTAGGTACGTAGGCAAACGTAGATAGACATCCTGGATATACTGCATATATGAAAAATGAACAAATATCGGGGACGTGCCTTTCCGCTGACTAAACCCCACGATTATTCGGTGCTACCCCGGCTACTCCTTACCTGCCTGTTGGTACAGTCCAACACAGTCCAAATACAGTGTAAATATCGCCCTGGTGGTCAGCTTGCCAACGGTAGCTGGGGCAGGCACAGTATATTAGTATGGCAGCTATGAAGGTGTCATAAGGGTCATGACAATGTAATTTTGAGCACGGCCACTAACCATCACTTTTCTTCCAATGCAACCAACATTACTCACCTACCTACTCATTTACGGTATGAAGGGATATCCTTAATGAATCTCACCATGTCGGTCAGATATCTTGTCGCAATAACTGAATTACCTATTTATGGCTACTGCTACACTATCGGGCCTGGGAGTGTGACAGTCGTTCTATCAACTTAATAACCCATATAAAATATTGAGCGCTCAGTAAGTACGCGGGGGTTTGTTAATTTGTTGTGGAGCGTGCGGCAGTCCTTGCTACTTGTTAATATAACCGTCAGGCTACGAAAGCAACCGCAGCTCGCTATTGGCCCAGAGCGAAGCGAACAGACATAATTTCGAAGCGGTGAAATTAGCAACTTTTCTCTCCCTCCAACTACTTACGTCCGAGATGTTCGCGCTTTGGCCCACCGTGGAGATGCGGTTTGCTCTCTCTAGGGATGGACCTGTTTCCAGGACGCTGGTACTGGATGTGCTGGGAGGGGTCGAACGAGACAAATCACAGACCGTATTGCAGGCAACGCCTTGATTCAACCTGGCCTTGGTGATAACGGCAAGCGCTTGTTCGAATCCTCAGGCGAAATTTCACTCGGTTTTTTTGTCCTTTGTCTCGCCTTTCCCCCAATTCCCACTACCCCCCAATTTTCTTTTCTTTCTCAAGTGCCATTTTCCGCCGGTCACCTCTTCAGCATCGACTGGTAAATAAATTAATATGGAAACCATAGAAGCAATCGAAGCGCTGAAGAGGGCCCTGCCAGCAGCTCACTTCGCACTGCGCGGCTCACCGGAATACGAGGAGCTGCTCGATAACAACTTCTACCAATCTGGCCTCTTGTCCGATATTGCCCCAGCTTGCATAGTGCAGCCTACAACGGCCGAGGAGGTCTCAACTTTTGTCAAGATAATCAAGCCCTTTGCGCTGAGTGCAGGTGGCAAAGCGAAGGTGAGGTTTGCCATTGTCGGGCAAGGTCAGCAGCCAGCACCTGGTTGCTCGAACATAGAAGATGGTATCACCCTGTCCTTAAACCAACTCAAAGGCATCAACGTCATCGAAGGCAAAGATAACGATATTGTGGTACAAGTTTCTGCTGGTGAAGGCTGGGGGCGGGTATATGCGAAACTTGATCCCATTGGGAGAAGTTTCTCCGGTGGACGGTCGTATTATCGCTCGGGTATTGGGGGTCTGGCACTAGCGGGTAGGTAGACTATAATAGCTTCCAAACTACAGATTCATTTGAATGCACGTACATACCAACTAACATCTGCCACAGGTGGCCTGTCTTTTTTCTCGTCACGGGAAGGCTTTATCTGTGACAATGTGAGCTACCTCTTTTCAAACAACCGTTGGATATTGTACCTGGCCCCGATACAATTTGCAAAACTAAGTAAATATAGGTCCTCAATTTCGAGGTCGTTCTTGCTTCCGGATCCATCGTCAATGCCAACGCGAACGAGAACGCAGACCTATGGGTCGCGCTTCGCGGAGGCGGGAACAACTTGGGCATTGTGACACGGTTCGACTTTCGAACGTTTGAACAAGGTGAGGTGTATGGAGGCAGCGTCAAATACTATGGAAGCATATTCCCACGGCAAATAGAGGCTCTGGTGACCGAACTGCAGAAGCCTGACGCGTCCCAGGACACGCACCTTATGCTGAGTCTGGAATACTCTTTGGCCAAATATGGCCCTGATACATGGGGTCGAAATAGTGAGTTGATTACATGCAATCCTTCTTGTCTTAGACGACGTTTTGATTATGAGGCGTGATGCATTTGAAAACTTGTTCTAATTAAATGAGAAAACGAACAGTGATCTACTGCACACAAGGGATCGATATGTCCCCTTTGTTGGAACCATTCAGCCAGCCAGATCCATTGAAAGACTTGCGGAATGACCTCTACGTGCGAAGCTTGGCAGACGCAGCCGATGAGCAAGGTGAATACAGACCATTAGGCAAAAGGTGGCATTTTACATCCCTATGTTAGGTACTTCTCCGACGCAACGTGCTAATGTGTAGTACAATCAAAGATCTATCTATATGACGACGACTGTGAAAGCGGATATCGCAACGTTACAAGCTGCAACGGACTTGTACGAGTGGGGAATTGAGCCCCTCAAGTCGTGCCGGGATATATTCCTCTCGCTGACTCTGGAGCCGTATTCTCTATCTCTGCTCCAGAAATCGGCGACCCAAGGCGGCAACGTTTTGGGTCTGGAGCCGACACTTGGCCCGCTCGTGAGCGTCCTCCTCCTTGCCTTTTGGGAGAGCAGGGAAGACGACGAGAGAATTTTGACACGCTTAAGGGAGACACTAGATGAGATTGATCGTGACGCTGCAGGAAGGGGCACGTTGGTCCCGTTCAAGTATCTCAACTACGCAGCGGATTTCCAGGATCCGATCGGATCATATGGGGATGAGAATGTTCTGAAACTGCGCAATGCGAGTAAGAGGTATGATCCTGATGGGCTATTTCAAAAGGGTGTTCCTGGTGGTTGGAAGTTGTTCACCTGAATGTGAATAAGGGGGCCGTCTCTGAGTCATGCCCCGAGATAGGACTGACTGCAATGCTCTGTAATCTTGAATAGTAAATTGCAGGACTTCGACCTAACAACATCGATGTCCAATGACTACAACATGGAGAGTTATTAAAATAGGGTTCGCCAGGTACTGCCTCGGTAACTAAGCCACACCTGTTGCGGGGAGCAGCAACCCTTCCTCTGCAACAGAAAGGCCTCTAAACAAAACTTTTCGGTGAAGCGGTTCTAGCTGACGCCTCTTCCACAAGCTCCTCTTCGCTGCTTGCTCCAGGGCGTTCAAGTCCGTAGTCAGTGACTAAATTAGTTCTCAGCTCTAAATCCTCTTCTATCCATACGAGCAAAAAGCCCGCAAGACTAATACCCAACCCAGTCCACCATATAGTCTTCAGACTTTTCGTGTAGACTTGTATTACTTCGTCGCGAACCTTCCGCGGCAGCCTGACTCGATGCATCTCGCCAGCATACGCGTAGGCCGCCCCATCCCGTAGCTGGAAGCATAGCTCCTCAGATGATATAAGCCCTAAATTAGCATTAAAGACCGTGTTGAAGATTATAGAGGGCACCATAACGCCCCAGATGTAGCCAAACGTCTTGGTGAAGGTATAAGCGGCAGTCGCACCAGCCACGCGGGACTCAGGAAGCGCAACCATAATCGCTGGCAGTAGAGTCGACAGAGGAAGTCCAGCACCAACGCCAGCTATGAATTGGAATAAAACCCATGCGATTTTAGGTGTACCGTGATCTAGGAGGGTGAATAGACCAAACCCGATAGCTGAGATCGCAAAGCTAGCCGCATGGAACGGCTTGTATGTCCCAGTGTTAGTGAGCAACACGCCTCCCAGAACAGCGGAAGCAAAGATACCAAAGGCAAAGGGCAAGAAGTAAACACCAGAAAGCGAGGGCGAGACCGTCTTCACTCCTTGGAAGTAAACCGGCAGAAAGTAAGCTACCAACTGTACAAGGACCGAAGATAAAAACGTCAGACAATACGCTGTAGCGGATGTGCGATTGGTAAAGAGCTCCGGGGGGATGCTAGGAACTTTGGTATGAGCTTGCTGAATGTGGAATAAAGCCCAGCCAGTAACTCCTACGACAATGGGAACGAGGATATGCTATGATGTCCAAGAGTAGGCAATGCCGCCGGAAAGGAGCCCATAGAGAAGACTGACAACGCTTGAGGTAAATAGAATGGCGCCCACGTAATCAAGCCGACGGAGCTTTGAAACGACGCCGAGAGTGTTGTACCGACCTTTTTCGAGTCGCATAAACAACAATATTGTAACGAGTGCGACACCACACACCGGAAGGTTGATATAGAAGATCCACCGCCAACTGGCAGATGGAAATGAGCCAGTTAGCACGACATAATACCGGGGATCCCCATGAGGTGGAAAATATCTCCTCTCGACGACTCACTTTGCTGAGGCTAGGATACCGCCTATAAAAGGCCCGACTGCAGCAGCGAGTCCGGCGAAGGCGCCCAAGATGCCGACGTATTTCCCTCGCTGACGTAGAGGGACCAAATCGCAGCAGACGATATCAATCAGCACATAAAGACCACAAGCACCGACGCCCTGCACCACTCGACCAGCAGTGAGCATAGAGACTTGGGTTGCGCCCCCAGCAATGCCGCTGCCTAGAAGGAAGAGACCGACAGAGGCGAGGAGCGGCGGTTGGCGTCCGAAGATATCGGCAACCTGGCCAAACACCGGCTGCAAGACCGAAGAGGCCAGTATGAATGAATTGGCAACCCAGACATACTGCGTGGCACCCCCTAAGTCTGAGATTATGGACGGAAGGGCTGTGGTGATCACGGCCACGTCCAGAGAGCTGATGAATGCCAGAAGACACAATGATGAGAAACTGCCCCAGAACCGGGACAAGTGCGAGAAGGCCATTTCCACAGAATCAGGAAGGGTCAGTAGGGAAACCAATACAGACAGAGGGTGATGCTTAGAAACCGGGCATGAAAAGGATCGAATGCTATGTTGAAGTATAAGGTCAAGGTGACATAGCATGTACAGTACCAAGGCATCGTGGCATCTCGTGTATATAACATAGGGCCTTCCCACCTCACATACAGTCAGTTCTGCAGTTAATCAAGTCTCATATACCCTTCATTTCAACATGCTAAGTCCTCAATGTTCAGGAAGACAAAGATCGTGGGTTTCAATCTTTATCGTAATTACCCAGAACGCTCCTTTAAAACATCGACCCGGTATCTTGGGACTGTATCCCCATTATTCCAACCATGGGAGCTACACTATCCCAGACTCTACCATGTGGATAACCCGCGTAGCTGGCTGCAAACACTACAACTGCCCTGATCTAATCTATCATTGTTGTCTCTTTATATACACAAAACATGGTGTAGCGTGATATACTGGCGAAGAATGCCGGTTTATTTTTAGACAAACAAAATAATAATAATAACGAGGCAAACTGCGGAACTCTTAACAAAATAGTTGATTGGTGTATGATGTCCTGCTTGCTAATAATATAGCCAGGGATAGCGTAGCGCGATTGGTTGAGAAAGGGATAATAGGGGATGTTAAGAAATCGTGACAGATCTTGTTATCACCCCCAAGCCTCGACAAATTCCGGTTAATAATGACCCGAAACGGAGGTGCCATCGTGGTAAGATCTTTCTTGCTTACATAGGTTCACTTTAATACATTACGACATCGAGTAGGTATTTGAAAGGAAGGTTGAGCGCAGATAACACCGCTGGTTTGATTGAATGTAAGTAGCTATGTCCAGCACTTTCTCAACTGGGCATACGAAAGAGAGAGAGAGAGAGAGAGAGCTTGTTGAGCTCTACGTATAATAAGAATTTAGGTAGTTGATACCCTCAATCAAGTACAATTAGCTTCAGTAGGTGTTCAAAACCCTTGAAGTTCTCAACGCAAGGAGATGAAGAGGAAGGACATTAAATATAGCCTGGATCCACCAATCGATCAATTCTCTTGCAAACGACACGTTTTATATGTGATTTAGGTGTGACTCTGTCTATTGTAAGACTTTCTGAACGCAAGGAATTGTCCACCTTAGCAGTTTTTCTGGCTCTGCAACTCTTAGTTTCATGGTCTAAAGAATGCAACCAAGATCCATCATCATGCTACAACTAACTTTTAGTATGTTGGTTACCTATTTTGGTGCATTGCCCACCTTACCTACTTTAGTAGCTGCACAATGAGAGCTGAATATCCAGGTAAGTCAAGTCTACTATTTGCCGAAAGTATTACATAATATCGTTAGGTGAGCATATTGCCATACAATTTACTATGAGGAGTAGCTCACACAGTGGCACAGCTGACAGCAATTGCCACCAATTGAAGACAGCAGATCTAATGCACCCCCGACAGCAGATCTAGTGTTTCTCATTGTTGAAGTATAAGGTCAAGGTGACATAGCATGTACAGTACCAAGGCATCGTGGCATCTCATGTATATAACATAGGGCCTTCCCACCTTATATATAGTCAGTTCCGTAGTTAATAAAGTCTTATATACCTTTTATTTCAACAGGTTATAAGCCCAGCAATCTTTTCTACTAAAGCAATATACTGTTTAAAAGCTAAATACTGTACTTAAAGGTTTAAATAAGCTAATTTAACTAAAAGCTAGTTTTTTAAAGCTAAATAGGACCGGTCTAACTACTAATATAAAAAGGAACTAAACAACCAGAAAATTAAGTTGCCCTAATTTCTCCCTCATCTAATTATTCTACACAATAAAATTAAGAGGTTAAAATATAACTAATAATACCTTTAACACTTTAAGAAAAAGAAGCAACTAACAACCTATTTGTCCTGTAACAGAACAGCAATATTTAGACACAGAGAACTATTTACACCTTACTAACAATATCTATACCTTATAAGGTCTTAATAATCTCTAGATCAACGCCCTAGATAACAACACTTACATAAACCCGCTAGACAACAAACCTAACCAGCACAAAATTAATCTAGACAATGTTAACATACCTACACCGTTAAGTTAAAAAAACTTATTTAAACTTAAGGCTAAAACCTTGCCAAACTAGTCACCAACAAAAATATTATAGCTACAAAAAACAACGCCCTTCTAAACAGCCTTAAACTTAAAATCATTATCTTTTACTTTAACTAATTCTACTAACTCTTTACAACCGCTCTCCTAACTGCTAGCTTAACATTATAATCTTGATCACCCTTAACTAAAGCAACTAACGCCCCCACAAGCAACTGCACTACTATCTTTTAGCCCCTACTTAGCTAACATATCTTAAAAACAAAACACTGCAAACAACTTAATTACAGCAGCAGTTACAAAGCTGCCTATCCTTACACTAGCTAAAGTCAAGCTAGATACCTTAAAAAAGCTAAAAAAACAAAAAAACTACTACAAATAGCACCTAAGCTTGTTAACAGTACTAAACATATACAGCGCCTACAATTACTACTTAAAAAGTAAGTTTAACACAATTAATAAAGTCCTAGCTTACCTACTTAAAAACTAAAAAGTGGCCTAATAAAAAACAGTTAGGCTTATAAAAAATAGTTTAACTATATTTATAAACTAAACTATAGCCAAATATATAACTATAACAAAAATTTTAAATTAGGCAAACAAAAAATATAACTAAAAAAAAGTTAACTCCTTCCTACAATTAGCAAATAAATAAAAAGCCACAACAATTAAAAACTTTTTAACTATTAAAAAACTAGCAAATAAAATTAAAAATATTTAAAAAAGCTATGCAAAAGTAAAAGCAGAACACAAACTACTACCTAGCTACCTAATAGTTTACTTTGTTTAAGGTCTTAAAAAAAATTTTAAGGGCTAGACCTAAATATTTTAAGCATTAACAAAAAATTTTATAATAGATCTTAACAAAGCAGTACTAACTACAAAAACAAAAAAAACCTAAATAAACTAGACAGCTTAATTAGGCACTAACAACATAGCAGCAATAGTTGCTAAAACTAGTAAAATATAAAAAAAAAAGCAAGCTGCTACTAAAACAAAGTTAGCAAACAAAAACTTAGTAATAATTAAAAAACTAAAGTACACGCACTACAAAAAAATTAGTTATACTAAGCATAGCTGCTAAGATTTACATCCTAAACTTTAAAAAAACAAGAACTAAAAAAAA
>Ga0247782_1000477_pt1 | contig 23554 bp, 18 predicted proteins | sample UWRJL019104C5_FD_179928 | JGI IMG/M metagenome (GOLD analysis project Ga0247782, IMG submission 179928) | Plant litter microbial communities from Arlington Agricultural Research Station in Wisconsin, United States - UWRJ-L019-104C-5 | ecosystem: Environmental > Terrestrial > Plant litter >...
GGGGGCTAGACTGAAGGGGGAGTATACATACAATGATACAAAGCAAAAAGGATCTTGCGTGTATTTCCTAGACCACTATATCGTACTCCACAGTACGGTAAAAAATCGCAGCCGGAGAAACGGCGCCAAACAAACACCCCACACACGCATGCATCCTCCAGCTACAGGGGGCAGATGCATAGCGACAGAAGCTAATACAAATGCTACGGTGGGAAAGAAGCTTAATGGCCGAGGCTGCCAGATGCGCCCAATCAAGTCAGAGGTAATTGCCAAAGGCCGATGTCGCCTCAACAGGGGGGAGGCGGTAAACCTTGAGATGCCAAGCCTCCTAGTTTGTCTACTCTGCATCGTATTGACGACGAGGTACTTACATACATACAGCGCTTGACAACTGAGCAGGGTATAGCATGCGTTGACGGCGTGGGGTTACAAAAAATCGGCGCATTATAACTATCTAGCCATAAAGTCGAATTACCTTCCCTGTTCGCGTGGCAAGAGCAACTGGAGGAGGCCGTCCCGCATCTCTGGTCAAGCTTAAGGTTACGACGCAAATCCAATCCAAATTCAAATCCAGGTTCAAGTATCAATTATCCGAGGCACCAGAGACGCAATGTCGGACGTCCTAGGTCCCTCCATCGAAGCCATCGATGCTTTGCCCCCACACCCCGGAGCAGGGGGGGTCTTTCCACATCGACATGCTCTACTCTTTTTACTTTTAACCAAAGTGCTAGCAGAGGCACCAAGACAACGCGGCCCTTTTCCAGCTACAGCACTGTAGCATGCACGAAGGGCGGAAGCAAGGGCAGGAACACCGACCATTCGTGGGGAATTCGAAATAGCTGTCAGCTCAGGATCCTTGGTTGCGAGAGCTACCTAGCAGTAGCTATTCTACCTACCTACACGTAGGTATCTAGTGCCGTGTGCAAACATCGGTGACCTCCGCTGCAGCGCGATGTGCATTAAGTGAAAGAAGGCAGCAGCGTCGCATCAACATGGGGTCCTGCGCATGTGTCTGACGGCCTCGTGACCTCCCGCATAGGTTTACTGCATGGGAGTTTGTAAGTCAAGATGCAACATTGGTTCGACATGTCAAAATGAGAGGTAGAAGATGTGCGCGTTTGGGCCCTAAAGCCCAATCGGAACCGTCCTGTCGGTTATATATGATGATCTAATACAGGTAGTTATATAAAAAAATTTTTTTTTTTTTTTTTTTTTCCCAATGCCAAAGTTCCAAGTCGAAATGGTCTCTTATTGCAGCTACATGCCTCATCGAATTGCTATATATTTATCTAGAATGACCCGAAATGGATGTTTAGGCACGCTTAAATTTCTTGTTCGAAGTATTCTGTACAGGATATAGATGGTATTTTTTTGCATTTCCGGCTACAAGCGAAGGGGTGTGGGCAGATCTATTAACGTGCATATGACGCTTTAGATCGTTGGCATGCCAAGCCTTCGCTAGCTAGCACCAGGGTCCCAGACTACCTACCCAGGTATGTAGACGAGCTACGTTACAAGCCTGAACTACGGTGAGAGGGGTTCTTCTGTGACGAGCAAATGCGACTAATTCTGGATGAGTGCGTCACGTTGCAGCAGAGCCTTAACGGAAAAGAAAGATCAACGGCAGCTCAGCAGGTCCTACGTGAGTAGTCGGGACAGGGAGAGTTATACAAAATCTTGTAGACTGTCAAGCTGAAGGAGTAACGTACAGCAGAGGATCTTTACGTGCGCAACTATACATGAGAAGAGGGGTAAATTGGTACATAAGACCATCGCGGAGATCACGGTCTGTATTAAAACTTCAAAGCGGATTCTCGCCCGTGGATTCGTAATCACCGAAACGCTATACGCAGGCAGGAAGCGAGGGAGATGAGAAAAGCGACCTGCAGAGAACCTCGCGGATCATGTTGTTCCATTACTACAAAGTATTACAGGAGCAAATAACATAAGTTCATAACCTTACCTAGGGGACCATTTGCACCCGCATGTGCTAATAAACAATTTGTCGGGAAGACCATCTTTCTATTCCGAAATCTCCCGACATCGAAAGCGCAAATCTGGAACTAGAGATGCACCCAAGCAGAGCCTCTAGCGCCAATGGCCGAAAACGGGCGGTCGGGTTACATGACCTACATGTTTCATCCCCTTTCGAGACCCCCGTTAGCTGCTCGAAAGGGTATTTTCATTACCTTATAAGAACCGGGAGAGCGGTACTCGGCCGGAACGAAGCCAGACGAAGCAAGGAAGGTAATTTCCCTCTCCTGGTCTCTTATGGTCTTATGGGATTTTATTAGACGCAAGTCCATGGCAGTAAGACATGGTCCTGCGTGGCAGAAATACAAGCAGCGACGACTGAGGAAGTGACATCTGGCCACAGTTCCCAACAATGAACCACCGTCTTAGTCGGTTTGGTCGGATCGGGTCATAGCCAATAGTCAGATCCATCCCTATGTAGTCGAGTCATTCGTTCAACAGTCGCATCGACATCCGCCTGGGTGTGCTTGTTGTCCGAGCATGGTAGATCAATTCTCCGAAGACGTGAATCTTCTGAGTCTTGTGCATTAGGTATACAGCGCGGCGGTCAAGTCTTTCGCCACACACAGACGATTCCCGCATGTGTAATTTACCTACTTACGCCGGTCGGCGCATGTAAAATTCATAAGTCGGGAGGTAGTATTACAATACCCAAACGGCAAAAAGTTGCCAGAAGGGCGGTGTCAATGGTACCGATTACGTTACCAAGGCGTCGGGCATAAAACGTGCATCGTTCCCCAGATGTTAATATGTAATGGTCTTTTGGAGGTAGATTCTTGGAGTCGTTCCCGTTCAAAACCACGTCCGCCTTCTTGCCGCTACTACTCTGTTCCTACTTGCCATTCACCACGTGCCCATTACTCATAACGCATAGAAGAGCAATCACATGCTTGAACCGCCAGCTGTGTACGTACTACCCCTGCAGCCTTACCGCTCCCGCAAAAGGTAGTCCATGTGCGTGCACACGTGCTATTACCTAATAGGGGCAACAGCTACCATCACGATACCTCCTTGTACCCTGATGCGGCTCACAACAAAATGCAGCGGCTATTGGGTGGATTCTGTAGCTCGTCTACTAGTAGAGGGAGGAGTTCGTTAGAAAGCGCTAGTTTGCAGTATTCTTAGTATTAGATTCCAGAATGTAGGAAACGTGTATGTAGTCTTTAAGTAAAGCTCACAACTCCACCTTTATTTGCATGTTGGTACGGTTTCTCATTGCGTATGGAGTAGGCAAATCTAGGAAATTAGCATGCGCAATAGCTACATATTGACATAACCTATAAATGGACCCATACATGATAAGGCTGATAAGATGCTTAGTCACCCTAAGCCCTGCCAACCAACCAACAATAGGTGCATCTAATATCAAGCGATGGTCTGTCCGTCACTCACTCCACTAATAATATGAACATTCAAGTTTGAACGTCGAGTACCTCTGCTGGTACTACATGTAGTCCGACAAATTCAAGCCGGTGAAGCCTATTTAATAGGTGTAAGCGAAATCATTACGCAATCGCGGTTACCCTGCAAGAAGAATGTTCTCCTTGTTGCCAGACCTCTCCCCACGTGACGTAAGTAAATAAAGCAGAAAGAAACAAAGTCGGAAGACAGAATGATACCACGATGGTACCACGATGATACACGAAATTAAAAAAAAAAACAAGCTAACCACATGCTTCCAGTCTCACTCTTTGTGGTACACGTCATCACGTAATCCACTATCATCTAGCTACGCGCAGCACGATGTTCACCTCAATAGCCTGCACAACAACGAGCATGGTCATGGTCATGGTCACGGTCACCAGCATGGCGTGGACGGGCGTCGGCGCGGTGCCGCCCAGCTGATCGAGCGCTCGCCGCTGGCCCGCCTGCGCGCCGACGAGCAGAACATCGAGCGGCGCCGGCAGAACGTGATGAACTACGGCAGCGGATGGCTGAAGCCTCCGGGACTTCCCAAAACCCTTCACCAGCTACGCGAGGAGCGGCGCGAGGCCGAGGAACACCAGGAGGCCATGAGGCGGGAGCAGCTGGCACAGGAGCTCGCCGAGGCGGAGGCGGAGGCTGCGGCTGGCGCTGGTATGGGGGACGGGGACGTTATGCTGGATGCGCCTCCGGGCGGCGGCGGCGGCGAGGAGGATGCCATGGACGATGTGCAGCTGGACGGCGCGCGCGATCTAGACGATGATATTCCCGAGGCCGACGGAGCTGACTTTGGGTTCAGTGGCGATGATGATGACGACGATGATGACGAGGATGATAGTGATGACGAGGATGAAGAAGAAGAAGACGACGACGACGACGATGATGGCGGACGGGCGCGCGATATGCACGCTGCCGCGCAGATACAACAGCAGCAATTGGTGGCCCAACACATGCGGCAGGCCAACGACGCATTCCGCGAAGGCGTAGCCCGCGGCCGCGACAGCGCGGGCTTCTACACGGTCGACGACGACGTCGACGAGTCGGGCCAGTCGGACATGCTGGAGGAAGACGACCTCGTCGGCGGCGGCGGCGGCGGGCACGAGGGGGAGGACATGGGCATGGACGGCGACCTCGACGACGAGATTCCCGAGGCCGAGAGTATGGGTGGTTACGAGCACACCGATACCGAGGCCGAGTTGAGCAGTAGCGAGGACGACGACAATAATGAAGAGCATTACGTCACGTCACAACATATGGCTTCCGCCGCTACCTCGCAGCAGATGAACCGCTTCCAGCACAGTCTCGCTCGCAGCGATGCCACGCGCAACAGCATCGCCATTAGCGACATCCTTTCCCATGACGAGAGCAGTGTTTTGGGAAGTAGTCCGGCGGTCCCGCGGCAGAGGGGTGGGCCTTCCGCTGCACGTCGAGGACGGGGTTAAAAAGACCAGGGCGAGCTAAACGTCTCCTTATGATGGCTCCTGTCCATGAAGCTTTGACTTATCCTTTTTACGCATGTATTCCACAAGATCACGGGGCACGTCGTTTCTTTGCGTTGTATTACGAAGATCAAGATACCCCTTTTCCCGTCCCTAAAGCGATCAATCATGATCCAAGTCACGCCTTTGTTTGGCGCTCTTATTATTATCTCCTTCTACTACTACCTGTAGTGTAATGACGCGAAGGCATGAATTATGATACATCAGTTACAGTCATTCCATGAATACACAATTAGGGGTATGGCGAGAGAACACCTGATACCCTTTGTATAATAACATTTGGTCGTTCTTCGAACCGTGATATTCTGTCCGAAGTCCACGGTTTAATGCCCGTACGAGTTTTATGTTTTCCCGTTGTGTCCCCTTGGCAAGTCATAACGCTTGCCTGCTCGCTCTCGTGACATGAGGGTAAGTAAAATGCATAATGATGCCCGAACGCCTTAATTTCCATGCATTCCCATCCTCAATTTGTATGAATGGTGGTCATCCCTTCTGAGATAGACCGGTCTAGAATAACCAAACGTAGAAAAAGATGAAGATGACGGCGGCAAAGAAGCCAAGCCATACCTTCCAGCCGACGCCCGTCCGCTCGGCCATTAGAAGCATGCGGTTCATGGTCCCGCGTAGCCGCAGTCGAGTCGAGTCGAATGTATCATTCATCTTCTCTGCTAAGGCCGTCGAGTCGCGGATTTCGTCGCCGATCGCTACTGTCATCTATTGGAATGTTAGTTAGTCACGGTAATTAAAGGACAGGTACGAGATGTGGCACGTGAGCAGAGGAGCGAGCAAAGAACCCACCTCTTTTAGGATTTTGACTTTGCCCAGGATTCCCTCGACATGTTGGTCGTTCTGGCTCTCGAGCTCGCTGAGCACCGCATCGCTGTACTGGCCCCTAGAAAACAAGGTTTGCGCGTCAGCCGCGGTCTTGTTGAAACCTTATGCGAAGCCTATCTGGCGGCATCATATCGTATAAACCCCCGGGACTACCGCCAGAGTTGTCTTCCGCAAACAATATCCAATCTGGCGCACGTTCTTTCTTTCTTTTCGCAGTATCCCCTATTCCCATTCCCATTCTTATTCCTATTCTTCACTCATCCCACCCAGTCGGGTCCCGTTTATTATTCATCGTAGATGCCGTCACTGACTGAAAGATTTCCGATTCGCAACCCGTAAAACGTACCTCGAGTTCGGTGTCGCCGGTCTGAAGCCTCTGTTCTCCACACCGAGGTGTTGTTGTGAACTGCTGCTGTTCCCGCTGTATCCGTAGCCGCCCAGCGCCGGACTAGGGGTGTGACTGCTGGGCTGTCGCCTCGTCGAAGAGTCGCTGCCGCTATATCCTTCGAAGAGCGCACTGCGTGAGTCTCGCTGATGGAGCGACGAGTTGCCGAATCTGTTTTCAAGTTTTCGCATAAAAGTCAGCCCATGTGTTGACGCCATGCAATACCGATACTTGTGCGAACAAAGAGAATAAATGCATGCGACAACAACAGCGGTTACACTGTATAATAACAAAAAGCCACGTAAAACCGTAACCAGTGCGAGAGTAGATACCGCTTTCTACTACATAGTAGCCCCCTTTCATGACTCGATCTCGATAATTGGGAGAAAACGACAAGAACGAGCTCCAACAAACAGAAAGGGTTGATGTAAGGGAGAAATTAACAGATAAATAGATGGAAAGGGGACCAATACATACCTTGAGGCCATGGCGGGATGGTGTATGTAATCACGTTCTCAAGAAACGACGAGATACAAGAGATCCCTTTTACATTTAAGTATTTTTTGTGATGTTCATCTCTTTATTACTAGTAGACAAGCATTTAGGCTGGGCACACGTACCCAGTTAGATGAAAGCTAAAAGGTGGCCCAAACCGACGCTCAGTAGTGGGCAGTTTGGAACGAGACCGCTGGCGATTAGTGGGGCTAGGCGATCTCTCAGATCTTAGTGATACTTAATTTGTATGCTTCTCCAGGCAAGTACCTACCTTCTCGGAACTATTACTGCGGCGGGCACGTTTTTGCAGCTCAACTAATCAGATAAAATGCAAATGAAGATTGCAAGATAGATAATTAGAAGCAACCATGTCCATGACTGTTATCTGATGCAATATATTTTCTTCTATTCAAACCCGCTTGCTGAGAGAAAACAAGTGATTAGGATATTCTTGCCAAGGTACCTATCTAACATTCCACGTAGCATGTAGACGAAGTGCCTACCTATCACAGCTGTCAATTCAGTGTTCGTCTTTGCTCCTTACATAAACTGTCATGCACCCAATTTTTTATCTCCAGCCCATAGCTTGCCCCGATATTACCTCCTAATATATGTCTTAGACATCTAATTTGAGATATTCGTGTTTTTATGTTACTCAGCTATCGTAGAGAGTTTGATACTGGCTCGGCATCTTCAAAATTGCCTGGTCTAGATGCCATCGCCTTACATACAATGCCAAGGCTGGAGTTTACGTGGTGTCGTGTAATACCGCGATGCTCGTCTGCTTTGGCCGTAGCCTATAAGTATGGAGGTAGCAACTGCAACGTCGTGTTATGCACTATTTGGTACCAGCGCATCGAACGAATCATAGCTCCAACAAGCATTACTTATTTAGAAATCTTATGAGGAGTTCTTCACACTCTGGATCTTATTGTCATAAAATGTTTTGTGTATTGAGGTTTGTATTGAGGTGCACGAGCAATCGCTATATAGATTGCGCGAGGGAGTACATAACAGACTGGATGCTGTCAGCCAAGTGCTGATTCTCAAGTTGACAACGGACTCATGATGATCCTCGATTGCTTCCCTGTCGAGCACTAGAACGGATAACCGTGACTTTCTGCCTCAATCACAAGACCGGCAAAATGGTTCTTGCAAGCGCTGTCATGCAATTCAGTAGCAAAGTGTACGATAGAAGATAGGTGCCGGACCCGTCAAACTATCCAGACTACCCATAACCGTATTTAGTCTTCATCCATCTTGTCGCCATTGCCCTCGGCCTCTGGCTCGAAGTCTTCTTCGTCATCGTCGTCATCATCGCCGTCTTCAGGAGGGTTCTCCTGGGCAGCCTTGGCCCAGTCAATCACCCGTCCACGGGTGCGACGGCCGCCGTCGACAATGTTGTTGAGGTCGATCTCTTCAAGGCCGTCGTCTTCTTCCTCGGCTAAGGTTTACATGGGTTAATTAAAGTCCTACGCAGAATCGCATTGTCGTCAATAAGTGCTTACCATCACCAACCTGTGACATCAAAGGTTAGCAATGAGCTCCGCAATAAACACAGAAAAGCATGCACGGATATATCCGGCTTACCTCTTCATCGCCGCTTTCCTCGTCATCATCCTCGTCCATAGAGTGGTCGACAGGCTCCTCGGTAGCGACAGCCTTGCCCTTGCCCTTGCCCTTCAGATCGGTAGCTTCCTGGGCGCCCTGGGTGGGGTCCTCAGGGACAGTGGCGCCGTTGTTAGAGGCCATTGTAGATCCAATTGATGCTGAATTGATTGAGTTGAGAGCTTAAGTTGAGAAAGTCCGCGGAACTGAGGTGGCAGAAGTGCGCGCAGTCGAATCGCAACAAGTTGTGATTTAGTTTAAGGAAAGTCAAGGTGAAGGAACAGCGCCGAATGTTTATTATTGGGTAACTTCAATGCGGGTTGGTAGGAGGTAGGTAACCAGCCAACCAATTCAAGGTCGCACTGGTCGGGGACCCACCGGGCACCTACCTATCTCGCGATTCTGCCAGCACGCCGCCTTCACCGCCTGCTATCGATAAGCCATTGAACACTTGGACCACGGTGGGGTAGGTATTATTATTCCGCGCGTACATCCTATAGGAGGTACCAAGGTACATAGAGGTTTACCTGAACGTGAAGTCTGACCGTTCAATGCTCCAAGGAGATACACAACCTAGCTCCGAATGTCAATGACAGAAGTGATTTTGTTTTGGTAATTTTATGACTATGAAGTTAGTGATGTTGCTTTGCATATACAAACCTTAGGTTTATAGTTGCTGGGCGGCTTTGAAATTAGAAACGGTAGGGCTTACTCCTTGGACAGCACACATAGTCCTATGGATATACTGTAGGTGAAGTAGAAAATCAACTTCCTTAGGTAGGACTTTCCAGCAGTGTATCGACAAGAGAACTCCTTGAAGGGTTCGGACGCTCTATAGCAAAAGTAGTTGGGCAACTTGAACTGAAGGTGGTAAATAGCACCCTCGCTTGGCGCTCACACGTTGATCATCATATGCCTATGTCCTCAATGACAATGGTGGGAATCGAGCGAGTCACAATTAGGGCCTTAAAAGACGCTCGTGGGGAGGGGCTGGTAGTTATCATAATGCATTAAGTAGAGGTATCTAAGAGCTCATTATTTCTTGTCATCGCCTCCGCTTAGAACACTCATCATTAGAATTAATAATATCACCCACCAATACCTAGGGAAAGTCAGTAAATAGCTAAACATATAGAATGCCAGAAAACAACAAGACAATGGGGGCAGTAGGGCCAGCAGCCATAGAGCGATTTGTGCACAAAGAAGGAGAGAGATAGATTCTATCTCGAGCCAAGTAAAGTAGAGTAGGGTAGAGTAGAGTAGAGTAGAGTAGAGTAGAGTAGAGTAGAGTAGAGTAGAGTAGAGTAGAGTAGAGGGACCACATACTTCTGCAACATCGACTTCTCCTCAGGTACGACCTGTTTGCCCTCATGCGACAAGACAACCGGCTTATTAAGATCAGGCTGCTTGCCAGCCTCAGTCACCAGAACCGCAGCCTGGGGCCCAAAGTCCCTCGTCTGTCCAGCATCGATCGCCACGCCGCGGATCGCCGCACCAATAGGATGCCCCTCGCGATCTACAGACAGCATGAGCGCAGGGGAGTAGCCCTTCTCGAAGTTGGCTACGGACGCGACAGAGGTTGACGACGTCCACCTCTTGTTCGACGCATCGTATAGCCCCACGCGTACGAGCCGCGCGTCTTCGGGAAGATCGGGCGCCTCGTAGGATATCACTTGGGCTTCGGACGGGGCAAGGACATCGTACTGGAGTTCGGCGAGCGGGAGCGGTGCTGCTGCCGCCGCTGGTGATTCGGCGGCTGTCACTGCTTGTATGTAGATGATGGTTGTTCGCTTGTTGGTGCCAGCGTCGACGTCGGCATTGGCAGTGGTGAAGCTTGCTAATGCGAGGCCGATAAGGCCTGATAGGATGGTTGATGGCTTCATATGTGCTGGCGCATTTGTTTCTTAGAGGGTTCCGGAGCACAAAGACGTGAATGGATAGTGACGTTTGGAAAAATGTCAATTCGTAGTAGTAGTGTCAATATATTGGTAGGATGATGTTTCTTTCGGTAGACGTAGGATGAAGTTATCTGTACCTAACCCAGCAAAAATGTCTTGGCGCACTACGCGGGATAAGTACCTACATACACCTATCCCTGTCCGGCCTTGTTGGGGAATCTGGCTGGGACAGTTGCACCTACTGAACAGGGGATCCAGAATCTTATGGCTTCATACTCAAGGATCACAGTCACTTCCATTATTTTGGACAGTTTCTGTCGCATCATATTCATTCCATTCTAACCAAACCTATGATGTCGAATAGTAATTATGTAAGCAACTGCATATGTGCTGGGCTTCATCTTTGTTCCCATTAATCCTCAAAGCATGCTCTCCGTAGACTTGAATTGCTTGCCTCGCAGGTGAGGTAAATATCAATATATCAAATATATAGTATATAGGTAGAACTAGGGATCTAGAATGAATCACGCAATGCTACTTTCAACTCCTTGATCTCATGTTTTCTTCTCAAGGCCGGATAAGGAGCATCTAGAATCCTCAAACATGGCGTAGATATTGCATAGACCATCATCATTCAAAGCCTACCATACTTGAAATTGGCCTAGCATCTAATACTGCATCGGTAAACCAATGGCGCCAATTTCATAACACAATGACAGCCTCCCAACAGCCAACCACAATCCTCACCAAAACTCCAGATCCCTTTTACCCTTGCCGTTTTACGATGAGCCGTTTTGTTTACTTCCGTCGCTTTCATCGTCGTCAAGTCCGTCTGTTTCCTCCTCTTCGGGCGTAGCATCTTCGCCGGCTGTTTCAACGGCGTACCCATCACAACGCTCGACTAGACCCTTGTAGTAGGCCTCCAGCACTTCAGGAATGGGGATAATCCTCCAGTCCACCCGATATAGGAACTCCAGCTCCAGCAGTTTCAGTTCTGCCACCTTTACACCCCCAACGCGCGCATAATAGGAATTGTTCCAGAACGAGTCGGAGAGGCCCTTCCCGGCCACGGTGGCGGCGGTGATTAAAAACCGATGGACGGTCAAGGTATTTATCGTGAAATCAGGGTATAATGCGCATAGCCGGTCAATATAGTATACCATAGAAAGTAAAAGAGGCGGGGTCAGCGTGGCGTGCTTTGCAAGTCGCTGGAGATAATCCAAGACAGAGATGCCTGGCGCTGTCCTGCAGGCAAACGAGTTAGCCGCTGTGATTTGAAAGTAAATGGTGATGAAGAAAGAGCATGGCCGTGATACCTAGAATGAAACCTGGTGAGATTCCCGCTCTTCATCCCTAAAGAGTCATTTGTTTCGATCAACTCCCCTATCATATTGGCAATAAGGATAACCATATCCTCGACGTCACACTTTTCGTAGCGCACAGGCAAGATTTTAACAGGGACGTTGGCCCGTGTCCGTTTTGGGGGGCTCGGTAGCGGGGTTTCGATAGCAGAAACCAGCCCATGATCTTGTGAATTGCGCCTTTTAGCAGGTGAGAGAGGCTGTGAGACACTCTTGACCTTTTGAGTAGACTCCCCATTCGATTCGGCAGGTGGTTCCGGCTCTTTCACTACCGGGGTTGGGGCTGACGTTGGTTTCCGCGGAGCAGACGCATCGGCGGCTCGCAGAGGAACCGTAGGGTCGAAGGGCTCCATGGGCGAGTACTGCGTGGCCGCATCCACACCGACATATTGCTTCGGCTCGGGGTGCAAGGGGGGCTTGGCAGGGCCAGAAGGCGGCGGTTGAGGCGAAGGTTGGGAAACCGAGTGTTTGGAATGTCTTCGACGCAGTGAGGCCGTTATATTGGGCGATTGATGTGGGGAGCGGGTAGACGGCGACCGCGGGATTGGCGCATAGCGAAGCTCTCGCGGAGAAGCAGAAGCGGAAGCACTCGTTGGCCGTGGTGCTACAGGAGACGAGGTCAACATGGTTTCAAATCATCGTGATCATGTCTCGGGCCAAAACGCAAGCCGACACAAGGCGACGCAGGGCAACGCTAGACAGGGACGTTCACTGCGTGGATTTGGCGGGGTGATTGGGTTGTGCTGTGTGCTTCTCAACTATTAGGGTTCCAGCCGCCGCACCGGGTCAATCTCGAATAATATGCAACACCATTACATGGCCTCTTGGCGTTATATCTAGATCCCTAAACGTTTATCTATTTTCTGGGAATGTCGATACTCAAGCACGGCATGAAATATACAGCGTGGAATGGATTGAGTTGTTAGAATAAGAGGATGGGCGTTTTAGGTTAGGTAGGTAGGCCACTCCGAAGTGGACCGAGTAACGGTGCCTCATCGCGAAGTTTTCTTGACAAATGACAAATGACCAGCAACGAACGCTTGGTACGTCTCATGTACCTACAGAGCAGGTAGGCGCCCGCCTAAACGTACGAACCAGTAAAGGCGAGCACCGCAACCACATGCAATGATTACTTGTACCTAATGTACTACCTAGGTATGCTGTACCCACTTGGGTGCGCTGCAGAGGTACTAGTTAGCAAGGCAGAAAGAAGAAAGCGAAGCGCAGAAAACCAATAGCGCTGTTAGGAATCGAACTCAACTCCACACTTATACTAACTTCTCTGGCAGACTGTTACAGGCAGGTGTAGGTAGATGTAGTTCACATCAAATCAGCATTCCCTGACAAGCTTGAGTCACGAGAGTCTTGTAGTTGAACTGGAAACCACTTGTGATAGATGCTAGGTAGTCGTAAGGTGCTCAAGTAATAATTGATCGGATATAAGTAACTAGCCACCTTTGTTTATTTCATTTACTGTTTTAGTACAGTATGCTTATTTAACAGTCCTCTTATTAGGGCTCTTCGATGTGTTCAATATCCCTCTCTATATTGCCCGGAGTCAACATGTGCCACCGACACAAATGCCATATTGTTTACCTGCAGGCTATGAATTCGAAAGTAAAACATCGAGTAAAAGTGTCTATATTATCCCAGCTCTACTACTGAAGGTCAAATAAAACACCAATTCGACCCCTTCAGAGCAGATAGCCATCCTCTAACACTCAACGCCTGTGCTACAACCACTATCCCTTACTATATAAGGTGGGAACGCCTAACACCTTGATACTAAGGGGAACTTGTAAACGCCTAGTTGTTACATACTAAATTAATTTCCGGGAGGTTCTTGAGATTCTTGAAGGGATTCCAGCAACTTCTCCAACTTCTGACCTAGGGGATGACTCCGAGTGAGCCTCAAATCAGCTCTTTCAAGTCCAATTCGGCAGTTTTCCCTGGCCCCTTCTCTGTTCCCTATTCTCACGTATAGATCTGCTAATTTCAACCTGCTATAAACACTATCCGGGTGGGCGGGGCCCCGAGAGAGCTCAATCAACCGTACAGTGTCCACAAGAAGCTCTTCGGCCTCCTTGGCCCTTCCTTGCCGAGAATATACACGAGCGAGCTCGCCACGCCCTATTAGGACACCAAGATGCGTCTTGCTGAGGCTTCTTTCGCCCGCTGCAATACCCCATACGAGCATTGTTTCCGCTTCCTGCAGATGTTCCAACTTCACGTATATCTTTGCCAGGTAGCAGAGCGCCCACAGTGTCCAAGGGTGCTCTTTACCCAATTGCTGTTGCCGCTGGTAGTATACAGTGCTCATCATTTGGCTTGCTGTCTCCAGGTCGCCGAGATCCATGGTGGACATTGCGAGATTGCTCATAGTCGTCAGGGTGTCCAGGTGCGTGTCGCCCAAAGCTTGTCGTCTAGCGATTAATACCTCACGGTGGGCTCTGGCGCTCTCTTCAAACCTATGCCACGACGCGAGTGTGACTCCTAGGTTATCCAACGCTTCTAAGGTGAGCGTGTGCCGCTCTCCAAGCGTGGCTTTGGCACGCCGGACGGCAATCTCCTGGATCTCGAGAGCTTCCTTGTATTGCCCATGAAGCCAATGCGATTTTCCCAATTGGTCCATGGCCGATAATGTTTGCTCGTTGTCTGGCCCATACAGCCGTGTTCTTGTATCGACAACTTGGCGCTGCAAAGCAATTGTTTCTTCCAGCCTCCCAAGGCCCCATAGAACTCCTGCCAGTCCCATCATCGCTGCCATCGTTCTCTCGTGTTCGGAGCCGAGCAACTGTAGGAGGCTATTCTTGACGGTCTGCAAATACACGGCTGCCTCTTTAAATCGACCCCTACTTGCAAGAACGTATCCGCATTTCGCATTATGCAGAATATGCTCCCGAATGATGAGCAGAAGGGTTGGCTGAAAGATCCTCGTCATCATGAGGCGTATCGGACTAAGGCCCAGTGAGTTAGGTAGCTGATGCTCTTGGAGGCAGGATTCAAGGTGAGGTATGATATCCCTGTAGAATTCTCCGTCTGTCTCGGGGTTCCCTTCCGGCGGCAACAGGATAGATTCCATCATGGTGTTGAAAGCAATTGAGGCCCATACTTTCCGCTCAGACGCCGACAATGAATCTCGTGCCCATGCATGCACCAAAGGGTGCATCGAGAACGTGCGGTTCCTTCCGTCATAACTGATGAGTGATAGAGATTGTAACTCGCTGATTGCCCACGTGACCCGGTATTTGTCGAGTTGATCGTGATAATCTTTGAGAAATCTCGGGAACACGCGGGGCGGCTCCAAGCGCTCCGTAATAGCCTTTAATATCCCGGCCTTGAAAGACTTATGGGGATTCAATTCTGTTGCCTTTATTCGATTGAGAACAGCCCTTGTAAATAGCTCAACTGGGATATGCTCGAAATGATAGAAAGCAATAATCTTCAACAAGTCTGAAGCATCTTGGGCTTTGGTGGACTTCTTTCGGACTAGAAACTTAAGGGACACGTCGAATGTCGAATAGACAGCTCTCACCATATTAATCTCTTCTGACTCCTCTGACTCCTGGGCCGATGAGGCTCGTCTGCGTTGCAGCACGTTCCGAGAGGCAGAGTGTAAATTGAGATAATCGCTAAGTTCACATATACGACGGTAGATACAGCTGCCTGCGTGAATGAGGGCGAGCGCCAAGTAGCCCAAGGTCTTTGCGATGGTTTTGCCTGCCGTTATAGTGGTCAAGTCCCAAGGCTTCTGAATGTCGGCTTTGGTGAGCAAGAGTTCAATTGCCTCGTGTTCTTGCAAGCCACTGAGCTCCAGCGAGCCCAATGATCCCGCGAGGCGGAAATCGGGGTTGCGAGTAGTTACTAGTATGTGCGCAGAGTCTCCCGGTGTGAACAAACCCTTTAAGTCCAAGGTAGGATCGTCTGCGTTATCTATGATGAAGAGCCATGTGGCTCTGAGTTGAGATAGGTAATGCCGGCCAGCTGATTCTGTGCTTTCAAGCCCTCCAAGTCTTGCTATCTTGCAAAAGGAGTCATTTATTGTCTCAGCAGATGTGGCGTGGATGGTAAAAACATGAGAGTAACTAGCAATATTAGCAGGGATATCAGAGAAGGGACAGCAATACTTACGCAGCTCGATGGTCCTCTGCGAATTTCGAACAGAACTGAGTCTTCCCCGACCCGCCCATGCCGAAAATAATAAAAGTTTTTCTGTGTAAGGCAGGTGAGGTCTTTTCCTGTTGCGGGAAGAGTGCTTCGTGGAGGGACCGTAGCAAGTCCTCACGACCGACAAAATCCGGGGATGCATCTTCAGGAGGGTAGAAATGAGAGACAGTCCCATGCTGGGTACTAATCTTGTTCGGCAGGGAAGGGTCCTCGGAGTGGACATCAAATGCAAGACGGCCCAGTTCGTATTCTTCGTTCGTACGCAGCTTTTCCAAGGCAGGGACAGCTTGAGACCACCGACGAGACACCGCTCCGGGTGCGTCTTGACTATATCTTAAGAGAGCTTCCAGCGTTGTTCGGTAACCAGACAAGGATTCGGAATTAAACTTGGTCATTCCTAAATGCGTGGCGTGGATACCGGCCTTCTCGGTGTTGTCGACATCAACAACAGCAGAAGAAGGGTCCACAACGTATTCGTGGCGATCACCGAAGGGAGTTCGAAGCTCTTCCCAAAAAAAGAACATGTGGAACTGCTTCATGATCGGGCTGAACTCGGCGGTTACAGAGTGGAATAAAATATCATCTTCTCCCGTCGAACGAAGGAGGCGGTCGCCGGACAGTACCTTTGTTTGCCAAGAGATAGTTGATAGCTTCTCCAGGGCCAGCCATGTGGATCTCTTCGTGCGGTCGTGCGGTGTGCCAAAGAACAATATCGCATAGGTGGACACAAACTGGTCCCAAAGATGAATAATCTTACCTGCTGTCCTCGTGGATGAGTATACGAGGCTCTTCTTCACGATGATGCCGCCAAGACCATGGCAAAGAAAGATAATAGGCCGCCTCACCGTCCCGGAGAATCTTCTATCGGCGTACAGCTCTTGGACGAGGCACTCGGCATTCCTCTGTACGGTAGCAGAGGCTCCGTTGGCAAGGAAGAGTGCAGGAGAAGCGTCATACCCGTAAGCCAAAACCCGTGCGGCCTTTATATGCTTGGGTAACAGATCACGAAGCCAGTTTACCCCCGTGTCGGGGTCAGTCCAGGCTTCGACCGAGTCTTCGTTTAAGCCATGTACGGCAACTATGCTTTAAGAAAATTAGATAAACACGTCTCATTACGTGTAGGCGTCAACATGAGATCTTACTCGACTACTTCATTTCGATCCGAAGACCCATTCGCTCCCGCTTCGTACAGACAGATCAGCCCAGGGGGCATGTTCGAACGGAAAGACAATAAGGACAGCCAGCGTTATCATATCAACACACGAAGTTATGCGACAAATGTTGTACCTATCGTTACCCTGTATATGAGTTATTCCCTCAAGATGTCTTGCATAAGTGAGCGACGGTACTGTCCCGATTAGCTCGAAGAAGCAAAGACATGGCGGGGCTAGAGTACCTAGCGAAGGCGATGGATATACGAGGAGGTAATTGTGTCATGTTGAAAGTAGTAGACAAGGCTTCCGCCCTGGCTGAAAGAGGTGCCATCGCTAGATACGTAGAAACGTACTACAAGTGATCGAGGTAACCTAGGAAGCAAGGGTCTTTGGGTATCTCGAGCAGTTACTGGTAGTGGAAGGGAGATGTGATAACCTGATAATAGCCTCCCCGCCCTTGTTGACCTGGGGGTGGGGCGACCACCCAAACCTTTTGAGACATGTCCCCACTAGGTTTTGTAGAGCAGAGTACTTTAAATTTAATATATTTTTAAAAAAGTTTTAAAAAAAAAATTGTATTTTATATTGTGCATATTTCACTTCTTTCTAACTACTAATGCTATATAGCAGTAGAAGTACTCTGCTCTACAAAACCTAGTGGGGACATGTCCAAAAAGGCTTTAGGTAGTGGAAGACGGGGTGTTAATCGTCTTACATCTGCGCGTCAATTGCTCATGCAGTGAAAGCCTTTGGACCCAATGCGGGCAAGGATCTGTGGTCTGAACCCCAATGAGAGAGACGAATCGGGTTTGGCATTGGATGCGGGTATTACCCACAGGCTGATAACTGGGCCCGACTTTAATAACCAGAACCTGCAACTGCGCCTCGTTGCACATAGTACTACGGTATCAGGCGTATTAAACGTGCCCCGGTCAGATATTCTTGGTGCGTTAAGTCATAAACCACCGACGGCCCACCGGTCTTTAGGTATTTCTTCGCGAGGTACTTGCGCTTCAAATGTCCTATGCCTTACTTGTATTAGCCACAGACCTACTAGTCCCTTGCGAAGGAATACCCAAAGACCGGTAGGTTGTCGGCGGGTCACGACTTAGCGCGCCAAGAATACCCGACATGGGTACGTTTAATAGGCCTATGACAATAGTACTGTCGATGGTTTTCACCTGGTTGGCTCAACTCTACACAGGACTGATTGGAGAGTTAGATTATGTCTTCTAATTGATATGTAGAAGGCTTTAAAGGGAGAGAATGCTTCACACGCACCCATACTTTTCCTGGCCAGGTACCCCATAGCCCAAGAATAGCCTGTCATACCCTGCGAAACTACATAAGAAGTAGACCCTGTGTCATTTTCCCTCAAAATACTGTAACTGAACTGTTGCCCTCATAGCTACGCATCCGTTACTATTAGCGTAATAAGGCTATAATGTAGTAGCTATAAAAGTGTAATATGTTAAGGGTAAGTAGACTTACATTTTTGTAGAACTACTACAGACCGGCAGAGAATTAGCGGTCTAAAACACCCAATAAGTGCGTAGCTAGCAAAAGTACTACACATGGGTGCGTAAAAAGGATGCTACCTGCCTACCTACCTACTTGCGACAAAATGTTACCCAAGGGTACATTATGCAGATACGTGATTGGGATACCTACATACATCTGTATGTAGGAAGGTACTTGCGCAGTTCAGGTTGCATGATTCTCAGGTGTCACTTCAGCGAGGATTCGCAAAAGAGACGGTACTCGCTCCACTATCACTACCCACCTTGTCTTGCCCAAGATGAGTTGTTCCATCTCAGACTCTACAAACGGTTGGGTTGTCGCTTCAGCGCAATCGAGAAGCACCGACAACTACCTACACGATTGCAAACATGTCAAAAGAGATACTCGCCAAAGATGTCCTCTTCATGCCTACGAGCACCGGTCAATTGGCTTATCTTATACTAATATACTGCGCCACACGCCTAGTCCTCTTTGGCGTGAAGTGGTACCAACAACATCAGGTCTGTTTCCCCCCCCCCATCTCGTGCCCGGTGAGGATCCAAGTGGGCTTATTCGAGGTTGTAGGCCGACGACGAATTTGGTCGGAAGTATAGTTGTCAATTACCCCCGGAGTTGCCAAAGCGATGGCCTTTGGGAGTCGATAGGATCAAGGAACTGTGGGATTCGAATGCTGATGGAAGACTGCTGTCTTTCCTCTGCTCCGTCGCGAAAGATTACGAGCCCAGGAACAATCTCTACCAATTCCTGTTGGTAGGCCCACGGGCTTTTCATGTCTTGCACCCGAGGAACGTTGAAGCTATCTTATCCACCAATTTCAATGGTACGGCAATCAATTCCTGCTTTTGCACACAGCACTAATCTTAGGAACACAAGATTATGGCTTTGGATATCGCCCAGCCATTTTTGCCCCTCTGCTTGGAAAAGGTATCTTCACGCAAGAGGGTGTCGTGGTAGGTGCTTCATCTACTTTGCCCGTGTGCCCTGTTTACGTTCTCCACGCCCCTGACCTGGCCGGTTGTTCATCGCTGCCCAATTCCTAGAGGGAGCCATCGCTTCACGCTTATGGAATAAGGCGTGGCTGATATGAGCGGACTTCAGTGGCGCCATTCCAGAGATCTCTTGAGAAGACAGTTTATACGCACTCAGTACCAGAAACTTGATCATTTTCGCGAGCATGTGGACAACCTTATCGCCTGTATCCCAACTAAGGGCAAAGTCGACCTTCAGCCCCTGTTTTTCAACCTCACACTGGATACGACAACCGCTTTACTGTTCGGCCGCTCAGTCTACAGCCTTCGGGCAGGTATCGATCAAAATGATGCGAACAAGGAGTTCGCCGAGAGTTTCAATATAGCACAGGAAGGGCTGGCCAAGAGATTCCGACTCGTCCCCTTTCATTTTCTCTATAATCCGCCCGAGTTTCGAAGGGCCTGTCAGAAAGTGCATAAGTTTGTTGAAGACTACATTGACGAGCGAAGTGTAGCTCGATCCGATAATAGTGACGATGAGACCTCATGGTTCATGGACAAGGTTGCTGAAGAATCGCAAAGTAAGACCGAAGTTCGAGATCAGCTTCTCAACGTTTTGCTGGCGGGCAGAGACACAACAGCCTGCTGCCTGTCTTGGACCTTGTAAGTCTGCCCTTTCCGATGTGGTTGACGCTCATATACCGACAAACACGCAGTCGATTGCTCGTCCGACACCCTCATGCTATGCACCGATTACGCCACGAAATATCAACGGTCATGAGAGATCACGCTGATCCGACTCGAGAACTGATCCGGAACATGCGCTTCCTCGCTTGTGTCGTGAAAGAATGTACGTGTTGATTTAAATTTCACTGTGGACGATACTGACTTGAAGGTTTCAAGCCCTCCGGCTTTACCCGCCAGTCCCGCTGAATAATCGGGAAGCTGTTCGAACCACGGTCCTTCCAACTGGGGGCGGTCCTAATGGAAACAGCCCGATACTAGTCCGCAAAGGAGAACTTGTTGTGTTCTCCCAATACGTTAATTCAAGGAAACAGAACATCTATGGAGCAGACGCGGATCTTTTCCGCCCGGAGCGCTGGGAGACGGGCGAACTAGCCAATATCGGATGGGCATATTTTCCATTTAGTGGCGGCCCAAGGCAATGCTTGGGCGAGGATTTTGCGCTCATGGAAGTATATTATACCACTGTGAAGCTCCTACAGACATTCCACTGCATCGAGCTTCCTCCGGACGAGCCGAATGAGCCTGTTGGCACAGAACGACAGCGACTGACGTTGGTTTTGGCAAGCGCAGATGGTTGTAAAATAACAACTGCTTGTAGTTAGACAAATTGTTCACGAAATGCCTCGATTGAATTCTAGCCCCTGAGTTGCAACAGTAGTGACGAATAGTAATCACTTTGAATGCTCGCTTGCACTAAGAAACAGAATAAGAGAAGAGACTACGAGGAAAGAAATACACGGGAACCCACTCGTGGACCATGGACACTTTTACAGTAATAAGCAAAGAGGCATATAGGATAGACCACGTCTACAAACGAGCCCCTCACCCCCAACATAAGATCTGGAGGTGCTCGCATTGCCCCCTAATGAACGACGACAGAAACATTCCCGAGCAACTTTGGAATCTAGTGCCCCTTGGCCTCGTTGCTTTAGTGTGGCAACACAAGACTGGTAGGGCTACCCGCTTGGGTTCCTTCTTTAGGCTACCAGTCTCAGTGAGGACAGTTGATGGTCTCTAGCGCAGAAGGGAAAGTAACGAGAGCGATCTGGCGAAGGAACGTGCAGAAATTACCAGCGCAACATGTGTCCGATCACCCGGCATATTACACTATGTTGTTGGTCTCGTTTTGCATGGCCCCACTTGCCTAATGCTTCTAACTGTAGCAGCCTGCATTGCTTTTCTTACCCGCATGCACGGTGAGATACAATCACCCTGGTGGGTAGCATTCAGTATCTCCAGCCGAAGCCTTTCTCCCCAGACAGATTTGACGGTCTCTGGTGGCCTTGACCATCAAGGCCGATTCATAGCTCGTATGTTTTACCCCCAATTGAGACCCAGTCATTTCACTATCTCAACTCCTGGACGTAAAAGGAGTCAAATTTACTTGCGCACGTCCTAGTCTCGCCAATCCTAGTGTAATGCCCCTGACCGAAGATAAGATATGTGGTATCAGGGAGGTATACCGACCGCCGGACAAGGAAGCGGAAGTTGAGTAAGGACTTACCTGTTGAAAGTTCCAGTTCCCAGTTCCACCGGAAGAAATAATACGGCTCACATCATTTCGTGCTTAGCATTGTCGCCGTTCATGGGCTCAATGGGGATGCCCTTCGAACTTGGACTTCCAGGAAGAACGGAGTCTGCTGGCTTTCTCATCCGGAGTTTCTCCCAAAGTACATTAAGAATGCCCGCGTTCTTGTGTGGGGATACAACTCTAGTTTCGCATCTATGACCGGTGCCGAGCCTTCAAGCAACAAAATTCATCACCATGCTCAGACCCTGGTAGCGCAGCTCTATGCGGACCGAAAGGTGGCGCCCCTTAGTTATACACATCGATGAGGCAGGGACGACTAATTAATCACGTGTCTTAGCTAGAGGAGAGGATGGAAAAGCCGATTATATTCGTGTGCCACTCACTTGGGGGCCTCGTCGTCAAAAGAGTATGCCAATGCTACTCCGTGGAGACGCATCTATCATGGCTGACAGCTGCAGGCGCTCTCATATTCGAACTCGAGGCCGTCAGGCAAGATTAGCCATCTGCACACCATCTTCACCTGCACATATGGCATCTTGTTCTTTGGCACACCGCATCGAGGGTCAGCTAAAGCAGGCTTGCTATTATCGCTCCAGAGAGTAACATCAAGGATATTTCCGAGGGTGTTTGGCAGAGTCGAAAAAAGCTTAGTGAAGGCGCTTCAGGTGGAGTCGGAGACTGTCCAGAATATAACGGATCATTTCACTCCAATCATGAAAAACTTCCACATACATTTCTTCTGGGAACAGGAAAAGACTAATCTCAGATATTCTAGGAGTTACATAGTAGAGGAGGACAGCGCGGCACCAACATATGATGACACGGAGAGGTCGGGTATCCCTGCGGATCACTCAGGGATGGTAAAGTTCGACGAGAGTACGTCCTCCAGTTTTCGCCTTGTCGCTGAAACACTACAGCGATATTGCGAAACAGCCGCCGAGGTCATTAAACAGAGACCGAATAATAGCTCAGAACAAAGGGCTGAAGGACTTGGACCACAGAGTCCCTCGGAATTATCCCGGCGGACGACCTATCTGCCTCCCTACAAACATTCGCTACCGCTAACCCAACATGCGACTGATCCTGACGAAGCCCTCGTCAATTTTTATCGCTATAAGCACCAAAATACAAAAAGTTAGTAATTGGAATTTGAATTAAGGTCTTATATACACCAGATAACTGAGCATCGGTGTCATTTAAAACATTATGGCTCACGAAATAGAAAATCATCAATCATAGGCCCAACTGTCAATCAAAGCTTCATTACATCCAGGGCTACTGAAGCAAGGAATATGTATAGACTACTTGGTTAATACCCCAGCGATGAAAATTAACCCATCAACTTATTAGAAGAACGGATAATGATTGCGTACTTATTCGTTAACAGAACCTAATTACTTGCTTAATTATCTGTGATTATTCTGGCGGGCCATAACAGGAATCAGAATATAAGGTAGGCAATCCCCACATATCACCCACTGAATAACTAGACCATCCCATCATCCCACAAGGCCCGAGAAAATTTTAGACGTAGACATAACAGAAAGCACCACCATTTCCACCGAGCTGATCGTGCGTCTCGAAGAGCTTGACAGGGGGGCCAAGCCACTCCATGTCGACGGTGACGTTGTGCGGGTCGACAGCGGCGCTCTTCTGGCCCTGCTTCATGGGCATGGTCATGTTCATGTCGACAAAGGGGATGGCGTTGAGGCGGTTGGCCGGGTCCTGCATCTGCCAGATCCACCAGAGGCGGTCCAGCGACGTGTGGTGGAAGTAGAAGAGCGGGTCGCCGGGCGAGGTGTTCGGGTCACCGCCCGGGTCCACCGCCGCGATGTAGTGGCCGGCTGTGTGGATCTAAAAAAAAAGAAAAGGATGTTAGGATAATGACTGATAATGCTGAACCCTCTAATTATTCGGGATATGGGAATGA
>Ga0247782_1000478_pt1 | contig 23529 bp, 17 predicted proteins | sample UWRJL019104C5_FD_179928 | JGI IMG/M metagenome (GOLD analysis project Ga0247782, IMG submission 179928) | Plant litter microbial communities from Arlington Agricultural Research Station in Wisconsin, United States - UWRJ-L019-104C-5 | ecosystem: Environmental > Terrestrial > Plant litter >...
AAGAGATTAACAAGATTATTTTTTTTTTTTTTTTTTAAAAATTAAAAAATAATAAAAATAAAAATAAAAATTTCAGAAGACTCACATCCTGATACCGCACAGTAACACCTTTAACACCTGCTTCTTTAACTGCCTTCTCGAAATTCTCAGGGAGGAGCTGACCCTGCTTATAGAAATTGTCGCCCGTGCCAACATCGATCAGGGCGCGGAGATCTTTGTCCTTCCACTCCGCCGAAGCCAACAAGATCTCGGTGGCATCGTGCTTCTTCCACTCCTCCTTGTCTTCGCCTCCCAGGTAGCCGGTGAAAGCCTTCTCGCCCCAGGGACATTTCGAGGGGTTGCTGATAGGCGCAAAAGCGCTCACGCTCTTGAACAATCCGGGGTTCTTGAGATAGATGGTCAGAGCGCCGTGGCCGCCCATGCTGTGGCCCGTGATGCTTAGCCTTTCCCTGTCTAACCTCTCCGCAAGCGGGACGCCGGTGCTCGTGCTGGAAACTGCTGGATCGGGATTGAATAACGTGTCGAGAAGCTCGTGCCGCACATAGCTGTACATGTTGTAGTTCTCCTTCCAAGGCTCCCTCGTGGCATCGATGTAGAAACCGGCCCCGCTGCCGAAATCATAGCTGTCGTCCTCGCCCGCGATGTTGGCTCCGCGGGGAGACGTGTCAGGGTACACGACCGCGATGCCGTGTTTGGACGCCGCGGCGTGAATAAACCCTTTCTCGGAGCAGTTGTCCGGTGTGCAGGTTAGACCGGACAGGTAGATCAGGACCGGAACCTTTGTAGATGGAGAGGAGAAAGAGGCGGGTGGTAGGTAGACATTTACGCTCATAGGCGTCTTCGTGCTCTTGGATTCGTGCGATAGCTTCAGGAGCTGGCCCCCGAAGGTGGCGATTGTTGCTTTGGTCTCGAAACCCATATTGTCTTTTGTCTTTGTGCTGCTTGTTCGTTGTGAGGCAGGTTGTGTATGTTCTGTGTAATCGAACGTTGGAGTTGATGGCAGTTCCAATCGGTCTTCTTCTTTCCTCTTCTCTTCCTTTTAGTTTCAATCCATCCAGGTGAAATTGTAGGTAGCTAGTAGCTTTGCGCGAAAGCTACCGGAACTTGACTGTTGAACTAGTAGGTAACACTATGTGTAGAATGAGGGGTTCACGATGACGGAGGGGTGGATTAGCTATAGCTCGAAGTTTATTGAATCTAACTTATCAGACAAGACCAAACGTAGGAGCAATTTAATATGTTTTATGTTTCCTCCCTACGATAGATCACCCAAAATGTCCCCGGCTATCCTCATCAACCCCCCTCAGTCTCTCCAGTGCTATGACCTCCGATTCGGCAGTTTTTCGTTCATCTTGTATTGTTACTGCGTATCTCCAATCTATTACTCACAGCACTACATAGGTAGTCCTTACCTTACCCCTCCAACGATGTTGTAGGCGGGAAATATCCCCTGTCGACCCCACATTGAATAGCCCCAGCCAAGACCTCAATAGACCAGTTGCGTCATAGTTACAGATGTAGCAAAATCCCAAAGAATCCCCGGATGCCGAGCAAGCTTTGTTTGGATAATTGAAAATATGTTAAGATAGCATAGACAATCAATATTATGTGTGCCTAGGTAAGGAGAAGAACCAAGTATAGGTACACGATTATTAATTATCTATTTCAATATGAAAGATGCTTGTGCTAAACATTATCTAACCCATTCATTTATTACCGCCCCTTAAACGCCTAATTCTGTTGTGTATCCCCTTGTGTGAAAAGCACCGTGACGTTGGGAATGTACCCCGCGAGTAGGATCAGCTTATTAGGTAAGTAGCTCCTTCCTGAGGGTCGAATCCTTCAAAAATTTTGTCATGGACAGAAGCAAGAGCAAAAGGCGTCCTTGATCAATGAGGATCCATATGATTCAATCCCAACCTGATGGAGGACTTGCAGTATCGGGATTATCGGTAGGAACAATATGGACGCCAAATGCTTTCTCCGTGGCCAAACGCCCACTTACTAAGAAGGGATTGTCGTGTTTCTGTGGCAGTCGAAGGACATGAGGTTTGTGTCCCACGAGATCTTGGCCAAGTCGTATTTGTTGGGGTTATCAAAGTAGAAAGCCCCGCCAAAGGTGCAGCCGGTCGGTGACTTGCACACATCTGAGCAGCTGGACCTGTTTCATTGCATTAGTGAATTGTCATGTGTGTCTTTGTGTCTGTCTGAAAGCTAGACATGTCTCAGAAAATGATGGGTCTTATTTACTTACACTCGCGGCCAGCAGTAGAAATCGTCGCCGTCGACGAGGAATGTTTTAACGTTTCTGAACCATGGCTCAGGCACGTCATGGCATTCGTCTATAGCCCAGACCCTGTACTGGCAGTATCCTGTGGCATTGGCACCTTGGCACATCAGGACCTGTAAAGTGTCGTTAGTATCCGGGCGCATATATAAGTTAGATATCCAAGGAAATATCAGGTTATGTTCACTTACGCCACCAACGTCTCGCTTGGCCAGATCTGGCCTGGGCAAAGCTGATACCGATGTGGCGGCAGCAATGATTGTGGTAATGGCTCCAAACAACTGCATCTTGGCGACGATGTTAAGCGTACTTATAAGGTGCTGTTGTGTGATTTGATGTGGCTGGGAAGGATACTATCTTGCGATTGCTTGGCCGATGTCGGCTGAAATAGATATGTATGGATAATAGAATAGGACTGGGCTGATGAATGGAAAATTGTTTGCGTAGTAGGTATGATGCGTACACAAGCTTATATGTTCTTTTGTTTGTGTAGTACCCAACCGTTATCCTTTTTTTAGATGCACGAAAAGTTCTAGGCCAGGACTTCGAAAACGCTGTAAATGTGAGGAGTGTAACACAGCAGGTGCAAGGTGGTAGCTGGTATCAATAGTGAGATAAATTGAAGACCTAGACGTGAGGCGGTTTATATATGTGCGTGCTTATGTTGCAGTTTATATGTTTTGTAGTTTCATCGAGGGCAATGACGATGGACAATATACCCACCCGTCAGTAGACCGCTCATCCTTTCTTTTTTCTTTTCTTTCGTATCAAACCAGCGCCATTCCCGTACATGCCGAACTAGCCGTATGTTTGTAAGGATTTTCACCTTAGTAGGACTTGCCAATGATCGTCTCTGTTTACCCTTGCAGTACAAAGTTATCGTGAGATGTACATGCAGTACTATGTAACAGTTGGGCAAAGGTAAGCGATGCAAAATCAGGCAACGTCAAGGGATGATTGTCATCAAGGATCTGATTCCACTCTCCAGGGATTATACAGCGCACACGGTCCTGCCATTGGTGAATATTCCACTGATCGATCCCTACGTACATACTGTAGAGCGTTGTACATGCGCACTAAGTCACGCTAAAGCATTTTTCGCAGAGCGTTCAAATTCCCTTTTCCCGTCTCCAGTACAACAGGTTGTAGATATTCTACGTCCTATTAGTGCGCTAACATTTTAAACACTAATTATTTTTGCGTCATAACAGTAAAGAATATTTACCTTATGTGGCACATGATCAAAGATATTAAATAAAATTATTTATACATCTGTATATAGAACAGAGAAAGGGTCCAGGTAGACCCTGAATTTCCGAGGCAACGTTTAAAGCATGAGGGTGGTTGGTGTACTTACCTAGCCTACTTACCTACAGGACTAACTGCTGTGCCTACCAAAATACGGGATCTTGCAGACAACGCAGCAATTATGGACCAATGAGATTAAATCTCGTATTAGTTGCCCGGCAGTTCAGCAGATGATCCCTGAAAGAAAGCGATAGTCTGATTGGCTTCGAACCCTGTCAAGCCCTGCCACTGCCATACGTCATTCTTTCCGGCAGTAGGATCCTGCTGCTACCCTGTGACATGAGGATAAAAACTGGAGGGGCTGTTAGAATGGCTTAAACCGCGCAGACATGTCAGATACTAATTGGCCTAAACGTTCGACGGACACCCAGCAACCAGCTGAGATTCTTGAGGGGCCAACAACAATACTTGAGTTGTGACAAAGTCCTTAGGTAGCAGTTGGTAAGAGCAGACGACCAGATGCTATACTAGGAACAAAAACCAACAACACATTCAGATACGAGTTGATCTTCGGTCTCGGATAGAAACACATCGCAAGGCCACAAAGGGTCAGCATCGGGACCATAGCACTCCGTGTCGATAGGCACATTCACAGCATGGCTGATCCATTATTGTTGTAACGTCCCTTGATTCGAGTATTGAGCTGAATCTCTCAGTGCCAACTATTGGCACGCAACCATCTTCATCTCTGTGGTATTTATATAGCTGTGCAAGCCTTGGGCCTATCAGATATTACCACTCGGGAATCCTTGCATGCTACAATCGGATGCTTTTCGATAATATGAATGGCGCGCTCTTGCGCATCCATGCCTTTGCCATCCTCACCACCTTCCACGGATATGCCCACCATCCAGTGCAGCAGACTCCAGTGCAGCAGACTTCAGTGCAGTAGACTCGGGTAGTAAGGGACGGCATTCCTGAGCCCTTCCAACCTTCAAAGTCCAGATTGACCAGTACACGGCTCCACGTGTCTTTGCCCTTATTTTCACACTTGCGGGATGCTGGCGACAGTACTGTGAACTGGGCCATGTTTACCAAAACACCCTTAGCATTACAAGCTACAAGATTTGGTATACTGTGTAGAAACAAGCCCCAACGCCTCGCTTATGCATTTTCCCTCTTGCCTCCGTACGGCACCTTTCTACGACGGCTTTGCACTGAAACGTCCTGTCCGTTGCATGTAGACACAGGCGTATGAGGGCCATAGTACAGAGCTAGAGATAAGACAAACTCAATACCCGATGTTGACAAACAGGTTTTACACAAACCTAGAGATACTTCAAGACTACTGAAGTAGTTCTTCACAGGTCCAGTCCTCGTAGCTAGATTATGATTAGTATACCAAGACTATGAAACAGAGAGGGGCCATACGTACTAGCCATCCGGCATGTAACGGCGAACGATAAGAGGGATCTTTTTCTCGTTCATCTCCTTGATGGCAATCTGCAGAGGATCGGATTCGCCCTCCAGGTCAACAAGAACGGGCGCATTCATGCTATGATCCACCGGTTAGCCATCCTGTCCCTACTCAGTCTAGCGGACGCAGGTGCTCTTACCTGATCTGTAAAGCCCGAGTACCCAGAATGCGCGCCTTCTCGTACTTGGTCATATAGGGGGTGGTGGTGCGCTCTTCGTTCGGGATTCTCTTGTCCTTGATGGACTTGTTGGACGAGGTGCTCTTTTGCGCGCTGCTAGCGGCAGCGGATGGATCGCCCGAGATAACCACATTCTCCTCCTCCTCGTTGCCGCGGCGGTTGAACTCGTCGTCGCCATCTTCGGGAACTTCGGGGTCTAGCTCGTCCTCGAAGACCTCCTCGTCTTCCTCGTACATGGGCTCATCACTGTAACAAAGCCGAAATTAGCAACGCGACACGTGCGGGCGCACTGTGCATAGAGGTTAAACTTACATGCCGCCATCACCACCTCCGAGGTCATTATCGTCTCCGTAGTCGGACATGATGCGTGCGCGTTAATTAGCTGTTGAAAGGGGTTTGTGAAATAATGTAAACACGGTTGTAAGGTTGGCAAATTCACGTCGGCGATTGCGCGCGCAGGGGCAACAATTAGGACTGGCTGCTCGGCAATGCAAAATTTCCAAGCTTGAAGGCTGAAAGAAATTCGAGCTCAACGAAAGGGTAGGTTGATGATTGGTTGCTCTAGCCTAGTGCCAGGCTACTGTAGTCTAAAGTGGACCGGAAGAGGCTAAGCGTGGGCTAGTGGGGCATTCTATGTAACTACCAAATAACATTATATTGCTTATATGCTTATCTAGATCCCTGCAGTAGCAATCACACACACCTTCAAAACTGATATGGTTGTCTGGGGAGCTACCATTGTTCGTAGCTCCACTTAATTTTTGAAGGAATGGTGAAAGATGGGAAGAGCACATTAACATCTTGCTACCAAATCCTATACAGAATTAGATTGCTCATCTCTCACATTCTCTACCAGTTAATTGGGTGCAGATATGGTCAATTCTGCGATCTGCAAGCATGAAGCGTGCGGCGACTGAAGCCTTAGAGGGCCCGGATCCCTCTAAGAGAGTTCGAGCTGATGATGTAGCGGGTAAGCTTATTTTTTAACCTTTGCTTTGCATTCGCCTGTCTGTCTTGACCTTTACACTGTCTGGCATACTGATATCTATTATGCAGGAGAAAGCACTAAAGACGACTCCCAATCAGTGGATGATTTCTCTGACAACGAGTCACGACACACCGAAACTACATCTGCCTTTCCGACAGATACACCTCTCACACCCCTCAGCCCTGCTCGAAAATGGCCCTCGGACATGAAAACGATCAAATGCACATTTCCCGACTGCCTCAAGACATTCAATCGCCCGGCCCGTCTTGCTGCCCACCTAAGATCACATAATAACGAGCGTCCCTTCAAATGCTCCTACCCTGGCTGTGACAAGGACTATATAGAGGAAAAACATCTCAAGCAACACATCAAGGGGTCTCACACGTCTGAGAGAAATCATGTTTGTTCTAAGGAAGGTTGCGGGAGGCAATTCATGACAGCGACCCGCCTCCGAAGACATCAATTAGTTCATGAGGGTCAGGAGCGATTCAGATGTCGGGGTTATCCTCCTTGTTCTCAGAGTTTCCGCAAGCACCAGACCCTTCAGCGACATATACGAACCGAACATCAACAGCAGTCTGCATTTCAGTGCAATCACAAGGACAGCGAATCCGATTCCGTGTGTGGACTAGGTTTTGACACGGCTGGCAGCCTGAGGCGGCATCAAGAGCGGGATCATGGAGAGAACCGCTTCTGGTGTGACGAGTGTGCGACCAAGCAAGACGGCACGGAGAACCCTAAGAAAGTTGGATTCCCTACTCTTGTGCTCCTACAAGCTCACATGAGACAATCGCATGTTAATTGTATGTTTTGTGGGAAATCATGTGACGGAAGGGAAGACCTTGAGAGCCATATCGAATCCGAACATGCAAACCGCAACACCGCTGAGCAAAAACCCGTTGCGGAGCGGAAAACAGTCGCTTGCACATGGCCTGGATGCACCAAGTCCTTTACGAGAAAATCGAATCTAAAAACACACATTCGCAGCGCTCATGAGGGCGTTAGTTTTGTGTGCGGTGAATTCGATCTTAGCAAGACGGAAGATCTAGCGACATGGTCAAATTCCCAGGGTTGTGGCCAGGCCTTCAATCTCAAGAATACGTTGGAGAATCACGTACGCTACGTGCATTTGAAGCATGAGAGGCCGGAAGCAAGCAATTCGCAGGGCCAATTATCTTTGTTGCAAAAACAATCCGACCCTACAATGCTAGAACAGCTGGCAGGGGTAGGCGAAAAGTCACGAAGGACAATACCGTGTACATTCCCTGATTGTCGCATGAAGTTCACCTACACTGGTGAGCTAGAGACCCATATCCAAGAGGCACACCAAGTAGAGCAGGCACCGCTGGATAACGGCGCTGCGCCAGCCGACGCCGCCCTAGAACCGTTGGCAGGTTTACGAGATGTTACGCAAGAGATGAGGGAGTGGGAAATGGATTTTGCCGGCCCAGAGTTTTGGGTCGGCGCTGACATGGCTATGAATGCATTCAACCCCAATGTTGACGAGGAATGGCTCCGGGATGAAGTTGAGATAAGGAGACTCATCGGACCAGATGAATTTGACGGATTGATTGACCCCTTGTTACGGCCATGACCACTTATGGGATGCATGATCAGGTATAGGTACTAAAAAGTTAAATGATACCCTTTGCTTTCGGGACGGGAAAATATGAGACGAGCAACACAACAAAAACAAATAACTGCATCGTATAATCCTTCTTGTCTTGAGAAAACATTGTAAACGTTTTGGTTTTTGGCCCTATGAACTGATTTTCCTCGTCACAGGGTTTAGGTTATGGTTTCATGTTTCATGTTATAGGGCTGAAGTGAACTAGAAACAAGTACTCCGGCCGTAGAATCTCCAAAATGGTCGAACACCCGCCGTTGAATGTTTCATGCTTATGCACGCCACATTTCAACGGCGCCTTCCCTACTACTACCCTACTACCTACCCGGATACCTGCTTAATTCATCCTCAGAAAATCAGTTGATGGATCCTAAAGCACACACCGAAGCACATATACAATCCCATTGTCCCGATAAGATAGTTTTAGCCAAGGCCATTAGTAAGTCTCGACTTTGGACGTACACTCGCCCGTCTCGTCTACCCCTCGGTTATGGTTGGAAAAAACTCCAAGAGGCAGACAGACAGCCAGACAGGATACACACATACACACTCCTATCTACCAACATGCAGGACTTCCCCTTATAAGGATCCTGCGTATCAATCGGCACCGATCGATCATGAACGTAGGTATATGTGGAATGTCAGTTAGATAAGGCTGGCCATGAATTGACTCGCAGGCTTTCGCGCAGGATAACAAAATAATAAATAAATATCTCTTCTTATACGTGCCTATCACTGACCACTCACCACTTTCAACGTCACTACTCTGATGATTTCTTGTGTTGGTGTTGCTATTATTGTCCTCTTGGGCTTTGATGCATTGCTTCGCGTGAGCTGGGACGGTGCTTATCCTCGCCACTGAGAAGTTATCGTATTTTACTTTATTTCGATTGTAGTATCTGAGATACTTGTACTTGTTCTGTTAAGCCAGGTAGTTGTTTGCAATTCTTTCCACTTCTATTTTTGTTTTATTTCCACATCGACGGCAGGCAGAAACGCAACAACAAAAGGAAGAAGATTCACTTTTTGGTTTCGCCGCCATGGGTCTACGGCCGACCTCGGGCCTCTCGAAGAAGCGATGCGACTCATGGGACAGCGACACGACATATCACTCTCTTCATGTAGACCAGAATTATAGCGAAGATGCCGAGGCGTTCATATATCCCGGCCCTAACAGCCACCCTTACAGCCACGGCCACGGCCACAGCACATACAACCACAACGGCAAAAACCCAAACTTAGACCCAGACACAAACTCATCATCGTCACGAGAACAGCCCAAGATTGCCCTGCGCGGGGGATTCAGCTGGACGCACCCGCTCGTGCACCTCTTACCAGTAGCGGCGACGCTGGGCGTCCTGCAGCTAACCTTCCGCGGCGTGTACTGGGACGACGAGGCGGCGTACGACACGAGGTGGCAGGCCCTCCTACAGTTCCCCGCAAAGCTACATGAGATTCTGATCGTGGGCTCGCTTTCTGCCATGGTTTTACAGTGAGTTAAACCCTACCCTTTCCACAGATTATTATTGTTTGTTCTACATATATATCATAGTGTTTTATCGAAGGAGGAGAAGGGGGGGGAAGAATATTAGACGGCAGCCCGTTTGTGAAAAATAGAGAATACCAGCTGACAAAAAAACCATACAAAAGCATCTTCCGCCGCATGTTAATAGGACCCCACGGGATCCCCCTCGGTCTACTTGTCGGCGCCTTTCAAATCGGGTCCGCCGAGTATCTCATCAGCAAGAGCTACGTGAAGCCCTTCCGCCACAGTCTTTTCCACCGCCACTACAAGATGTTCTTCGTAGCGCTAGCTCTCGGTTTAGCAATCCTATATAGTTTTCTCGTGGGTCCCGCATCCGCTGGTGCCATCATCCCCGTGTTGAAATGGTGGGAGATGAAGCATCCCTTCGACAATAATTTACCCCTGATTAGTTATATCAGTCGTTCGACGGCTGAGCTCTACCCGATGAGGCTGGAAGCGAGGGATATAAACTCGGATTGTCTTGAGGACGATAAGTGGCAGTTACAGGGCTGTCCCGGCGAAGGATTCCCTACACTGGACGATTGGGCGTATACGCGCGTGGAAGAAGGATGGCGGTATAATGTCACCGATGAGAGCGAGCATTACAATCCTACCATGCTGAGCTCGTTTTCGGGTCAAGCGCGGAGGGAAATCGTCACTAAACTGGTGACCTCTAAGGACTCGTCGTCATCGGCAGCTATGACCGCAACGCTTCACTCAAGCATATTAGCCCTGACAGATGCATTCTGGCATTATGTCAGCGACAATCGCGTCGGGCCCGTCAACAAAGTCCGAAGACCCAAATTCACCATCTCGAAAGACACCCCTATTTCCGTCCCCCTCGTGCAGGTCCAGTGCAAAAGCGTCGACTACGGAGCGGCAAGGCAGGGGGACACTGGAGAAGGGGATCCATTCTTGTCTTTCGATACCAGCGCTTTATCTCTCCTTGGCGGTTCAGATGGTGATTCCCAGCAGACAAAATGGATCGTCCCGGACAGCGCGTGGAATTTCACGCGTGCCTGGAACGCTACGAACGTGACGTTTATTGACATTTCCGCGATCAAACCGTCTTCAACTCAAGACCAATATCAAAATCAAAACGACGCATCTCCTTCATCATTATCATCATCGTTAGGTATTCTCGTAACCACACCAGGGTGGTTCAAATCCAAATTAGCGAACGGTTCCAGACTCGTAAGCCAGGGGAGCGTGATATCGCCCTGTATAATAGACGCGCGATGGTTGGTCGCCGACGAAGTGACCTTTGATCCGCGATCTGCTGATGTGGTGGGCACGGATTTCACGGACTGGTTGAATTCTGCCGCGAACCTTACCACTACCACCACCACCACCATGACAACAACTTCTGGTAACAATAAAAAAAAGAATATCGATCTTAGCCGGCGGTGGAAGATCAGCGATCCGATCTCCATCTCCTCAAGCTGGGCAGAGACCCTGAACGCGCGCGTGTCCAACTCTACAAGGAAGTTGTTTCGGGGTTTACGTTTCATCGAGTTCATTTTGCAAGAGTCCGTTGACGGGAAACCTTCTACACCACCACCAGATAGCAGCAAAACCAACTCCTGCTCCTCCTCCTCCTCCTCCGCATTAGGATCAGGGAAAAAGAATCAAACGAGTGAAGGGGGAGAAGGGAAAGGGGCAGAAATCCTCCTCCAATTCAACCCAACAAGCGTAGCAGGGAAATACTTCGAAGGCGTCGAGCGAGAGATTTCCGTAGTCCTGAGCACGATCATCGCGGACTGGTTATCGCGGTCCACGTTTCGGGACACGTATTTCAGGACCGTTATCTCTCCTCCTCTTGATTCTCCCCCTCCAATTTCCACACCGAACACGAACCCCCCATCCTCCTGTCCATCTCAGGTCGGCTCACAGCGAGACGACCCAAACCCAAATCCAACCCCAGACCCAAACGAAAAATACGTGACAACAGTCGACCTCATCGCGCAAAGGACCTCCAGGACATATTCCACCGTCCCTTTATCCCAATTCACCAACCCGGACCCCCAGAACCCGCAAATCACCAACCAGACCGCCGTAGTCTACAGGGTCCACAGATACGGCTGGGGCTACGGTCTCACGACGTCCGACTCCGACCCGATCTGGTTCTCCGTCATTATCCTTTTAATTCACGTCCTTCTCGTCACGATTTACTTTTCCTACTCCTTTATCTTCTTTTTCTCTTCTTCCTCTTCTTCATCCTCTTCATCCTCACTGTTCTCTTTCCTATCTCCCCTGTCGTCCTTCTCCTTCTTCTCTAGATTCTATAAATCCACAGACCGCAACGAAAACCTAAGCCGAAGCCTAAACGGACAAGGGAGTGCAAAAGAGAACACGAAAGGCTGGACAAGCGGCTCATGGGGAAGTATAGGCGAACTGGTCGCCCTGGCCATCCTCTCGCCTCCCGCGGAGGAATTGAAAAATTCCGGCGCCGGCATCTACCGGTCCAGGACGTGGATGACGCGGCTGCGCATTCGTGAGGGCGGCGGTTCGCGTTCGTCGGATTCGGATCCGGGTCAGATTGAGTTGGTGGTTGGGAATAGAAATGGGACCGTTGTTCCCGGAGAGAATATGCTCAAGATTGGTAAGGAGTATTCGTAGGATAATTAGATCAGGAGACGGTAATTATACCTAACCTAGGTACTTCACTTACTTATGATAATAAAGGGGTATTCTCAATGTTCAAAAAAAAAAAAAAAACCGTTATTCTATCAACGAATACACCGCCCCCCTTTTCCCAATATGAGCATCGGCGGTACACACAATTTTGCATAAGTAAAGGTTCCCGGACTAACCAAACGCATCTTCTACAATAAGTCTCACCTCTCATTACATCATTGCCCGACAAGGAACAAGCCACCATTTGTTTATTTAGCCTCATTCCCGTCGCGATCGCCATTCCCCTTTCGCCCGTCTTGTGTCTTACGCTCCCATGATCTCTCGCGTCGCTCCGGTCGTTCGTCCACTTGGGTAGTCTGGCGGCGTCTGGGCGGCTGGCTTACTCGTTCGAATGAGCGCGTGGGCAGCTGCTCGTCGTTGGTGCGACGACTCGTGGGCAGTTGCCGTGGAGACACGCCCGAATACCTCCGCGTTTCGCTGCTTCTTGGCTCACGGATCGTCTCTCTGTGCCTGGGAATAGTCTGGTTCGAATGACGTCTTTCGGAGCGAGGCGCATTTTGGACTGGCTTTGGTGTCGCCCTGGCCGTATCTTTCACTATCTGCCTGGCCCAGTCGTCGCTTGACCAAGTTTGTCCCTCGGCCAAAGGGAATGTAGCTGCGCGGGATAACATGCCACCAAAGCCAGGAGCCGACGCAGGGTAATTCCTTGGCTTAGGACTGAAATCTTCGGTTGTTGTGGTCTTCCTCTTTTGCGTCTTCTGCGTCTCCCCTTGTTTCCTCTGCCCGTCCCCTTCGTTCAGGGGCTTCCTGCTGCCACTAGCCTCGGGCTTAGTACGCTGGGAGACGGGCCGTGGACTCGCTGATAGAGGGCTTGCTGTAATGAAACCATTTCTTCCAGTCAAAAAAGGGGGGTGACGAGCCCCACTTCCTAGCCGTGGTCTGATAAATGGTCCTGAGCCATCACTCTCCACCGCGGTAGTTGGCGTATTCCTGCCTGTTTCATTTACGTCCTTTGGCCCTCTAGAAGCGCTCCCTCTATGGCTACTCCTAGCTGTTTGTCGACCGCGGGGCTGCTCCTTCCGAATAGGCGACGAGTAGGTTCCAGCGAAGTGTTCGACTGCTCCCGGGACAGCAGGGGGACCGGGAGGGTTTTCCTTGGCTGGGATACTTTCTTCTGCGCTCCCGTCATGGCTCCGTTGTACCGCATAGTTAGGGGTCCATTCAAGGAGCAACTGCTCGATAGCTTCCTGGTTTTCCGTTATGCTCTCTCGTGCAGATCTTGGATCATACCGCTGCTTATCGAAATGTTCTGGATATTTGAGTGTCGCAGTACTCTTCATTTTTTCTTTGGCATCGTCGTACCAGCGCAATAGGCGCCAGCCGCTAGAAGAGGCTTCGTGTGGGGCTTTCTCGCTCCTATCAGACGCCTCTGAATCCTTATATTCGTACATGAACGATGGTTTTGCCTTCCTAAGAGCTGCAGCGCTTGGTTGGTGATGATCCTCATCCGCAAACTCGGCAGACTCAGCGTATGACTCGGTTGTATAGTCTGAATCCCAGCTTCTATTGGATCTAATGCGAATTCTGGTCTGGTTATATTTTTTTCTTCCCGCGGTGTCGGTTTCAACCACACGAGGGCTCCGTAGTTCATCATTTACTATGGGTGACCGGCGACCTCTGTGGAATGGTGGGGGGGGATGAGGTGGTCGCGGTGATGGTGCTCTCGTCTCTGGCTTTTGATATGCTGGCCCTCTAAAATCACGACTTGGGCTTCGACGAAGCGGTGGACGAATATTCATGCGAACTTGGACATCCGAATCATATTCTTCAGATTCGGCTTCCGAGTATTCATCCCCCAAGCTTTCGTCCTGACTCGATAGTACATCATTCTCATCCGCCGTCAGACTTCCCTCGATGGTCGAGCCTTTGGCAGGCGCCCTTTGTCGGTGTAGGTCGGCCGCGTGCAGGTTAGTTTGATAGCCGTCAGAATCAGTCACTTGTTGACCAGGCCCAGGAAGAGGTGGAACACCCATCGGATATCCTGGCGTTACATGTTCGATTTGATACCCATGTGAACCAGCAACGTAGACAACAATGGTTCTGACTGCCTTCCTCCTGAATGGGCCCTTAGCTCGAACGATGCTTAGTTGCCGTAGGCTTGATTGGTTATAATATCCCTGTCTGGAGGCCTGTAATACGCGCCAAACTTGCAGTTGCTGGTCGGCGCCGAGATTTGCCATTTTTTGAAGCACAGTTGACGACTTGTCTCTGTCGAGGAGCTCAAGCTGTTGTCTGATCTCCACGATATCCAAAAACTCTTCAGAAAATGTGCACTTGGACCAATTATCCGGTAGTGATCGTGCCGTGCCTGTGCTGGCATAAGGATGGATTGTCCATACTCTATAGTGTCTGTCAGGCTTTGTAAGTATTGCTTCCAAGTTTGGAGGTAGGCGACTTGTGTCAGGCTTCGCAGGATATAGAGCACTATAGCGAGGCAACATTGACCCATCAGGCGGCAAACTAATGTTCTTTGACATAAGCGAGCTCTGTCCTTCGACGAAAGCTATTACTATTCTCTCTTGGGAAGTCCAGAATTTGAGGCGCGATCCTTGAACGATTTTGATTCGTACGAGCTTTAAAGCTGCACTCTTGTTGTCACAGAGGAGCCTGACTGCCTGCATTTCCTTGGGGCTTAGCAGAGCCAAATTCTTCGCTAATATTCTTTCGTACTGTCGCGATGTATTTGTCCCTTGGGGCCTCGCCGCAAGCCTGGGTCTTGGGGAGATTGGCAATTGATACGCCCCATCGTCAGTGATTACGTAGGATGTTATTTGCACATCTGAGCGTTCGCTCCCGGTCTCTCGGAAGGCACCGCTGTTCGTGGACCCTGCTACGCCTCTGCTGGTAACGTTTTGACCAGCTGGCTCAACTGGTTGCCACTTCGTATCGTGGGGTTGCCGAAGCATCTCACGGACAGAAACCAGTTTTCTGGGTACGGATTGACTTTGTTGTGCTGCTGTTCCCTCACCTTTCCCCTGTCTGGTCGTGGGGGATACTGTAGAAACAGGTCTGTAGGCAGGTGCCCGCCGCTCATCCTGGGCTGTCCCCTATGTAAAGTAATGTTAGTCATTGACTTGACTAACTACATTCCGATTTGAGTGCGCACGTTTAGTTCTTCTTCAATAACGGAGTAAGCCCGCCGTGGTGGAACTTTCGACTCTGCCGCATGCGCGTGGCCCTAGGGTCAAAATCGATCAGTGACCAAGCATGAAGTGATTGATAGCAATATACTGCGCCTACTGTAGTCATACTCCTTCCAGCCATGCTGGACCGGTTACCACGAGAGTTCGCGCTCGGTGTACGTGATCTTGGTGGCGTGGGTGGGTGCGTTGGTTGTGAGGCCATGGTAGCTCTGTGAACGTGGGGCGACATATTTTCCGGCTGCTTTCCAGCCACTTGAGGCCCGTGGACCTTCGTAGGATTTGAGCGTCCTAGGTTCTCAAAGATGGAGATCCTGCTGGGGGGACGATGCTTCGGAGGTCCTTGCTGTCCACGATCATTCTGTCCCTGACGCTCACCTCTTGCTTCGGATGCAATGAGTCTCAGTTCCTCTGGTGTGGCGATTTGACTGATTACGGCGTAGGCCTTCAAAATATACGCGATGTCCTCCGGGCTTCCCCTCCTATTCAGCATTAGCGAAGTACTAAAAAGGGGGGTAACCGTCATACGATCTCTGTTGATGTTGAGCTAGGGTCACTATTTGAAGTAGAATCTGCAGGTCCTGCTTCTGCTGCTGTAACTGGTCACGGTAATCATCTAACTTGCCGCGTTGAAGAGCGAACCGAACTCTATCGCGGACTCTTAGAGTATCTAAAGCCAGGTCCGATTCGATTTCCACCGGGGACTCTGGTGTATAATATTGGAGCCGCTTATTGAAGTCCTTGAGCTTTTTTTCGAGGGCTTCGTCCGAGTCTGAGACTCGCCCACACGAGATGGTGGCTTCAACCCGCCAGAAGACAACGAGACACCTGTCTGCTGTGCCTTTGACCCTATGTAAAGATTGGTTGGTAAAGACAACGAATGTCTGGCCCCCGTTTTCGAGGTTTCTCACTTCCCAAGCGAGATACTCGTAAATTCCTCGGAGCACTGAGGTTGTGGATTCAACTTGGTATTTGATGGCAAGAATATCCCTCCGTGCAGACGTGACGTTCGAGATGAAGGTTGTCAGGATGTGAGAGAGCTGGATGCCGAAGCCGACGATGCCAACGACTGAACCGGCTGCTCCAAGCGCAGTTATTGGATCCATTCGGACATCTCAAGTTGCGCGGGGCTTGGGGAGCGGGGAACGGGATATACACGCAATTGTGTTATTAAGGTCATCCTGCTAGTGACACGACTGAAACTGGCTGGAGGTGGGAGTTGGAACTTGATCGGTCGACATTGCGACTGGCTTTGACCAGGTTTTATGCTGAACTTCCGTTATATCTACAGAGGTGACGGGAGCTGGTGGCGATCTGTAAGCACGTTCATTGTGTTGTATTGGGGGCCATGACAACCCATGTCTTCGTGGAGGCGAGGTGCAGGTTGACCATCTGAGGTCACCTAGCTTAGCTTCCTCACGCGAGAATCCCTCTCCTCAGCCCCGAGAGTTTTACGCATTCCAGTCACTCGGCATTTGTCAGTGGGCTTATACTAGGTAGGTACCGAATTAGAGGGTTCTACTTATGTCCCCCCAAAATCCTCGTCTAAAGTAGGTGCCACCTGCTTACCTACATGTAGTAGGTGCCCACTATCTCAGCTGAATGAGGGATTCACGTGCATTTATCGAGGAGAGTAGCGTTCAACATGGTAGTGTTATTGGCTACATACGTATGTCGGTAATTGGTTTAAGTTGAGTATTAGGTATGATAAACCCTCTATCTTAGTATTCTCAAGTACGTCCCTAGCTAAGGTATGTCGGCGTAGGCAGTGAAGGACATACACATGTCGGTAGTCAAACGTTCTAGCCACGGGGAAAGCAATCGCAGCAGTATATACTACAAGTGCTAACGCACAAAGGCCGAGCATCATAATCGAGTCCGGGCAGACTTCGATTATCATATATGGTATGCCGTCGTGGAATCGAAGGCTCAGGCCTTTCTCCCAACAATTCCCACAAATATCTCACACCCCATCAACATCTTCTCTAGGTCCTCAAACGCCTGCTCAGCAGTTTTGGAACCATCATTCACCACCTTCACAATGGTCGAATTATACCTCCCCTCCAACAGCGCAATTAAAGGAGGGAGCGATCTCTGGGTCCTCTCCATGCGCCTCTCGAACTTCGCCCCGTCATCGGTTTCGAGGCGCTTGCGCTTGATATAGCGGCTGCGGGCCACATCTTCGGAACATTCAATGACGATGGTGAGGCCGGAAAATTGGTCCTTGAATTCCTCCACGATCTTCTCGTTTAGTTCGCCCGTGGTAACGGGAAGTCCGTCGATGAGCATGGCCTTGTACCCTGGCCCCTTCGTGGCCTCGTCTAGTGCTTCGTCAATCTTCTCTCGTATTATAGCGGGCACGACGGGAAACGTGGGTAGATTCTGGGTGTACCGGTTGTAGTAGGACAGGATGGCGGGTACGCGTTTGTATTTCCCGAGGAAGAGCTCCTCCTCCTCCGGTTGTTTAAGGAGATCTTCGTGGATCACTCCTCTCGCTTTGATGTGCTTGTCTATTTCGTCTGAGATATGATCGATCTTGCCTTCCTGGACCCGCTTGAGAAAATCCCGGCGTGTGTCACCTATTGAGAGGTGGTAGAGATTGTGCTTGTCGGCGAGCATCTTGCCGAGGGTCCCTTTGCCACAGGCCGTGGCGCCGGTGAGGTAGATGATGGGGAGCGATCTGTCTTCCATGATGTCTTCCTGGGCAGTGGTAGGTAATTGTCTTCGTGATCTATAGTTGAGAAATCCATTGCGGTCAACCGTCGTAGTTCTAGATCAAGAATATGTCTCGATACATATACGTTTACCAGGGAACACAAGCATTGAATGATATTAACATGGTCAGGATTTGCAGTGCATTTAAAATCAGCTATTCAGAAGCTGTTGGTACTCTTTCAACAGCCGCTTTGTTTACTGTTATTCCGAGCCTACTGACAATCCTTAGGTATAACACTGGCTCGATTATATCCCTGTATTCCATTGTTGGTATTGTAACTCCTGGTCAGGTATTCGACATTCCTCTGATTAGAAAGGGTGAGTTGGTCCAGACATGATCAAGTCATCGGGTAAAGTAACACAGTACTGGTGAAAGTTAATACGCTTGCTCTGAGCTTGAATACTTCGACTGGATCGGATGCGCTCATTGTTAGGGGGTTTTTTTATTTTTATTTTTTATTCTTTTTCTTTCCCCCCCCGGATCTTGTTGTCTATGTATTTCGAGGATCATCAGGGTGGACCGACTCGACAATTGTTACAAACAAAGAAAACAAAGCAAACGTCTGTAGTAGTCGCACGGAACGGTCTGTCTACCTACACCACTGTACCTGGGGAGATATTAAATGTGTTGCCTTCGAATCAGAAAGCATTCAACTTGATTGATATAAATCTATCCGTTGGTATTTATTCTACTCTCATCTCCCTGGCACTATATACTATTCACAATGAGTGTATCCTCAGGCTCCTAACCCCGGCTGTTATATCGAAGCCATCGAAAGCCCATCGCGTTCGCGCATGAGCTTATCGTGATCGATCCTACAACTACCACAATACTCATCATACCAACGTCGCAAACTCTCTTGTCTTTCTGCTTGTTTCTTGTCACTGTCATCTCCACTTTCGCTTGCACCTCGACCAAGTACCTTCTGCATAAGCTGAGCCTTCGCCCTTGAACTACTACTGGCTTCGGACGCAGATACAGATGAGAGCGCCATGCCGACTTGCTCGCATCTCGATGTCTCATCCATGAGCCAGTTCTCCCACTCTGATCTCAGCACCTCCGTTTCTACTCTATTGACTAGGCGCATTGCCACGACGAGGTCGTGACGATACGAGCCGAGCTTCTGCCGTGTGTGACGAAGTCGGCGCGCTGTGGCACGGCTAATTCCCCACGGGGATAGCTCTGACCCTGCGTCTTCATACGGGGCGTCGATGCTGGTAGTGTTCGCTATAGCCTGGAATGTAGAATAACTGAAGAGATCGAATCAGTACAGGGTTACATCTGACCATGTTGGAGTAGAGGTGTCTTACCAGTAGCTATCTTGCGGCCAAGAGCGTTGATGTGCTGAGCTCTTGGCCGCCTCGTCCAGATCAGCTAGATATATCGCCTTGCTCATCATGACATTAGGGCCAACGCCGATACGGTTCATATAGCTGGCAGCACGCCGCTCACTCCACCACGTCGCGCTACTCTGGGACGTGAAGGTTATGTTGGCGATAACGCTGAACCCTAATAACATAATAAGGATCCGCTCGGCAGTGATGACTTTCCAGAGCTTCCTCAAGACAGCAAACGTCCCCAGTACGAGAGATGAAGCCACACTTTCTCCAAAAGACCTCCCAGTCTCGAAGATCATCGAGCCTAATGTCCGGGGGTTAATAAGGGGCTTCTTGGTGGAGTCTGCTTCATTGGGCGAGAATACAACGACTTGTGACTGAAGCCCGACGTTTCCATAAACTTGGATTGCTCGCTTCGTTCGGCTGTGATGGCCTAATCTACGGACCTGGTCTGTCGCCACCTCGGCTAGTTCCTCGGCATCCCGAGTTGCGTCACCGAGTGCTTGGCGCTCGACCAGTTGTTTGGTTAACGCCGGCGCATTCGACCAGACAACTTTAGTGAAGATGGCAAGCTTGCATTTTGATTTTGCAACATGAGTGATGACAATCTTGGTTACCAGCTTGAATCCGTCCGCATGGGGAAGATACCAGGGCGTCTTCTCATGCGTAACGACGTAGGTGACATGGTCGCTGAAGATCTCGATAGTCTGATCGTCCGTGACCTCTTCTTCCCGTGAACGACCAAGACGATTGCTATATGTGACTTTGAAGCGGAAGTTACGTTGCATATTCCCAGCTTCATTGGTCTTCCACGGGCCTTGAGCAATTTGCTGGGCCCTACGCTCGAAGTACAACTTCGGAAATATGAAGCTTTTGTCACCGAACAAAACGTGGAAACATGCCTTGGCGCTAATTTCGAATGTTCGCTCTGCTACTTTGTTCGGCGTATCTTCGGGTTCATAAATGATAGGATGTACTGGAAGCTGAAACTTAGGCAAGGGCCTGCGGGAAGGCCCTTTCCTCGACTTATACGCAAAATCATTCACGCCAGGAGTCACTGCTTTACCGGCCGCAGTTCCGTCGTCGATAGGAGTGTGGGCGGAAACTTCCTCCCAGCTCTCGACGCTTGGGCTCCTCGGGTCGATTTCTTCTTTCTCCATATTAATGAGAGCCTTAATGAGCTCCGGTACATCCATAGGCTCCTCGCTCTGGAGGTCATCTATTAGAAGGTTGAGACGCGCATGCAAGAGCTCGAGATCCTCCAGGAATGTCTTTATCGTAATTCGATTGTAGGCATTGTCACTGGAGTCCTGACTTAAGTGCAAGAAGATGAAATCACTGTCTCTACCAGGGGCTGCCGTGACTTCTGCAATAGTATCGAGACTAATCATGTACGCTACAACGAGACCCATCTGATGTCCGTAGAAGTACATGTTGTCCGAGGTGACGTAGATCCGCCCGTTGCCGGCCATTTGTGGCGTACTCTGGTCGGCCTCTGAGGTGCTACCCCATGCGGCCCGGAAAACCAAGACTAGCTTTTCATCTAAGGGTACGCTTGGGAACAGGAGACGGAACTGGGCGGAATTCGTCTTTAGCTCCGTAGGGTAGTTTGCGGGGAAAGTTTCCTGGATGGGCTGGTCTTTAGATGGTAGCACAATCTTCGGGACGTTCATTTTTGCGTCCATGCTGATAGATTTCTTGTGGAGCGAGCCTGTGGAAGGGCTTTTGGGAATTTCATTCTCCCCCAGAGTAGTCATCTTAATGGATGGAGAGTTGGGGCCGAAGGGGTCGTCGGAAGCAGTGTCGATATGGCTGATTCTGACCGAGTGCTCTTCGCCCCAAGCATTGCTTCCCCAGTAATTCGCCATGATGGCGGTTGGCATCAGTTGCGTCGGGTTAGCAGTCAATGCCCGCTCACCACTATAAGCAACGGCTGTCTTACTAAGAATAGTCGCGGCCGGGGGTTTTGCGAGAGTAGGTGGTGCCAGACTACCGGGTTTAGCCTCTGGACCAAGGACGAACTGCCCCTGCGGGGTTTTGATACCGGCCGCCTGGTTAAGGACAGGCCCGGTATACCCAGGCAACAACCCGTGGCTCGCAGAGATCAGGCTTGCTATGCCACCAGTAGGACCTGGTGATGGCATCGCTGCGTTATCAGTACTGGACGTGAAGGTCGCTTTTCGGTGGAGATCAAGTTTCTGCATGATCCTAGCCGCATGCTCACGCCCGCTCTCGCCCTCCTCACGAGCAAGGGACGTCGCCGCGCGTTTTGGAGGCGCTCCGGTCACGTCGAAACTTGCTCTCGTGGCCAGTCCACCGTCCGCCGCCCCGACAGGAAGTGCTCCGGCTCGCTCTTGGCTAACCACATCGTCGATCTGGGTGTCGAATGTTCGGGCAGAAAACTCAGGAAGGGAAGGTGGAGTAATAGAGAAGGCAGGGTCAACACCTCCTGGAAGCTGTGATGTATCTCGGCCTACGCTGGCTTCAAAGGCTCGTCTTTTAGCCACTTCAAAAACCTCGAGCCATTCCATCAACTGTGCTTGTGTTTCCGCCTGTAACAGTAACGTTTGATTCTTCGTCTTGACTTCGAAACAGAAGCGGCGCTCTTCTTGAACAGCAGGTTTCGCGTTACAAAGGAGAACGCCAATCTCATCACCTTGTAAGACGCCTTGAGGCCCGTTGACGAGCCATCCGAAAATGCCGTCTCGGCAGTAGTACCATCGCCGGATCCAATTCGTCCTAGAAGGCTTCCCGTATATGGTCCGCAAAAACAACCAACCTTGCTTCTCCATGACGGTCGCGGACTTACCCTCTGTAGGAACGTTCATTGGTCCTCTAGAGCCAAGGAAAGGTACGGTTGATGCACTGTAATCGTCGATCTCTCGAGAGGGCTTGTAGGCCGCTAAAGTGTTCTCTCCAATATCACGTCTGGCCGTATAGAGCTCGCGTTTGAATAGGGGCTCGGTCAGCTCCATCTCTCTTGTCCAGCCCCTGATTCTGTCCATCTCTTGGCCATATTTTCCAAAGCTCCCTGCTGAGTCGCGTGCCTTCTTCATCTCCCGCCAGATGTCGGTCGAAATCCGCACAAGCAACTTGTCGAGATTGAGGCGAAGCTGAGGAGCAAAGAAGCAGAAGTCCATCGATGCCTTCAAATAAGCTTTGCGTGTCTCGTACACGGCGAATGCATCTTCACGCAAGGCAGAGGGCTCCTTTGCTTTGGACTGGCTCACGTAGCGAGCAAGTGTCTGGTCGAACGTTTTCTGTGTCTGCTCTAAGGCGCGTTTGGTATCCTTGAAGTTCTTCAGATCATTCGAAAGGAAAGCACGGACCGGTTCGACAGACAACGTCTCCATCTTCTTGGCGGTATTCAACACTTGCGACCACCATTCCTTGGACCCTTCGCCGATCCGCTTGAGGGCAAGAGCGGTATAATCATGGTCGACAGAAACGATGCCCTGCGGTGGAACAATCTTAGCTAAGTAATTATTGATGACATCTTCCAACCCGAGGATTTCGTGCGTCAACTTCGACGCAGTCTTGACATAGCCGTCCAACCACCGCTCTATAGAGTCTGTCTGGTCGGCAAAGAAAACAGCAGTAGCGCGGAAGGAGGGTGAGTCGAGACCAGCCTCGTTCAGAGTCACAGGTATTGAGACACTGGTTCGTTTAGGGGTGGCGGCAGGAGGCGGGTTGGCTGGCGAGGCCGGGGGAGCACTGTCGGACATGATGGGTGAAAGGCTTTCAACAAAGCTACTTGAGATTACATTCGGCTCATTGGGATCTTCTACTTCGGATACATCGGCAACACGTAGGGAGAGTCAGATTGAAAATGGCAACGGCACGTAGGCAGGAGGAAAAGTCGAAATATCTGCTTATAGGAGGTTCAGGCGTCGTTGTTTGTGTTGCAGTTGGCTTTGTACCAAGGTCGACTGTTATACGGTAACCTTAACGAAGAGAAAGGCCATACGTCAATGACATTTGGGGACGACCGGACCGGGGGGCAAGCAACAACTTTTGAGGCCCTGCCGCTGTTGACGATAGTTGATAGTACAATTGCAAGGTTTATGATGTAGGTAAGCTCCGTGAGTAGGTTATGGAAGGTAAATACTTGGTGTATGAGGAGATAAACGTGCCCTAGTCAGGTATCGCGCGCCACCAGTGGGGCTGTGGCTAGTGAAGGACAGAACATTGGGAGCGCAAGTACCTCGCTGAGAGATACCTGGAGAGCGGTGGGTCGTCGGCGGGTCACGACTTAGCGCGCCAAGAATACCTGACATGGGTCCGTTTATCTTGCCTGTAACCATAGTAG
>Ga0247782_1000479_pt1 | contig 23430 bp, 3 predicted proteins | sample UWRJL019104C5_FD_179928 | JGI IMG/M metagenome (GOLD analysis project Ga0247782, IMG submission 179928) | Plant litter microbial communities from Arlington Agricultural Research Station in Wisconsin, United States - UWRJ-L019-104C-5 | ecosystem: Environmental > Terrestrial > Plant litter >...
CACTCGTTGCCATATGCATCCGCCTCATGCCTCCTCGAGCCACCATGGCGGTGCCATGCCTCCTTGAGCCACCATGACGATGCCATGCCTCCATGGGCCACTATGGAGGTGCCATGGCGCCATAGCTGTTTATAGGGCCTCGTATCCACTGCCAGGCCCCTGCAAGCACTATAGTGGAGCCACTGCATGCCCTATAACCTATGTGGTAACTATTGCAAGGCCTATTACGATTATAGCACTAGTTACGGCACCAATCAGGCTCTTATGCACACTAATATAGGGTAAGCTAGGCTAGTATGCAAGGTAACTCCACTTACATGCAGGGTAGCTCTACTCACACCTCTCTCTGCCAATCTTAGGCCCCTACGAGTCGGCCTTTAAACTCACAAGCGCCCATCCTTTAGGCTTTGCTATTTGCAGCGCTCTTAGTGGCCTTTAGGCCCTTGAGACCTGCTATATTACAGTGGACCTAGTGAATATATCCACTATAACCTACTATAGATTTTCTTATTGGTTAAAAGGGCTTAACCCCTTGTTATACTAGCAATTATGTATGGCAGTTTAACTGCCGAATATGCCCTATGATTTCGAGCATATATACTATAGCACTTGCCCACCTACCTTTGTTAGATTTTTAGATAGTTAATAGCAATTACTTCTTTATTGCACCTATATACCATGCCTACAGCCCACTATTAGTTAACCCCTTAGTCCTACTATTGCAGCCTTAAGCCCTCACTATATCACCTGTAGCCCACTGTTATATTAGCTGCCTTACAGGCCTTATACGCCCTATACCCTCCGTATCGAGCCTGCAAGCCCTCGCTAGCACTTCGTTACTTATCTGCTATTTAATAAGTCCAGCGCCTGCTAGCCCACTTCACCTGTTCCCTTTGCATACCAGCCTACTTGGCCTACTCCCTGAGCATACCAAGTTGCCTCCCATGCTTACTAAGCATACACCTTCACCTATAGTGCCTTACAAGGACTTACGGCCCCTATATTCCACTATATCCCCTGATCCAAGCCCTATACCTGGCGAGCCTCCATTAGCTTACACTTTCACTAAGCACTAAGTACTACCCTTGGCTACACCTAGCTATATGCCTTGTAGTTAGGCCTACTTTTAATATAAAAAATATAAGTTTTAAATAATTACTATTAAACTTATTAAAAGTAGGCCTAACTATAAAGTATATAGCTAGGTATAGCTAAAAGTAGTACTTAGTGCTTAATAAAAATATAAGCTAGCAAAGGCTCGCTAGTTATAAAGCTTAAATTAAAGAATATAGTAAAATATAAAGGCTGTAGGTCTTTATAAGGCACTATAAGCAAAGATATATGCTTAGTAAGCAAGGGAGGCAGCTTAGTATACTTAAAAAGTAGGCTAAGTAAGCTAGTATGTTAAAAAAGCAAGTAAAGTAGGTGTTAAGATCCAAATCATACCACTGCGCTAAAAGGCATAAGAGTTAGCAAGGTTGCCAACTCTGTAGACAATTGCATACTTATAGGTATGCACCTTAATAAGTGCCCTTTTACTTTAAAAAAAACATTGCGTTCTATAATATATAACGTGCTATATATACGTTTTATTCTAGGTTTGTCTTTTTTACTAAAGTATAGTATTTTAATACTCTTGCCTAAAATTAAACTTGGGTTCTTTAAATATAAACTAGCAGTAAACATGCCCTTTAGTGCGCATACGCAGCTATTTTAGTATGCGGACTATACCTGCGACCGTTGGCTACCGGTTTTTACTTAGCTAATTAGGACGGGCGCATGCACATGGTAATGAGGAGGCAATAAGACCTGGATAGTGGGCACCACTTGTTGGGATCCAAATTATACCACTGCGCTAAAAGGCATAAGAGTTGGCAAGGTTGCCAACTTTGCAAACATTGTATACTTGTAGGTATGCACCCTAACAGCTTTTTAAATAGGTTAAATAAAAGTTTTATTTAAATTATTTTATTATATAAAGTTGCTAATAAAAGTAAAGACCTAGCTAATATAAAAAGCTATAACTATTGCTATTAAGTTTTTAAGTTATTATTATAAAGACTAGGTCTTTACGCAGCTATATATAAAGTTATTATATAAAGCGCTAAGTTACTTTTTATAATATTACAAGTTAACTTTTATTTAAAAGTTTTTATTACTATTAAAGTTATTTTTAAAAGCTTAAAACATTAACTTAAAGGTTATTTTAAGCACTATAAAAGCTTTGCTTTTAGCAGCTTAAAATAAACTATTAAATATAGTAGTATAAAAAGTAAGTATTAATTAAATATAGCACTATTAGTAGTTAAGCTATAAAAAAGTTTAACAATGCGCTAAGCTTATAACTTATTAAAAGTAGGCTTAACTATAAAGTATATAGCTAGGTATAGTTAAAAGTAGTACTAAGTGCTTAATAAAAGTATAAGCTAGTAAAGGCTTACTAATTATAAGACTTAAATTAAAAAATATAATAAAATATAAAAGCAATAGGTTTTTATAAAGCATTATAAATAAAAATATATGCTTAATAAGCAAATAAAATAGCTTATATATTTAAAAAGTAGGCTAAATAAGCTAGTATATTAAAAAAGCAAGTAAAGTAAGCTAGCAAGCGCTAAACTTATTAAATAATAAATAAGTAGCAAAGTGCTAGCAAAAAATTATAAGCTTAATATAAAAAGTATAAAATATATAAAGCTTATAAAGCAGCTAATATAATAGTAAGCCATAAATAATATAATAAAAGCTTAAGGCTATATTAATAAGCCTAAAAAATTAATTAATAGTAAGCTATAAACATAATATATAAGTATAATAAAAAAAATAATTGCTATTAATTATTTAAAAAATTTAATAAAAAAAATAAATAAGTGCTTTTATATATATGCTTAAAATTATAAAGTATATTTAATAATTAAACTATTATATATAATTGCTAGTATAACAAGAGGTTAGGCCTTTTAACTAATAAAAAATTCTATAATAAATTATAGTAAATATATTTACTAGGTCTACTATAATATAATAGGTCTTAAGGGCTTAAAGACTACTAAAAGCACTATAAATAGTAAAGCCTAAAAGATAGGCGCTTATAAGTTTAAAAGCCAAGGCGGGGCCAAAGCGCGGCCAACTTATAAAGGCTTAAGATTAGCAAAAAAAGATATAAATAAAGCTACCTTATATATAGGTAAAGTTATTTTATATACTAGCCTAGCTTACCTTATATTAGTGTGTATAAAAACTTGCTTAGTGCTATAACTAGTGCTATAGTTATAATAAGCCTTGCAAGGGTTACTATATAGGTTATAAAGCATATAGTAACTTTACTATAATGCTTGCAAGGGCTTAGCAGTGGATATAAGGCCCTATAAATAGCTACGATGCTATAGCACCTCTATAGTGGCTTAAGGAGGCATAGCATTGTTATAATAGCTTAAGGAGGCATGGCATCGCTATAGTGGCTCAAGGAGGCATAAGGCGGATGCATATAGTAACAAGTGAGTGGTTTATATAAGGGTAAGGCCTATGGCCAAGTAAAAATATAGCTAGCAAGGTGTTAGCGGCTAAAAGGTAGAAAATGTAGTTGGTAGAAACGCAAAGGCGTTTTTAACAAAACTAATTTTTTATTAAGCTTTTTTTTAAATAAAAAAGCAATTAAATAAAAAAATAAAAAGCATAAAATATTAAATATACTATTTGCAGCTATAATAAAGTAAAAATATATAGCTTATATTAAAGCTATACTTAAATTATTTAAAACTTATTAAAATAATTGTTAGGATGCAACAGTGCAGATTGTATACTCGCACTCTATGCACTATACTGCCGTGTATATATACTGCTAATATTCTTTTATAGCATTACCTTCCTCTTTATTATCATTATTATTATTACTAACCCCTTTGTTATCATAACACTATAACCTTGTCCTTAACAATAATTTACTAAAACTACATTTAAAAAAAAAAATTTTATAAGCATTTTATAAAAAAGCAATAAAAAAAATTAAAAACTTAGTATACTTAAAAGCTTTAATAAAAATTTAAAAAAGCAAAACTAAATATTGCTTTTTATTTTTTAAATATATATTTATTTATAAGTTTAATAAAAAAAACTATTTAAAAGTATATAAAGCATAGCTAGTAATTTTAAATAAAAGTAGGTCTAACTATAAAGCATATAGTTAGGTGTAGCGAAAGGTAGTACTTAGTGCTTAGTAAAAGTATAAGCTAGCAAAGGCTCGCTAGTTATAAGGCTTAGATCAAGGGATATAGTAGACAATAAGGGCCGTAGGTCTTTATAAGGCACTATAAGTAAAAGTATATGCTTAGTAAGCAAAGGAAACGGCTTAGTATGCTTAAGGAGCAGGCTAGGTAAGTTAGTATATTAAAAGAGCAGTTAAAGTAGGCTAGTAAGCGCTAGACCTACTAAATAGTAAGTAGGTAGCAAAGTGCTAATAAAGGCTTATAGGCTTAATATAAAGAGTATAAAGCGTATAAGGCCTATAAAATAGCTAATATAACAATAGGCTATAAATAATATAATAAAGGCTTAAAGCTATAATAATAAAGCTAAAAAGTTAACTAATAATAAGCTATAAGCTTAGTATATAAGTGTAATAAAAAAGTAATTGCTATTATTATTATTATTATTAAATAATCTGCTTAGCTATCTTATAGCGCAGCTATTTTATATTTTATTTGCAAGCAAAAACTATTTTAAAAAAGCTTTTAAGGCGCGCTAAAAGGCTTGCCAAGCCCTTTAAAGCCTTTAGAGCGCTCCTTTAACCAAGTAAAACGCTTGCGCTGCCTATATAAAGCTTTTATTACGTTCTTTTTTTTATATACTAAGTCTTTACCTTATTAATTTTAACTAAAAAAAAGTAAACAAGTAAAATATAAAAACTTAGCTTATACTTTATTTTATAAGCTTTTTAAAGTTAGCAAGCTTGTTAAAGTTAACTTTATAAAGCGTTTTTATATTTTTTTTTTTACTTTTATACTTTTTAAGCTGCTGTTATAAGCTTTTGCAAGCTTTTTTAATTTATTTAGCTAAGTTATATATTGCAAGCCTTTTAGTGTAAAAAAGCTATTAAGCTATATTTTATATGCTTTTTAGTTTGTTTATAGCTATAGCTAAATTTGCTTTTAACTTTAAATAAGCTAAAGCAAGCTTTTAGTATAGCTTTTTATATTTATTACTTAAAAAGCTATAGTTTAAAATAATATAAGCTGCTATTTTTCTACTAGCTGCACACTTGCAAAATAACATAAAGTAGCTTAAAACGCGCTGCTTATATAAAAAAGCTTTTAGCTTAATTTTTTTAGTACATATTTAAAAAATTAATAATATTTTATAGCGTAAAAAGCTTTTATAATGCTTTGCTAACTTTATATTTAAAAGGTTTTTTTTTATAATTAAATAGCTTTGCTTATTAAAGCATATATGCTTTTATTATTATTTTTTTTTAGTGCTATATTTAAAGCTTTTTTTTTATTTATTAATTTTATTTATAACAGCTTAAAAAAGCTTTTTTTAAGCACGCTTTAAAGAGCCTTTATAGCTAGTTTTTTTACTTTTGTTTTTAAGCATTAAGCACCTAGTTTACTATTTTTTTTGCTTATTAAGCTTACTATTTGCATATATAAAAGCGCTACTAGCTTTTTTTTAAAAGCTACTGCTTTACTACTTAAATAAAAGTTTAATAAAAAAATATTTAATTTTGCTTTAATATAGCGCATTAAAATTGCTTTAAAAGCTTTTGCTACTTTTTATAAACAGGTTTTTTAAATTATTATAAGCTTTTAAATAATTTTTTAAAGCTTATTTTTTATTGCTAGCTAGTGCTATACTAAAGCCTTATAAGCTAAAGTATTTTTAATTATTGCTATATATAGCTAATAAGCTTTAATAACGCTAATACTTTAAGCAAAGCTTTTTAGCTTAGTTATTATAAGCTATTATATTATAAGCTTTTTATATAGCTTTACTAAGTATATTTTTTACTTTAGCCTTTTTTTAAAATAAACTTTAAAAAATTAAGTATTTCTTTTTAGCTTTATAATTATTTTAAAAAGTATAACCTGCTTTATAAAAAGCTATTAGGTCTTTAAAAAATATAGCAAGTTGCTTTTTTTAAAAGTAAATTTTATTTTATAGCGTGCTACTTATGCTTTATAAGTATTTTAAGCCTTTTTAAGCTTTTTATAATTATTTATAGCGCTTATACTTACTATTATTAAATTAATATTATTTGCAAAGCTTATTATAGCAATTTTTAAGCATTACTTAATAAGTTTTTTATATAGCATAAATATATAAAATAAAAATAATAATAGCAATAGTAGCAAGCTTTATAATACTTTTATATATAATATAGTAAGCTTAGAAAGCTTTTTATTAAAAAAAAAAAGCGCTTTATAGTTTATAATAAAGCTTTTTACCTAGCTTATTACTTATAATAAAAAGCTTTTTTTTAATAATATAATTATTAAGCGCTTATAGTTAACTATATTAAATACTTTTAAAATATTTAGTACTAATAAAAATATAATATTACTTTATTAAAGTGCTTATTAAACACTTTTTACTACTATTTTAATTATTATTTTAATTATCTACTAGCTTTTATTACTTATTTAGCTTTTTAAAAGCAGGTTATAAATTTTTGCTACTTTTATTAAGCGCTTATATATATATATATTTTTTTTTAAAAAGCTTTGCTTATAGTGCTAATTAATAATACAAACTTTTATTTTTTTAAAGTTTGCTTTATTAAAAATATTTTTTTTAATTTAAATATAACTATTATATATACTTTTTAAAAGCGTTTAAAGTAATATTTTAGCAAAAAGCTTACTTAAATAAAAGCTGCTAATTAGCAGTATAAAAGCTTATTATATATTTTAAAAAACTTATTAAAAAGCTTATTAGCGCTTAATACTTTTTATAAAAAAAGCTTTTAAATTAGCATAGTAATATTATTAGCTTTAACTTTTTATTTTATTTTAAAATATTAGTAGCTATTATAATTTATAAGCTAACTAAAAGCGTTTTATAAGTTAGCTAAAAAAGCTAAAAAAAATTTATTAGCAAGCTTTTAAGCTTTTTTTTAATAAGTAATAGCAACTATAAGCTTTTTTAAATTGTTTTATAAAAAAAAAATTATTATTATGCTTAGCATTACTTTTAGCAAGCACGCTTACTTAGCAAAGCTTTAAAGCGTTTTAAAATTTTTTAAAGCTTTTATTATTGCTTATTTTTAGCTTATTTATTAAGCCCTAGTTATTTTTGTTTTAAAGTTTTTTTTAGTATTATAAAGCGCTTTTTAAGCTGCTTTTAATTTCTTTTTTTAGTATTGCTAATATGTTTGTTTTGCAGTTATTTTAAAGCTTATAATTTTTAAAGTTATTTATAGCGTTTTTTTTATTTTTAAGCTAAGCATTTTATATAGTATTAAAAGTTTTATAATAGTTATAAGCTGCTTTAATAGTTTATTAAAAGCTTTATTAAGCTTGCCTTTATTTTTTAAAACGTTTATATTTATAATAAGCACTTTTACTTTTATTGCTATATATGCTTTATTTATTTATAGCTTATGTTATTTTTTAGCGCTTTATAAATAGCTTTTTATATGCTTGCTAGTTTTACTAAACATTTTAAAAGCTTAATAGTTTAATTTTTTTTATTTTAAATTATTTTAATAAATAATACTAGTTTTTTTAATTACTTATATAAAATTAATAATAAAGTTTTTTTTGCTTTTTTATTATTTTAATAAGCTTTTTTAACAAAGTTGCTAGCAATAGCTTTTAGCGTGCTATAAACTTTAAAAGCTTTTTATTATTATATAATATATATTTTGCTAAGTTTTAAGCTAAATAATATAAGTTAAAGTTTTTTATTATTATATATTTTTTTAATAAAAGTTTAAATAAAAAGCCTTAAACTAAGCTTTTTTATTTTACTTTTAGTAAGTTTAATAAATAAATTGCTTAAATTATAAAAGCGCTTAGCTTATTGCTTATTTATATATTTGCTTAATTTATACTACTCTTTATATTTAATATTTTTAGCACTATTTTTTTGTTAATATATAAAGCAGCTTTGCTACTTTTTTAAATATAATAATAGTTACTTTTAAAGCAATAAATTATTTTTAATTTATTAACTTTAAGTTTAAATATAGCTATTATATTATATATAATTTTTTAAGCGCTTATATAATATTTTAGCATAATTTCTTTTATATATTTTAAAAAGCAATATTAATTATAAACTAGTGCTTAAAAAAATTATTATTAAATAAGCTAGTAGTTATTTTATGCGTTTTTTTTAGCTAATAAGCTTATTTTATTGTTAAGCCTTTTAAAAATATTTAGGTAAGCTATTATTAAAGCTATTAATAATAGCGCTAGTATATTATTTGCTATATATGCTAAATATACTGCTTTTTTATTATTTTAAAACTTATATAGCTATACTATATATGCTGCTTTAGTACGCTTTTTTTTTTTATGCTTATTTTATAGTATTTATTTTATGCTTTATAACTTTTATTATAGTTAACATATTAAAGATAAGCTGCTTTTTTTTATATTAAGCACTTGTTTTTTTTTTTAAAGTGTTTAAAAGCTATATAGTACTTATAGCAAGCTTTTTTTAAGCAGTAGGCTACTATATAGTTAAAATTATAATAGTTAAAATATTATTTAACTTTTATATTTAAGTTAAATAGCTTACAGTTAAAAAACTACGCTTTTTATAGTAAGCTTTTATTGTAAAGCTTTTTAGCTGCTTTTAAAGTGCTTATATAAATTAAAACATTTTTATACCTAGTTTTTATATTTTTTAAAATTATTTTTTTACACCTAATAAGCTTTTTATATATTTTTTTAAGCTTTTTACAAAGCTTTTTATTTATATAAATCTTTTTTAGCTACACTATAAAAATCCTTTTTATATATACTAGTATTTCTTTTTTTTTATAGCATAGTTTTAGTTTAAAAGCTACTGCTACCTACTTATTTTTATTAAAGTTTTTAAAAAGCTTTTTTTTAAAAGTAATTATTATATTATTATTAAATAGCTTATAAGCTGCTACTACTTTTACTTTAAAAAGCACTATATTAATTGCTATAATAATTACTACTAGCTTATACTTATAAAAAGCTAGTTTTTATTTTTTTGCTTTAATTAATTTTTTTTTTTACTTTTTGTTAATATAGCTTTTATATTAAAAGCTTGCTAAGCTTTTGCTACTGCTACTTTTTATGCTTATATTTAGCTTGCTAATACTTTATTTAATTTATTTAGCGCTTTTTAAAAAGCTTTGCTAATTGCTTTATTAAAGTTATACTAAGTAATAAGTTTATTAAGCTTATTATTAATTAAATAGCTACTTATATTAATTTTTGCTTATTTTATTAAATATTTTATTATTTATGCCTTTTTAGCCTTTTTTTAAAATAAAAGCCTTTAGTATGCTTTTTTTATTATTATTAATAGTAGTACAAGCTTTATATAGTTATTTATTAGCTTGCTAATAGCTGCAAGCATACTATTATAGCTTAAATATATAGTGCTTTTTTAGATTAGGTTATAAAGTGCATTAAATATAGGTCTTTTAGCACGTTTTGCTAGTTTGTTAACAAAAAAATTTTCTATTGCTATATCCGCGGCTCCTTTGCTACGTATTGCTTCCGCTATCTCTGCACTAAATAAGCGCAAAAACCCTTTTTGTTAGCTTTTAGGCGCTCGTATTTATTAATTATTTGCTGGCCTGCTTGCAAAGTTATTTGCAATTATATTTTTTTTCTTCTCATCCTTATATTTAATATTCGTAATTGCTATTAATTATTTAAAAAATCTAATAAAAGAGGTAAGCAAGTGTCTTTATATATATGCTTAAAATTATAAAGCATATTTAGCAATTAAACTGCTATATATAATTGCTAGTATAATAAGGGGTTAGGCCTTTTATATAAGGTTTTTAGGTTTAGTACGTTATAAGATAATGTGCTAGATTTTAAAAAGTAGCTATAAAAGATTATTTTTATTTAGTGTGCTAATTATATATAGCTACAAGGCCTTATTAGGCCGTTAGCTAATTTTTAGCTTGCTTTTAGCAAGCTTGCGCAAGCAATATATTTTTTTTTAATAGTTGGTCTTTAAAAAAGGTATATTTTTTTTATATTGCCTTTTTTTTTGCTACTAGTTTTTAGTAATAATTAAGTATATGTTTACTTAAATAAAGTTTAATTATAAAAATTTTTAATTAGCTTTTTTTATTTTGCGTTTTTAAAATATTTATAATAACTACTACTTTATTTATTATTATAATATATTTATAAAACCATTTTTTATACTTTTATATTTACATTTTTATATTTAACTATTAACTTTTTATAAAGCATTTGCTTTATATTATATTTTTATTTATATTTTTTTATTATTAATATTATTTAATTTTTTTACGTTTGTTTGCTAACTTATTATTATTATTATAATTTTTTATAATAAATTTATTTAAAAATATTTATTTAATTAAATTATTTAATAAAACTATTATAATTATATAGTTTATATATTTAATAAGTTAAATATTAATAAAAATAAAAATATTAATATAAATAGCGTGCTTTTATATATAAAATATAGTTTAAAAGTATATATTAATTTAAAAATTATATATATTATTATTTTTAATAATTAAGCGCTAAATATATTATATATATATAAAATTATTATGCTTATTATATTATAAGCTTTTTAAATGTTTAGCAAGCATTTTTATATTAATTATTTTAAGTTTTAGTATTGTTTTTAAGCTAAACTTAAATAGGCTGCTAAGCATTTTAAAAAAAAAATTAATAAAAATAGCTTGCTAATATATTATAGCAATATTATTATATTTAGTTGCTTATTTATTAACTTTATAAAAGCTAAGTTAGCTTTTTATTATTATATTATTAAAAAAAAATTTAGCTTAATTTAAGCTACTTAAAATTAATATTTAGCTATTATTTAATATAAAGCTTAGTTTACTTTTTACTTATTAATTTTTTTATTATATATATTATTGCTTAATATTTATTATATGTTTGCTAATTAATATATATATATAAAATTTTTAAGCTAGTAACTTTATTAATTTAAAAAATGGTTAGCAATAAGTTAATTGCGCGCAGCTATTATATAAGCATAATGTTTTACTTTTTTTTTAGTTAAATTATATATTATAAGCTTATAGTAAGCTTTTTTTTATTTATAAATAACTTTATAACGCTAGCTTAAAGCTAAACTATATTAGCTAATATAAAAATTAAAGCTTTAAATAGTTTTTTTTGCTAAACTATGCTACTTAGTTTATTAATAGCAAGTATTTAAAAAAGTTTTATATTATTACTTTTTATAATATTATATTTTAAAACGTTGCTAGCACTTTTTATTATATTTATTATTAAACTAGGTTATAATAGTTTATTAACTAGTTGCTATTTTATTATTATTTTTTCTTTTTTAAAAATAATTACTTATTATTTATTTTTTAAGTTATTTTTTTTTAAGTGTATTTATTTTTGTTTAAGTTTATAGCTAGCCTTTATAATTATTATTATTTTATTTTAGTTTGCAACTAATTATAAGCTTTAAAATAAAAATTATTATTTTTTATAAATATTTTTTATTTAAGTTTTTATAAACTATATTAACTTAACTATACTTTTATATTTTTATTTTAATATTTGCTATTTAATAAAATTATAGCTACTTTTTTAAAAAGTTTTTTTAAACTAAATGCTTTATAAGTTTTCGTTAAAATAAATTAAATATATTATTTTATTTTAGCTTAGCTTTTATTTTTTTTTTTTAATTTTAAGCTAAACTAAATAATAGTTATATTTTAAACTTTACTTTTAAGCTTTTTTATTAGTGCTAATTATTATTTAACTATTAGCTACTTGCTTTATAATTTTAATTAATAATTTGCAGCTATATTTTTTTAGCTTATTATAATTATAATGATTAAGCATTTTTTTACTTACTTATAATCACTTATTTTAATTATTATTTATATATTAGTTTTTTATGTTTATAATATAGCTTTAAGTTAAGCTTTATACTTTTGCTTATTTTTTTAATAAGCTATTAAAAGTATACATTTTTTGCTACTTTTAGCTTTTTTATTAATATTTTGCTAAATATTTTATTATTGTTTAGCTTTATTTAATATTAAAATTATATTTTTAAAAGTTATTTTTTATTTTTTTAAAACTTGCTTAAAGCTTAGCTAAAATTTATATTAAAAATTAAAAGCTAATTATAAATTATTTTTAAAGTAGCAATAGCTTTTTAGCTTATATAGTAAAACTTGCTATTAAAAAAAAAAAAAATTTAAAGTTTTATTTTTATTTAAAAATAGCTTAAAATTTATATTTTTTTATTAAATAAACTTTTAAAAGTTTTTAAGTATTGCTTTATTTTTTAAGTTTTTATAATTTAATATTTTATAATATATTTACTAGTTAGTTTATAAATTTTACTTTATTTAAATTAATATTTAAATTATTTAAATAAAGTTTAATTAATTAAACTTTTATTTATTGCTTTTTTTAATTATAAATATTTAATTTTTAATTTTTATAGCAATAATATTTTATTTAAACTATTTATAATTATATATAAATATTTAATATTATTTTTTACTTTTAGTTTTTGTTTATTTATTAACTAGTAGTTATAATAACTAGCTAGTTTAAACTATTATTGCTGCTGCTTATACTAATAATTTATTATATTTTATAAATTTAATTTTATAGTACTATAAATATAATTATAATTAGCTTAATATTTAGTTAGCTAAGCAACTATATTTTAGCTAATATAAACTTTAACTTTTTTATTTTTATAAATTTTTATACTAGCTATTTAAATTATTTAGCTTTAATAATTTAAAGTTTTTTTTATTAAATATTATAGGCACTAAGCTTATAAATTGTTTAATATTTAAATTATTACTTATATTTAACTTATTTAAGCAAAGTTTTAGTTTAATAATAGCTATTTGCTTAATAATTATAAATTTTATAAGTAGTACTTTTTATTTAAATATTGCGTTATAACTATTAAATATAAAAATAAAAAAGTATAAGGTTTTTAAGTTTAGTACGTTGCAAGGTAATATGCTAGATTTTAAAAAGTAGCTATAAAAGATTATTTTTATCTAGTGTGCTAATTGTGTGTGGCCACAAGGTCTTATCAGGCCTTCGGCTAATTCTCGGCTTGCCTTTAGCGAGCCTGCGCGAGCAATACGTACCTTTCTAACGGTTGGTTCTTAGGGAAGGTACGTTCTCTTTACACTTTAACTAATAAAAAAATCTATAGTAAATGTTAGTAAATATATTTACTTGGTCTACTGCAATATAATAGGTCTTAATGGCCTAAAGGCCACTAAGAACGCTGCAAATAGCAAAGCCTAAAGGGTAAGTGCTTGTGAGTTTAAAGGCCAAGGCGGGGCCGAGGCGCGGCCAAGTCGTAAGGGCCTAGGATTAATAGAGGGAGGTGTAAGTAGAGCTACCCTGCATAGTGGGTGGAGTTACCCTGTATACTAGCCTAGTTTACCCTATATTAGTGTGCATAAAAACCTGCTTAGTGCCGTAACTAGTGCTATAATTGTAATAGGCCTCGCAAGGGTTACCACATAGGTTATAGGGCATGCAATGACTTTACTATAGTGCCTGCAGGGGCCTGGCAGTGGATACAAGGCCCTACAATAGTTATGGTGTTATGGCACCTTTATAATAGCTCAAGGAGGCATGGCACCGCCATGATGGCTCAAGGAGGCATGAGGCGGATGCATATAGCAACAAGTGAGTGGCTTATGCAAGGGTATAGCCAGTGAGGTGTTGGCGGCTAAAAGGTAGAAAATGCAGTTAATAAAAACGCAAAGGCGTTTTTAACAAGTTTTTAGCAAACTAAGCTTATAACTTGTATAAAAAGTGTTGTTTATTAAAAAATAATAAAAGTAAACTAACGTATCCTATAGGTTAATTATACACCCGGGTTAATTGCACACTTTTTTTAGCCTTTATATAAATAATCTTTAACCTATTATATTTTTACTACATATTATAGTTGGGCTTTAAAAAAAGTCTAATATTATTTTTGCATTTTAAGCCCTTTATATAAACGTAAAACTAAGCATTTAACACGTAACGTATCCCACGGCTATATTTGCCACCCGGCTATATTTGCCACTTTTTTTTCCATATAAAAAACGTTCGTGGGCAACCATATAACTTGGTTAATATTAATGCTATAATAATATAAGTAGTACTAGTCGATTCCTTACTAAGTAACGAGTTTAAATATAATTTCTTTATATTTATAATATTTTTATTTAGCAAGTTATAAAGTAATAGGCTAAGCAAGGATTATATTATTATATAAATATTATAATACTATATAACTAGTTTAATATTTAAGTAATTAAAATAAAAAAAATACTACTAGATTCTTTATTTTAATAAAAGTCTAATAGTTATATTTTTATTATTGTACGACTAAAATTAATAGAGTTATTAATTTACGCATGGACCTTTTTGCTAAGATCTTTTTATTAATCCTTATTTATTTACTACCTTAATAACCTACTAAATAAAAATATAATAAATATAAAAAAATCATATTTGAACTCTTTATTTAGTTAGAAATAGATTGGTACTATTTATATCATTATAGCATTAGTATTGGCCAAGTTATAATGTTGCGCACGGACGTATTTTATATAGAAAAACAAGTGGCAAATATAGCCGGGTAGCAAATATGGCCGTAGGATACGTTAGCTAAAAGTTATAATATATTATTAACAACTTTAGCAAACTAAAAACGCGGCTATATAACTATATATAATAGCAACCTTAAAAAGCAAAAACTTATTAAATTTAAAAAGCAAGGTATTATATAATATATACTTAACCTTATTATATAATTATTTTTATTTAAGCATAATAGTATTAAAAATATAGCTAACTAATTGCTAAAGTTATATAATAAAAGATGCGTTAATAAAAACTAAACTTTTACTTTTATATTATAATAACTAGCTTTTATAATATATTTTAATTATTAAATTAATTATTAGCGCGTTCTATATAAAAATCTATTTAAATACTATAAATAGTTTGCTTTTATATAAAATATAACAATAAAATATAAAGTTAAAAATATATATATATATATAATTTTAATAAACCTAAATTTATTATAAGCAAATTTTGTTTAAAATAGTTATAACTATATTTAATTATATTAAAAACCTAAAAGTAGTATAGCAAAGCAATTATAAATAAGCTATAGTTATTTAAGCTATCTTATTATATAGCTATATTATTTTGCTATATATTATTATTATTAAAAAAAACTATTTATTATTTTAGTATAAAAGCACTTTATTGCTTAATAGTTAAATTATTATAACTATAAAAAATAGCTAAATAATAAACAAACAAAGTATTAATTAAGTTTAGCATTTTAATTAATATATAAATAGTTAGTTATACTATTTATAATTAGGTTTAAAAATATATAAAAAATAAAAATAAGCTAATTAGTACTTATTATTATAATAGTAAAAAAATAAATTAAAACTATTTTTAGTTAATTAAGTTATAACTTGCTTAAAAAAAACTTTTTAAAATATTTAGTATAGCTTTAAATATTTTTATTTAAATTATAAACGTTATAAAGCTAAAAAACTAAAAAAAGTTTATATTAATAATTTAAAGCTTTACTTAAAAAGTAAAAAATTAGTTTTATAATAATTAAAATTAAAAAAAAAAAAAAATATTAATAATAAAAATAAAATATTAAATTTAAAGTTTATTATATTAAAACTGCTTAAATAGTTATAATAAAATAAATAATATACTATAATTATTTGCTAATTTTTTAGCAAAAATATTTTTAAAAAGTATATATATATATTAAAGCAAGTATTTAACTTATTTCATTTATTAATCCGTATGCATAGAGGGGCACCGCGAGTGCTAAAGCCCCTTGCATGTAGATTAAATAAGCCCTGTGCGGCCCTACAGGCCGCACACATTAGTTAGTTTTGCAAACCTATAAAAAAAATGTAGCTTCTTTTTTTTCTACATTATTAATATTAGCACTTTTTATTATATACCCTTTAAGTGTATCTATTAAATAGTGCCTCTATCTGTTTTTTTATAAAAACTAAACCATACTAATAACTATTTTTGCTTATTTGCTAATAGCTAAAACTATTATACCTATCTTGTAGCAAAACTTGCGCGTAGCAAAGCCTATACAAGTACGTTATCTTGACCTACTACTATCTTATTAACCTTGTGTTGCGTTAAGGCAAGCCTTTCTTTGCTATTTTTATTAAAACTAAAAACTTTGCGTAAGTAAGCTTAACAATATACCTTTATATCTTGCTTATCAAACGTTGTAAATTTTTTTTTTTGCTAGATTTGTAAATAAATATAGTATAATAAAATTAAGTTATACTTTTAGTTAAATTTATAAATAAATAATTTAAAGCAAATTTAGATTTTTTTTTTTTTGCTAAATTTATATAAATAATACGTAGGTATAAAATAATTTAAAAGCGTTAATTATTATAATAGCACGTAAACGTAAAACAACTTAATAAGTTAATTTTATATAATAGCATATAAGCGCAAGATTTTTTGCTATATTATTTATATACCTTACTTACTTCTTTTTAATATATATTATTATACTTTTTATTGCAAGTTACTTTATACTTAAAGCGTACGCTAAGATGTAATATATTATTATATTATAGAAAATAACCTGCACTTTTATTTAATAACCTATTATAGTTGTAACCTAGCAGAACGCGATTACAATCTTGCGTGCACTTTTTTAAAAAAAACTAATTTTATATAATAAAGCTAGATCTATAAAAGCTAGACAAGCCCAGACTTAATAAAGCAATAATAAATTAGCTTGTAAACAAAGTAAACTTAGCTAACCTTAAGCTTTAAAATATAAAAAATAAACAAAACGCTATAATAAAATCTTAAAACAATATAAACAAAAAGATTAATAATATTATTAACTTAATAAAAAAAAATTTTAATTTAAAAAATAAACGCTTTAAAAACGCTTTAATAGTTAACTTAAAAGCAGACAAGCTTTTTTTAAAAAAAAGGTCTACTTATATTGCACTAATAATAGCTTAAAACCTAAGCAGCAAACCTAATAATAAAAATAAAGCTAATCTTAAAAAAAGCTTTTTATGCTTTATTATTTTAAAGCCTAACCTTAATAGCGCAATATATACTAATAAATTAAAACGCAATAATATTAATATATTTAATTTTAGCTATAATAATTTTAATAATAACAAAATAGTTATAAAAAAAATAATAATATTTATAAACATATTTATTTTTACTAACTATATTAAATTTTTTTTAAAAGATTTTAAAATGTATAGCGCAAACTGTTAGCAAATTGCTAGCATGTTTTAGCTTTTCTTTATAAAACAAGCTGCAAAATAGTAAAATAGCAAGCTTTAACTAAAATACTATAGCCTACTACAAAAAGCAAGCTTTAAAAAAATAATGCAAGCTTTTATTAATTAATTTATAATAAACCTTAGTTTTGCTATAATAAAGTATAAAAAAGCTATGCTTACGCTATATAATATATATGCTAACAATAAAAAAATTATAAATTTTATATAATAAAAGCTTTAGTATGCTAAAGCTATAAAAACCTTTATAATAAATAATATTAATTAGCAAAGCATAATAATATAAATTTAAAATAATATAATGCTTAATATTAAGTAATATATTAACGCTCTTACTAATTACTAAAACTTTGCTAAGTATATAAAAAGCTTTAAATTATTATAAAGTAATGTTATATAACTAGCTAAAAAAGTTATAAAATAAAATCTTAAAATCTGTTAACAAAAAAACTATATTAGCTTTGTTTTATTAACTAAAAAAAAAAGTTTTTGTTTATTAAAAAGCTTTTTTAATAAGCATAACTATTAATACTAATTTAATAGTTATAATTATAACAAACAATAAAATAGCTACTTTTAATATAACAAGTATATTTTAAAAAGCAATAGCTATAATAATTACTATAGTACTTATAATAACTAATATAATACTTGTAGCAATTAGTATAATAATAGCAAACATTATTACTTTTTAATAAAAAACGCAAAATAAGTTGTAGCTATAATTGTAGTTATAATTATAATGCAAGCTATAAGCAAAACTTATTATAAAAAAAACTTAAGATAGTAGGACAACAAAAATACTTACTAATATAAATTAAGCAATAAAACTTGCAAGCGTAGCAATAATAAATAATAAAGCAGCTAAAACTATAACTATAACAAAAATATTTACTTTGCTAACAAAGCTTTTAACGTAGCAAACTACTATTTTTTAAGCAATAAAAAAAATATTTTAAAAACGTTATATTAAATTAACTTTAATTTTAATTGCTACAAATACTATAAAAAATTTAAAATAATAAAAACAAAAAATTAATACCTATAATAATGTTAGCTTTATATTAAACTTAAAAAAATTAAGATAACTTTGCTAATATAGCTAAAAAAATAAATATGCAAATATTATAAAACCTTTTTTTTTTTTTATGCAACATGCTCTTTTATTATTTTGCTTAATATAATAACGTAAAAAAAAGCAAAGTTTATAATATGCTTTTAATTTTTAAAAAAAAGAAAGCAATAATAGCTAGCTAAATAACTTTAAAAATGTTTTTATTTAAAAAGCGCTACTACTAAGTTTAAAAAGCAACTTAAAATACTTTAAATATATATACTTATAATTAAAAGTTAGCGCTATAGCTAAAAAAAAAAATACAATTGTTTGCTATAACCTTAGCTTTAATTATACTTACTTTAGCTATAACTTTTTATAATAAATAAAGCATACTATTAAAAACTATAAAAGTAAAGTTAAAAGTATTAGCTTAAGCACTATTAAACTTATAAAATTTACAAAGTATATTTTTTTATTAAAAGTATTAATGCTTATAGCTAAAAAACTATTTATAAGTTTAAAATAAAAAGTTAAGTTATAAATAACTTTAAAGCTAACGCTTTTATTAAAAACAATTTCTTTTTACTATATAAAGTATATATTTGCTATAACTTTTATATAATTAAGTTTTTTAATTTAAACAGGTTTTTAGTTAAGTTTATTGCTTAAGCTAAAGCGTATAAATATATAAAATAAGTTATAATATAAAAAATAGTAAGTTTAAAAAATAGCAAGTTAGCATATATAGCTATTAACTACAAACTTTTTTTTATAGACTACAACTTTTGCTTTATAGCAATTAAAAAAATCTTAGCTGCTATAAACATATTAGTTAACGCTAGGTTACTGCCAGTTATTTTATTTATTAACGCGTTAAGCAAACATATTATAATTAATAAAAAAACAAAAATTAAAAAAATTTGCAAAAACAAAATAACTAATTATTATTTTATATTACTAAAAAAAGCGTTTTAAACTTTAGTACTTGCTATAGCTATAACTACTAGCGCAGCTGCTAAAATATAACCAAACACTTAACTTTTGCTAAAAAACAATAATATATAAAGTACTAACTTTATGCTTAAAGCACTAAACCTTAACTTTGCACCTATTTGCATAAATAAAAAATTTAACATTATAGCTAACACAACAGCTTTAGCCACAAAAAAATCCTTGCCTACAAATATAACCTTTACTACGCTAACTAACTAAAATACCTTAAAGACTTTCAGCCTAAAAAACATTGCTAATATTATAATCGCACAGCCAAAGCTATTTAACACACCCCTAAGTAATATAAATACACCTAACCTAAGCACACCCCTTTTAGACATGCTATTTATAAATATAATAACTAACATTATCAAAAAAGATAATAAAAGTTATAGCCTAAGTTTAACACTTAAACCTAAACCACATTAACTAAAAATACCTAATATATATTTTATTTTAAAAATTAAGCAATCTACTAACTTACCTAAAATTCTTACTAACAAAAACATTTATATTTATGCTAAATAAGCTTTAGTTGCAGCTAAATTTTAAAGCATTATAAAAAAATATAATATTTAAACTAATAAAAAAACTATAAATATTTTAATAAACTAACAATTAAAGGTGCTTTTAATAAATAAATAGCAATATTAAAACATTAAAATAACTAGTTATATATACCTACTTAGCTAAAAAAACATAAAAGTTTTTAACAAATATAATAACAAATTATATAATTAAAGCTAAATAAACTAGGTTAATAAGCTAACTTTATTTATATACTTTATATTTGTAGCCTAAAAATTAGTTCTTAAAAAAAACAGACCACTAAGCGTAATAACCTAAAAAAAAAAAGTTATAGCTAACCTTTAAGCCTTTAACAAAATAGCAGTACTAAATAACTACTTATTGCTCTTGTAAGCTAAAATTATATTATCTTTATATAATAAGCACTACATTATAGTAATAAATGCTACCGCCTTTTTTTACTAGTTCTTAGTATACCTTAACTATAAAAACAGATTTATAATTATTAGCCTATAAAAAATTAAATAATATAAAGTTATAGTTATAAGTTTTTAAAATAGCTTAGCATATATACAGCGCTTTATAAACAACCTTTTTTAAAACATTAAGCACTTTTATTAAGCATTTATTAATAATATTATAATATTTTTTAACATAGCAAAAAACTATAAATAATACTTATAAAAAGTATTTAAGCTATCCTAAAAACGCAATATAGCAATATTACTAACTAAGTTGTTTATTAGTTACTTTTTAATTAACTTGCTAAGCTTTTAAGTAAATACTTTTAGTATAGCTAATATAAATAGCTAAGTAGTAGCTTTTTGCAATATTACTTTTTTTAACTAATTAAAAGCTTTAAAATAATATATTAGCGCTATAAATTTTTTTTAAAACCTTATATCTTACTATAGCAAAATTTTTAAGCCTTTATAAAAACAAAAAGCTTTGCTACTTGCTGCTAAACAAAAAATAAAATATATTAAAAACAGTAAGCTTAACAAATAAAAAGCATATATATAGTTAACGTTTTATAAGCCTACTAAAGCAAAACTTGCTTTTTTTAACGTAGTCTAAAACGCTATATGCTAAAAAACTACATTATACTACTATAACCTATTGCAAATACTATTTTTTTAAATTAATAAATCTATTTAGCGCAGTTTTAATATAATAATATTTTACTTTAAACCTAAGTATAAATAAGTACTTAGCTAAGCTATTTTATTTATAGCTATTTTGCTTATTATATACTTTAATAAATCATTATTTTAAATAAAAATATACTATAGCCCTTTTAAATTAAAAGTTATATACTTAGTATAAGCTGCTAAAAAACTGCGCACAGTTATTTACTTTAATAAACATAATATAATAATTTTTATAAACTACTTTGTTATTAAAAGTATTATTAAGCAAACTATACTAAAAATATTAAAAACTAATTATATAAATAAACAACTTATTAACTTATTTATCTACTTTTTTTAATATAAACTCTATATATACTACTTGCTAGGCCGCTTAAATTATATGCTAAACACACTTAACCACCTTTAATTTATTATTAATAAAATAAATACTAATAGTAAGCTTAAAAAATTTAATAAAAATGTTATGCTAAACATAGTATAGCATACTACCTTATTTAAAGCTATTTGTAAGGTTTAGGGCTTAGTACGTTGCAAGGTGATATGCTGGATTCTAAAAAGTAGCTATAAAAGATTACTTCTATCTGGTGTGCTAATTGTGTGTAGCCGCAAGGCCTTATTAGGCCTTTAGCTAATCCTTAGGGAGCGGTTGCCGTAGTACATACTAAGGTATATACCCTATAAGTGCGTGCTACAAGTACGTACCTAATAACAGCTTCTTTATTATACTGCTCCCTTTTTTTAAGCTACTAGTTTTTAGCAGCTTATATTAGTTAAGTAAGTTTTAACCTAATTTTATATTTTTTAAACCTAAAATTTTAACTTTTATTTTTTTTAGCTGCTAACTGTTTACTATACTTTTATATTATAACCTTTAATTATTATTATTAGTTAATTGCTAAAGCTTTGCTTTATAATATTTTTATTACTATTTTGCTTTTATATTTTAGTTTACTATACTATTTTTTTATTATATTATTATATATTTTGCAACCTTTTTTTAATTATATTTTTTTATAATGTTTTTACTAAAAAGTATTTTTTTAACTAAGTTTGTGCTTAAAGTGTTTATAATTAAACTGTTTATGCTTTTAATACAAAAAATGCTAATAAAAATAGTAACGTTATTATTAATAATACTATACTTTATTTTTAATACGTTTTAAAAGCATATATTAACTTTTATATTACTTGCTTAATAAATAATTATTATATAAACAGCTAAGTATATAATATATTATTAAAACTACTAAGCTTGCTACGCTATAAATTGTTTTTTTTTTATTTAGCAATTATTTTTTATGCTTTTAGCAATATGCTTTTTATTAATATTAATAAGTACGGCTTATTTTATAAAAAAGCATTTAAATTTTAGCTAAGTTTTAAAATAAACTATAAACAATTACTAAGTACTATTTATAGCTTATAAAAAATAATAGCGCGCTTATTTATTAACAAGTTATTAAGTTTAAAAAACTTATAATTTAGCTTATTAAAGCTAAGCTAGCTTTTTAGTATTGCGTTGCTAATAAAAAGTATATAGTTATGTATGCTTTTTAAAATAAATAACTAGCTATTGTTTAATTAAAATTATATTTTATTTATTATTTTTTAACTATTAGTTTAAATGCTTTTATAGTATGCTTATTTTTTATTGTTTGCAAAGTGTTTAGCAACTAACTATATTTAAAATTATAATAATAATATATTTATTAATTTTAATAAACTTTAGCAATAAGTTTTATAAGCTTAGCTTAAATATAAGCATAGCTTGTTTTGCTATACTTAGCTTAACTAAGCTTTAATTAACTGCTTATTAACTATTTTGCTAAAAAACTAGTTTTATTTTAGCACTAAAAAGCTAAATTATTATGCTTAATATAAAGCTAAAAGTTTTAAAGCATTTTTTTATATAAATTATATACTTTAATTAATTTATAGCAAGCACTATTATAAGTTTTTTATAATTGCTTTATTAGTTACTTTATAAAATATAGTTAGCATACTTTATTATATTTATTACTGTTTTAGCTAAAATTATTTTGCTAACTAATTAGCATTTTTTTATCTTTTTTTTTTTGTTATTTTTTTATTTTTTTATTATTATAGTTAATATTGCTATTACTATTTATTTACTAACTTATTATTATATTAGTTTTTTTTTTTTTTAT
>Ga0247782_1000480_pt1 | contig 23378 bp, 14 predicted proteins | sample UWRJL019104C5_FD_179928 | JGI IMG/M metagenome (GOLD analysis project Ga0247782, IMG submission 179928) | Plant litter microbial communities from Arlington Agricultural Research Station in Wisconsin, United States - UWRJ-L019-104C-5 | ecosystem: Environmental > Terrestrial > Plant litter >...
TTAAAAAAAAAAAAAAATAAAAAAAAAAAAATTAAAAAAAAAATATATTTAATTTTTTTTTTTTTAAAAAAAAAAAAAAAAAAAAAAAAAAAAAAATTAGTTATACACTACTAACTATTAAATCTTATTATTAAAAAAAACTATTACTTTATTTTATTTATTAAAAGTTTATAAAACAAACTTATAAAAGCAAAATAGTTTATAGCTTTAAATTTACTTAAAGCTTACTACTTAATTAAAATAGCTATAAAAAAAAATTAAAAAACAGCTTTTAAAATATTTAAAAAACACTATAAATATTTAGTTATGCTATTTAAATTAATAAATATATTAGCTAGCTTTTAAACTATAATTATAATAATACTTTAAAAAATTATTAATTAATTTGTAGTAGTATATTTTAATAATATTTTAATTTACTTAAAAACATTTAAAAAATATAAACAACATATATAAAAAATATTATAAATATTATAAAATATAAAACTGCTTATAAATTTAAAAAAAAGTAAATTTTATAAATAAAAAGTAAACTTTTTAAAATTTATAATTATATTAAAAAAACTATAAATTTTAAATAGTAAGATTAATATAGTAAAAAATTAGCTTAAACTAAAAAATATTAAAAATGTTTAAACATTTATTAAATTTACTAACTATATTAAACTAATAATTAAAAAATTTAAAAGCATAGTATTAAGCTTTATAAACCTAACTAAAAAAAATATTAAGTTTAAATAAACAAAAGTAAAGCAAAAAGTATTTAATATAATTAAAAAGTATATTTTAAGTAAACTAATAACCTAATTACTAGATTTAAAATAAAAATTTAAAGTTAAAATAAATGCTAGCAACTTTGCTATTAAAAAACTTTAAGTTAAAAAAATAAAAAAAAATAAAAATATTTTATAGCTTTTTTTTAGCAAAACTATATAGAGCAGCACTTAATTATTTAATATATAATAAAAAACTTATAGCAATAGTGCAAGCTTTTAAAAAATAAAAGCATTATTTAAGTAGTACTAAAAAACTTATTAAAGTTTATATAAATTATAAAAACTTAACAGCACTTACTACTATAAAAGCATTTAATAAAAAATAAATATAATAATAAAAATTTTTATTAAAATTTAACTTTAAAATTATTAATATTAAAAGATTAAAAAAAATACAAGCTAATATTTTTAGTAAAAAAAGCAACTAGTATTAAAAAATATTTTACTATTGCTATAATTTATAGCTAAGCAACTTATAATAAAGTTTAAAAATAAAAAAAATTAATAAAACACTAAAATAAAAATAAAAATTATTATAAGTAGAGCATAAAAAACTTAAAAAAAAAAACTAAACCTAATCTTTTATATAAAAAAAAATTATAAATTTTAATAATACTTTAAAAATAAGTAGTTAAAAAAATTTATAAACATAAATTAGCAAAATACTAAAAAATATTTAAAACATTTAAAAAACTTTAATAGCATTATAACTTTAATAAAGTAAAAAAGTTTGTTATAATATTTATTAAAAATTATAATATTTGTAATAAAACTAAAGCAATAAAATATAAACTTTATAGTTTAATAAAGCTAATTAATTTACTAAACAAACTATAAAAAATAGTTTTGTTTAACTTTATTATTAAATTATTAAAATTAAAAAAACTTATAATATAAGCAGTATATAACTTAATACTAGTTATAGTTAATAAATTTAGCAAGTATGCATATTTTATTTTTTATAAAAAAGTAATTAAAACAAAAAATATAGCGTATACAATTATATAGCATATTATAAACAAGTATAGTATACTAAAACAGTTTATTACTAATTAAAAATATATAATAGCATTTAAATTTAAAAAAGCTTATTAAGTATATATTACTTTTAAAATAATAAATAAATAAAAAAACTTAACTAAGTTTTAAAAAACTATTTGAAATACTATATTAACTATAAATAAAATAACTAAATAAAACTATTACTTATAATATAATTTATATATAATACTTTAAATAATAAAGTACTTAAAATATTATTAGCTAAGGTTATTTATAGTTATAATTTAAATAAAAAATAAAAACTGTTTAAAAATTAAGCATTACTAAGCGCAAAAATATAAGTATAGCATATTAAAAACTTGCAATCTAAGCTATATAAAAATATATAATTTTATTAGTAATAAATAAAATATTACTATAATAAACAAAAATTATTAAAGTTAATTTTAAAAAAAAAAATAAAGTTTATTTACTTTATAAAAATATTAAAACAAAATAATTAAGCAATAAGCTTAATTTTATTAAAATTAGACTTTTTAAAATTTAAAAAGTACTATTATAACTATTTTATAAGCTAAAGTTATTACTAAAAATAAAAATATATAGTATATTTTATATATTACTTTTTAAACTAGCACTAAAAAATGCTAAACTTAAAACTAAACTAAAAGTTAAACTTAACTTAAATAAATATAAAGTTAAAAAAATACTAGACTTATATTAATAAAATTAAATAATTAAGTATTTAGTTAAATAAAAAAAATATAAACACTTAAAAAGTATATAAAAGCTTAAAAAGTACTTAAAGCATTTTTTTAAAATTATTAAGCAGTTTTATTACTAATACTTTAATTAGCCTAAGCTAACTAGCTTTAATTAACTATTTAAGTTAAAAAAACTTAAAATTAACTTTATTTTAATTAAAGTTACCTAAAAAAAAAGTAATTTTAAAAAACCTTTTTATATTTTTTTTATTTTTTTTTAAAAGCTTTAAAACCTTGCTTAATTATTTTACTAGCTTACTTTTTTAATAAACGCTTTTGTTTATAAAAATAAAAAAGTTAAGCAAGCGCTTTTTTTAATTTAATTTTAGCTTTTGCTTTTTTTTTTTTAACCTTATTTATATTAAATAACTATTTTTTTATAATTTTTATTAAAAAGCTAAAGCTATTATAAAAATAACTTGCTTTAATATACTTTTTATAATAAAAAAAGTTTTTAAAAATAATATACTTAAATAATTATTTAAAGCACTAAAAGCAGAGCATAACTTTATTACTGTTAGCAAAAACTATAAAAGCTAAAAATTTATATTAACTAGCTTTAAAAAAAAAATTAAAACAATAAAATACTTTAACAATATAGTAAGAAAATATAATTAAAAAATAATAAAAACTTATTTAAAAATTATTAAAAGTAATAATTTAAAAAAAAAAAAAATAGTATTATAAACTAATATATAAAGACCTGTTAAAAGGTTTAAAAATATAATTAAAATAAGCTTAGTAAGAAGTAATAATAGCTAAACTAAAAAACATATTATAGCAAAAAAAATATTATATAATTATAACTTAGTAAAACAAAATTAATAGATTATTTATAATAATTTATATTTATAAAATTATAAGATTACTATTATAATTTAAAAAACTATGCTTATAAAAACACTAAAAAACATTTATTATAAAAAATAAATTAAATATATATTTTTTTATATATTTAGTTAGCTATAATTACTTTTTTTATTTTTAGTAATTAATTTAAGCATACATTTAGCATATAACTAAAACTACTAAGTATATAAAAAAAACCTCTTAATAATTAATTAAGACATAAGCCCCCTTTATTTGTTTACCTTAGCAATAGTAAACCATAGCTATCTAGACTGTCCTAAACAGTAACGATTATTATAATAAGCGTTTTTAAAATATTTAAAATATTATACTTTCTATTTTAGGCTTAGCCTTAAGGTTATAAAATTATAAAAAATATATGTAATAAATATTATCTTTTTATAATTTACTTTTTTAACCCGATATTTTTCCGATTTTTTTTCGATTTTATATTGCCTGGTTCCACTTTTTTATTTTGTATGGCGCTCCTACCAAAATTGGTGGCCCGCGAGGTCCTGGCCCGTGAGGGGGGGAGTAATCTTATATCCTACAATACCAGCGCTCAAAACCGGCGTCGCATGGTTGCCACTTATCATAGACTAAAAGTAAATGACAGGGGAAAACCCACCTGTGGCTGCTGCCCATCCCAAATGACACAATACTTTATCTCGGTATTCTTGTCCTACTATTGTGTCTCTGCACCGGTACAGACTTCGTTCAAAGCCACGAGGCGGAATCAATAGAGCACCTCATCGGCGACGTCTAGATGTGCATCATCGCGGACAGGTATGCTGTTACCTCGCTCATGGACAAGGCAGTGTCTAAGTTGGCAAGCAAGTTGGCGAAGTGGTCGATTGTCGCATCGGCCTTCATCATGCAATTTAGACGGCTTGTCGATTACGTATATACTAGAACGCCCGGCCATGGCCAACCACGGCAATTGGTACTGAGTTCCGCAGTTTGTGTAGCCAGAGATGTATCTGTGTTGGAAGGCTGGGAATCATTATTGCAAGATGTGCCAGACTTTGCGCGGGATCTACTTGGCCAGGTGACGAAAGGAGGCCCTGTCTCACCTCAACCAGTGGCCAATTCTTTTCAACCAGTTTTGGGATTTCCATTTGGTAGGCAGCCTCAGGGATACAATTATATTTTGCAATCCATAGCGAACTTTATAGATTCAGTTCCATCTTAAAGAAGGAGACTTTTAAATTAAATTGTGGCTGTACTGGAGGATGTTATTGGATGTGTCAAGAAACCTCCATGTCCAAACACTTACCCACCACTTGCTTGGCCAAATCGTCGATATCCTTCGCGTTCCTCCACCCTGGGACCTCCTTGAACCGATAGAGCATATATTGTTTTGCAACTTCAACCGTTTGCGAGAAGATTGACTTGGCGTTAGCCGTTGAGTAGCCAAGACGAACGATTTCCACCGATGCTTGGCAGTCGAACCATTGTTGAAGCGGGGCTCTTTGCACAGGTGTTTCCACAACCTTGTCACCTTCGGACTTTAAACCGTTGAAGGGGGCTTGACGCCAGACCAATCATTGCCAAATCTGGCCTCCAGATTAGGGAGCAACGTTGAAGCTGCTGAGTTCAACGCAGCAGTACGGTAGTTCAAACCTAAAATAGGTAGGCGAACAAAGTTACATAGATCAGTTAGGAAGAAGTAATCATGTGTATATGTGTGCATAATAATACCGACTGCCGAGCGCCTTAGGCAAGCATTTAAGAGCATTTGAATAGTGAATTTACAAATAAAGCAGCCACTAACGACAATATTACCAGAGCTTTATCACTATAAGGAGTACTAGAGAGGCAATGAAGAGACCAAGATCTGAATAGGTCAACTGCATACACATGTCAAATGATAGATGAAGTCCAGTACAAGTGTGCCAACAGCCAAGTTAGTAGATGTAGGTGGGGACCGATGTGGATGTTGTGTCCGTGCGGCATAGTCGTGTGACATTACTGTGGCTAGTGACCGTGGCGCCATATAAGGCCGCCTTGCCCACTTATGTAAGCAGCGCAAACCCACTGAGTACTGAGCAGCAACAGGTCTACAACAAAACTACCTGGTAAGAGCCCGCAGCATTTGTTTCCTGTTGTGGCTTGTGTTATGGCTATGGCTTTGGCCCTGACTTGGTCCCCAGCTCATATGAAAAGAGCCCAGCCATCTCATCATAGCTGCATACAAAAAGGGCTGCCAACTGCACAACCGGTCACAACACACTCAGCAATGCCATACATTCTATACGGTAAGGCGGTGTGGTTAACAAAGGCAGAAGACCTTCCAAGCGCTTCCATTGCATCTAGTGTTCTGGGTAGGACTAGCCGCCAAAGGCTCTGTATTTATTTTCTTCATTTTCTTCCCGTAGATACCTTCACTTTTACTTATAGACGTGCTCTCGTGCTATCATATGTTTCTCCCCCTTATTGACCTGCTCAGGATCCTGGGTCCTACTAAGTGATTGGCGTACACATGTATAAGCGCCCTTGGAGTCGTGCAGTATAATCTATATTTTGTGTGGAAAATACACTATTTGCTTCTGGGTAGGAGTTTAACCAGGCGTCTTTTTCCTGTTACATCGCATCTGTCCACGTATCCATCCTAATAGCAAAGGGAGCTCAAGTAGGATCTTTCTTGTCCCTCAGTAGAAGGTAACCCTAAAACGCCAAAACACTTGAATTCCCCCAGGATAATAAGAATTCTTTGGGTTCTCTTGGGCGCCCCCCATGGCAACCTGAGATATATGAGGAGTTAATGTTTTTTTGCTGGTAATATCTGGTATACACATTTAGCCAGATCAATAGTTCTTTGTCATCGCATTATCAGAGTCATATTTTCCCTCACAGCGGTCCTTTAGTTCATATAGTTACTATGTTCTACCTAAACGTTCTCTCTAACGTAAATTGACATCATGTCCATGTTGACTTAGATATAAGAAGCACAAAAAATGCCATTTTGACACTGCCTTTATTGTTAAAGCTGATGTACTGTGTTTGCCCATGGTGTTCCTAAGAGAAAGGTTGATGCACTCACTTTGGAACAAGAAAATAGAGCTCAAGAAACTGGCGAGACTTGGCCTACTTCACAAGGCAGAGGCTAGAGACTCCTCATACCAAGGAGTCGCCCCGGTATCTGCTCTACTGTTCCTTGAGATTATAGAGCCGATCAATCAAGTAAATGCCTTTGCTATTTGTTATGCTCTTTTAATGCATGTCCCATCATCTCTAAACTCCAAATTAAGGCCTTATCTCAGATCTCTGATAACGCGTCACCAGTGTAGCAGTGATGAGGCGTAGGAACATGCATAAGATTATTAGAGAGAGCTAATAGTGGGTTATGGCCTTATTTCGCACCTAGACAAACTGAGATATTTGTGCAAGCCCAGGGTCCTTTCAAGGGAGGAAGTCGATGAAGTTGGAGTTAGCGTCGTTATCCCAGTTTAATACTCTGCATGCTCATGGTATTCTGCCTTATAGCCATGTGATCTTGAGCTCCTGAGTGTGGCGGTGCTTTGGAGCCTGCCGTTTGAAACAAAGACCGCGCAAATGTTACAGTCCCCATAGCACGTAGAATGCTCTTATACAACATATTCTGATAGGGTAAGCTCATCACGACCCGGCTTGTTGGTCATAACTTGTTATTGGGCACAGTCAATAGCCCGGCCGCAAGATGAAAGATCTACTACATATGGACAGTACACAGATCTCATCTGCATGTTCATCACTTGATGATGATCCCCAGCAAGCAAAGTCGGAATATTCCTAACCGATCTGCCAGTTGCACGAGTATGAGTAATTGACTTGAGCGCCGTCTTGATTCTACATAGTATACGCTATCTGGTCCCATGTCTCCTCAGATAGTCATCTTATTCTGTGTTTTAATGGGATTGCGCGGCCGTGCCTACGCTGTGTACAGGGGGCGGGTTACACTACTGATAATGGGGCGGTAAGCGCTAGTAGGTACCTGCATATTCTTTCTAAGGTAGGATAACACAATTATAGGAGCTGAACACGTTTTGCCCTGTTTACCGTGTGTAGTTTCACTATGAGTAGCACGATATCAGCAGGTGCGTGCCCTAAGCCCTGAGGCTGTTATTGGTATTGCAGCGGCCAGGTGCGGGGTACCTGGCTACGGATATCTTCTCGTCTGTAATAATTACTCCTGTTATAACGGGGCTATTGCCTTCTTCGCTTTAACGACTTCAAAGCAATGACGACTACAAGCAGGCTTAGGCAACATCTTCAGGAGAAGTTCAGTCAATGCCATGAGATGGGGCTACAGTCCCCGTCACATACCCCTATAGCGCTAGAACAGCGATTCCCTTTCGGTGACCCCTGAACCCTGTCCCTGTAGATCCGTATCTGCACAAAACTCGCCTAAAATTAGTCGCTGTAGTCCGACCCCATCCGTCGCGTGGAGTCCGTTGATCCCGTACATCTGTAACCTACATAGTAGCGGGTTGTAGTTAAGTCCGCGGGTGGGATAGGAATATTCCTTATTTGAACACACTTTCTATGTATATGTATGAATGGCGGTGTAGCTATCAGAAAGGACTAAATCCAAGATAGGTGATCTTGTCACACGATAACTTTGTCAAGTACGTACAAGCCGGAACCTTGTTGTGCTTGCACGATGAATGATTCAGTCTGTGTAATTGGACAGTCGGATTATTGCTTGCAAATACAGTCATTTTGATTCAATCGATTATTCCGAATGTTTTAACACACCGAACGAAAATGGTCGCAAACAAACTCTATAGGAGTCATATATGTATAGACTACACCACGATGGCCTTGCCAATCATCTAGGTCCAGGTGCGCAAAGCTGGATCGCTAGCAATTAAAGCATGCATGATCGGATAAGCGCAGGGTTGTATTAAAACAATTGTCCGACACGAGAAACATACTGTACTTGGTGATTCTACCTTGTACCTTGTAGAAAGGTTGACGGAGATATCGGCGTCAATACTACTTCATGATAGGATCATATATTCTCTCTGCTGATTGATAAATGGCTTGGTATGTGCAACAAACCAGTATAATACGGATACACTAATGAGGAAACAATATGTGTATATATATCTATTCACGCATCTAGATGAAATAATAATCTTATCTTGACAACAGTTCCATCGCATCTTCTGAGCATTGTCCGTAACTCTGTAACCGTCGTCAACCTCTACAAAGGCATAGTCATGTAGCCTACAGGTCAATATTCAAATGCAAAGTACTTCTCTCGACTTTTAACGCGTCCTAATAGTAGGACTTAAGTGGCCATGTGGCTTAAGAGTCGACGGTCCCCCCTAAGATTCCGAAATTAGAATGTATGACGAGTGCAGAGTCCTAGATAAGACGGCCTGATAATTAAGTAGCAAGGAGCCTTCAGCCCCTAGTCTGTGTAACTCCTAGGGAAAGTCCGGCAGCTCCAAGACTAACCACGCTATTTCATCCGCCCCTTCCACTGTCGATCTAGATGATGGAAAAATTCGAACCCCCTTAACAGCGCATCCCCGAAAGCTCGAGAGATCACGAGGCTCCGACACTATGTCACGCCAGATGTCTGTCACAATAGTGTTCATGGACATTTTCTTTCGCTACATTTTGCTCATTTTCTTAGAACCCATCTGTGTTTCTATACCGACTAGCGAGTAACCAGTAGGTAGGGTCCATACTCTGGCTCTTCTGACGACGACACTCCTGGTCTAGCTTCGCGTCCAAACCAGCACCGCCTCCGGAGTTAATGCAGTTTCAACATTTGATGATGATGCCCCCTAGTCTTCTGGCCGGGGAGGGATTTCGGATAGCATGAGTCGTGTACGTAAACCAAAGCATGGGTTGCGCATTGCTTGCAGGACCGCAGCCTCCCGGAGTCTTGTGCCAGTCTGTCAGTCCGGGATCTCGATGAAACTGAGAGAAAGGACGCCCGGTGGCTTGTATACATAAATACTCAGGTAGGTTCACCTATTCGAATGCTGAATTCTATCATCTCAACCTTATACATTCCTTTCATACACTCATTTGTAACTTTTGAGGTGTCGAAAGTCAGCACTCGCTTGGAAGATACCGAGCTATCGTCTCTCCTTTATAACCTATAACCATAGTCTCACGCTCATTTACAACTCGGTGATCATGATTCCGAGGAAGCTTTTGATTGCCATCGGCAACGTATCGTCTTTCTTTCTTGTTTCTGCTTCGCCTAGGTCTTGGTCATCATTACAGCAGAGAGACTCTTGCACTTTTAACTCCTCTACGAATCCGCAATGCTGGGGGGACTACTCTCTTGACACGAACTACTACGATGAAGTTCCCAATACTGGCGTAACCAGAGAGTATTGGTTTGAGCTCCAAAACACTACCGCCGCCGTGGACGGTGTGGAACGGATTGTCTTAACGGTGAATGGTACCATCCCAGGTCCTACCATCGTCGCCGACTGGGGTGACAATATCGTAGTCCACGTAACCAACGGCCTTCAGAACAACGGTACAAGCATCCATTTCCACGGTGTCCGTCAGCTCAACACCAACCAGATGGATGGGACGAACTCGCTCCAACAGTGCCCCATTGCCCCTGGTGACAGCTTCACCCATAGCTTCACGGCTCAGCAGTACGGGCATAGCTGGTACCATTCTCACTTTGCGGTACAAGCATGGAATGGTGTATTTGGCGGCATTGTTATCAACGGACCTGCCTCCGCGCCCTATGACGTAGACATGGGTGTGTTGACGCTGAGCGACTGGTACCACGATACCACGGATTATCTATGGGCCACCGAGGCCCGGTCAGGCACTCCGCCGTCGGTGAATAACGGCTTGATCAATGGAACCAACGTGTATAATAGCGGAGGGAAGAGATTTGGGACGACGTTTCAGGCGGGAAAGAAGTATCGGTTTCGGCTCGTGAACACTGCTATGGACACGCAGTTCAAGTTCATGATCGACAACCACAACATGACTGTCATGGCATCGGACTTCGTTCCTATCGTACCTTACGAAACGGATGTTCTTAGTATCGCCATAGGCCAGAGATATGATATCGTCATCGAGGCCAATCAGGTTCCGTCGAATTACTGGATGCGGGCTTTCCCTGCTACCGACTGTAGCGGGTCAAACGAGAGTGCCGACAATATTCGGGGAATCATTCGCTACGACCCATCTTCAACGGAGGACCCAACTTCTTCTGCATATACTTACACGACGGACTGTAACGACGAGCCAATTGCGAGCTTGGTGCCGTACCTCTCCATGAACGCGAGTACGCCGGCATCGACGCAGGCCGTGGATATCGACTTCAATACCAACATCACCGACACGGGACTGCGAAAGTGGACGATCAACGGGGACGATTTCCAGGCATACTGGGACGCGCCCACGCTGCAGCAAGGCCTCATCAACTCTTCGTACTTCAACGCGACGTCGGGTATCGCTCGACTCACCGATGATAACTCGTGGGTGTATTTCGTTATCGAGAATAACGGCGCCAATGCGCCTCCAATTTCACATCCGATCCATCTCCACGGCCACGACTTCTATGTTCTCGCTCAGGAGGGGGGCGCTACGTATAGTAGCACGGGCACGACGCTGCAGTTGACGAATCCGCCTCGGAGGGACACGGCAGTCTTACCCGCTTCTGGGTTCCTTGTCATCGGATTTATAACCGATAATCCGGGAGTCTGGCCTCTACATTGTCATGTAAGTTGAGCAGCAAGTTTCCGGGGATTGAGGATCCATCATATCAGGAACCTAGCCCCACCTATCCAACAACCAGTCTCTCGGAGTAGGTAGCTAACGATTGATTTGCAGATCGGCTGGCACGTTTCACAGGGGTTCGCGTTTCAGATTGTTGAGAGAGAGGACGAGCTCGCAGGGATCAGCAACCTGGCAAACATCAATGCAACTTGTGATAAATGGAAGACGTACGCTACGGCAAACGCCATCGTGCAAGACGACTCCGGCCTTTGAGGTAAGCTTATTGTCGAAGATAGGGCTATCATCACTCACTGGGAACTAATAATGTTTATAGGGGTTGTCATGGAGGGGGTTCCATGGTGTCCAGTGTAATATATATCGAACGCTACTCCATCGGCGTCATTCTTCTGTTTTATCGGGTGTTTTGCTGCCTTGGGGGCATCGCAACTGGGGTTCACATATTGAACTTACTGCCGTACAAACATTTCAACACGTCGTCTTGGTTTCTCAGTTGGTTATGCACCTCGGGAGGTTGGGGAATAATTGTTTATTACAAGGGGATCTTGAAATTTTTTTTATCACGCTCATTGCTATGTACCTATACAGCAAATGTCTTGGCGTATAGCCAAACACGCAGCACTCCTGGACATATAGAAGCATATGGTATCACTTGATAAGTAACTAAGAAACCTGTAGCTTTCGATGCACTCACATTAGGTTTCTGAGAGGTGAAGACCCCCTAATCCATAGTACTCGTATCACCGAGCTAGCAAGTTGTCAATTAGGCGGTCCCATAACTCGCCCACATCACCTCTTGCCATCACTCTTCCCCCATCTTTTGTGTCATCCTTGTCTGTAGGCTTGGTAGATTTTGCTTCTGCACATTCTCTTCTGGTCCTTCGTTGGCCCTTTTGTCTTGAAATCCTTCGTTCTCCGTAAACCTATACGCGCTAGTCGCGCACTCGATCTTCCGCGTGTCCATATTAGCAGTCTTCTGATGATTGTTATTTTACTTCGCGTCTTCCGCTCGTTTCAGTATGATTCTTTATGTTTTCCCTCATCCCACCTACAATTTCTTTCCCAGTGCAGAACAAGCCAGTCACTCGAAGTCCATCTTACATATATCCTTATTCCTAATATTTCGTCAATCGGTGTCATCCGTCCCTCCTATATCATCCTCCGTTTTCCGCTTGTACGGCCTGCGTCCCACATACGTAGTTTTTTGCCAGGTTCTACGCTCTCCGTCTTTTCTTCCCCTTCTATAATAACTCACTATTTTGACTCTATACAACTTTCCTGTTACTTATACACCCGCTAAACTTAGAGCAGTTCAGTTCCTGATAACGATACTTTTTGAACATTGAAAGTCGCAGTCGACGAGTGTGCTTCTAGTAGGGTTTCTACGCACAACGTTTTACCTCTACAGAATTTGCTGACTTTCCCCAAGACCCGTTCTCAGCACTTCGTTCAGCCTAAACCTATATACCACAAGACAGCTTTAAAGATGGTACAAACCCTCACCCGGCAGTGGACACACCGTCTCCAGCCCTTTCCAATGACTTTGGGGCAAAGTAAGTTTATCCATCTACCTATCTGCCTAACCTAAATACTCGATTACAGAACTACTAGCGAGTTACTGACATAATTTAATTACCTCCTCAGGCCAGAAAGGGTCAGTCTACCGGACTACGCAACGTCAATGCCCGGAGTATAAGGGACTATTCGCTCGCGGAGACGCTCTGCTCCTTCACCGAAAGCGGAAGCACCGGTTTGTGGGTTTTGATATCGAGTACTTCTGCAGTGACCGCACGTGCCCCAAGTATACCAACAGCTACAGCCGCTTCCCTGATTACTACAAGCACACGAAGTCCAAGCACCAGGTGATCGTTCCGTACAATGAAGAGAGCCGTGCCGCTGCCCTAGGTCCCAACCGTGGCCCAGTGATCCGTAAGAAATATACACAACGGCAAGGAGCGATAGGAGGAACAGAAGCGACTCCACGGCTCCAGAGCCCTCTACAAACTGTGCAGACACTTCTGCCGGCCCATGGCTTGACTGGGGCCCATGGGTTTAAGCCGATTATACCACAGCCACGACCGGCGCTAGCTCCAGAAGTGAGGCAGCCGCAGAGTCCGCCCCCGAAGTAGACGATGCCTCAACTGTCACACCAAGAAGAACTGGAGAAGACACCTGCCGAGACCAAGCAAGACCAACAGATTTTGTCGGGCACACAGATAACCACGACCAGGACCTCAACCTGGTTAGCAGAGTTTGACCTTAGCTTGATGGAGGCATTCCTCCAAGAACCAGACAACGCCAATCCCGGCTACATCTACATGGAAGACCTGCAGTCCGACGGCGGTCTCAACATTAACTTTGACCAGTCACACGAGTCATAGCACAATTATAATGAGCCAAGTCTGCCCACAACGACACAGCCCTCGGCCCTGGCTGTGGTGCTCGCGGAACCCGAGGAGAGGAACCGGAACATTCTAGCGGAAAGGTTGGTGGGAGGTGGGGGTGGAAGGTAACTGGACCGCCCTGAACTAAAAGAATGTAAGTCAACTATTCTCGTTGCGGATACTTATCTATTAGCCTTTCTTTTTCGTACTTTACTAGCTTTGGGCTATAATCAGGGCTCCGTGTGCACTCGCCCGTTGTAATCGATTGATTTATGTTTTGCGGTTTCATGTTTGTGATTCGTACTTGGAGTTCGGGATGGATGGATGGTGTGAAGATACCCCAGTACTTTTTTACCCAATTCCGTGTTATTGGGGCGCCAACGATGCTCAGCTAGTCGCGACGGCGAAAAAGAAAAAGAAATTCTATGTTCAGAATACCCCGTACATCAACACGGATACAACCTCCCTAGTGTTAATGCAGTAAATGTGAAGCCAAAGGTGTGAACAAGGTCGTACATGCGCATAATACATCTTACGATGCGAGATCGTTAATCTATATGACACCGGACCATTAGCCTAGAGGATGTCGACCACATAAACCTAACATCACGATGGAGATACCCAAGACGATAATCCTTCGTTATACCCAAGCATCGCAATGCCTCTCCTTCATTCACTGCTACCGTCCCTTCCATCTTAATCTCCCAACCCAACCGGCCCACTTCCTTACCTCCTCCTGCTCCAGTAATAAATCAACAGTATAGAATTTCCTCGCGAGCTCCTCATGATTCGCAAAGCGATGAACGAAGCGATGACAGGCACCGCAAAGCCAAGCCACATTCTGCAAATCGCACTCGCGATGCCAGCCCCTCTTCACGGCCTTGGCGTGAACGAACCGCGGGATCAGGTGGTGATACGTCAGGTTGATCCAATCCCTGCCGCAGATCTCGCAGCCGTCTACGTCCGCCTTGGTCGCGCTGGGCGCGGGGGGCGGCGTTGAGAGGAGCGTGAGGTAGGATGTCATTATGCCCGCCAGGAACTCGGAGATCCCCTGTTTTACCTCGTCGGTTATCCCGTACGCAGATAACGAGGCGGATATATCTGGGTCAAGAAGAGGGAGGAGAGCGGGGATATCGGAGCCGGTTAGGGGAATGCGGGATGCGTATTGTACTTGGATTTCTGGTGAGGTGGTGTATATGTGGTAATCTGCTGTGCGCAGCTCAGGGGGAAGACTGGTGAAGGTCAAGGTGGCGATGTAATCAGTGAATTCGGTCAAGTCGTCATCGCTCTGGAGCGAGTCCTTGTTGTCCATCTCTTCCTCTGCCACCTCCGGGTGTGTTGATGCCAGTTGATTGTGTGGACTGGCAATTGGACTATCTATGCTGCAGTCCTCATTGCTCGGTGCGGGGTTCTCATCCTGGGCGGACGATGAGATTGGGTGATTCCTCTTAGACTTTGCTTTTGTCCGCCGTCGGGGTTTCGCCTGAGGCTCAGAGATCTTCTCATGGAGGGCCGTCGCAAGACAGTCCCTGAAGAGCTCATAGTTCTGCTGCTCCTCGTCCGGTATCGACATTATGAGAATGCTCAGCCACGGTTGAGGATAACACTTGAGGAGGTTTAATTACGAGGCAGCTTATGCTTAACCTGTGATTTAGTAGTCGGAGGTACTGAAAAGCAGGAAGAGAAACAGTTTTCTTATTGATATTATTATATTAATAGGGCATGGATTATGAGAATTGACGATGTGTGGTAAAGGGACCAAGTCTGCAGATAGCCCCTAATTAGCTAGTGGGAATTCCCTAAAACGGTACCTAATTAACTACCCCGCGCCCTCGCAACTTGCGGGGATGTGCTTTGGTGCCTAGGAGAACTGGTACGAGTTGATCATCGAAGACGCGTACTATTTTGCGGTCACTTCTTTTCCCGAGCACTACGAAAATAAGGGTCAGACCCCGAATACAGGCAGTAAGTAAAACGGAACCAGAACAGTTTCTTCGATAAAAAAGGGCAATTGCTAACCTAGAGTGTTGTGGTGGACTTTTAAGTCCGCGATTATCGAGGACGTTCAGCGCCACTTCCGCATCACCTCATTCTAGTATGGAGGCTACGTCCTCAACGCCTTTGAGCGATGGGGGATCGAGCTCCCGGACACGGCGAGCAGATCCTGCAGTTCATCTACCTCGCGGCCCGGGGCAAAGTCCCTGAGCTTTACCTCAACCGAGGTGGGTGGATCTTCTCCCGAGAGGTCCCCAAGGACATAAACTTTGAGGAAGAGGAAGAAGGTATCGTCGTGTTCGAGAACGACAGTATGGGTTCAGATGTACCGGTCAAGGAGGATGGCCGGATTCCATTCTCTGATTCTGACGTGGGATAGTACGAGGAGCCAGACAACGATAAAGACAGTGACCATGAGCCCTAAATAGGTTCATGCCAACCCGTAACTATGTTTCAGGTTGAGATAGAAGAGCCATCTTTACCTTGCCTTCTCGGGCATGGCAATAACGAAGAGAGTATCGCTCAGTGACATTACGTTAAACAAATGGAACTCATGGACATATTGCATACGATAACAATGACCACCAAGTAGCTATTCTTGGGACCTCTACTTGAATACAGTGAGGCCATGAAAACGGCATCACGACAACATTGATGACAACGATAACAAGCAAGACACCGTCAGACGTTATCCCTGCCGTAGACTAACTAACTAGCATGGGAGCTCACACTGTCGGCTCAGGCCGAGTCACTCCAGCGGGAATAGTTACACTCCACAGCAGTACAGCAGTAGCCCTTGTCGAGTTTCTCTAATCGGATTAGTTCTGGAAGCACGGCGTGTTGCGTTCTACACCTTGATTCTTGTCTAAGGTGAACATAAATGGCAATTAGTAAGCGGAATAAACACATGCAGATTTGTGGTACAATCTGTTCTGCTTGCTTCTCCTTATATTCGTATGTTTCTTATTTGATCATATAAATCATTGACCCCCAAAAGAAGACGCTTCAGATATTGATCTTATCTCATTCATGGCACCATTCTAGGTGTCCCTCGTTCCCGACGGCTCCAACTCGAACTGAAAAGCTTTTCCATCACAACAAAATACGAATACGGCGCACGGACCACAATGTCTTGATAAAAGGAAATCCAGTAGATCTCTGCTCTGTAGAGAGATCTTCCCCCCTTGTCCTTGGACAATAACAGTTTGGTAAGTCCCTGTTGGATATTACCGACAGTGTGACGCAACACAGATAGGACTTGGTTCAAAGCCGCTGGTTACTTCCGCCGAGTGACTTTGCTTGTGTCTGGTCCGGTTTAAAGAATCTTATCAATGGGTTCCCACTGAACGACAACGCTCCTCCATAGCTTTACGAAGACGCTCTGCCACATCTCTGTGATTATTTTGACTTGCGACTTCAATTGCTTTATCACTTGGCGCACCTCCGGCCGCTAGGAGCTGATTTACGACCTCTATATGGCCATTTCCTGCAGCAGCCTGGAGGGCAGTTCGGCCCTTACTACCAGCAGGGTCAGCATTTGGGTTAGCCCCGAACTCTAGAAGGCGGTTTACGACCTCTATATGGCCATTTTCTGCAGCAGCCTGGAGGGCAGTTCGGCCATAATAGCTAGGACTAGCATTTGGGTCAGCCCCAACCGCTAGAAGGCGGTTTACGACCTCTATATGGCCATTTTCTGCAGCAGCCTGGAGGGCAGTTCGGCTATAATAACCGCTAGAACTAGCATTTGGGTCAGCCCCAACTGCTAGAAGGCGGTTTACGACCTCTATATGGCCATTTTCTGCAGCAGCCTGGAGGGCAGTTCGGCCCTCACTATCAGCAGGGTCAGCATTTGGGTCAGCCCCGGCTTCTAGAAGACGGTTTACGACCTCTATATGGCCATTTTCTGCAGCAGCCTGGAGGGCAGTTCGGCCCTCACTACCAGCAGGGTCAGCATTTGGGTCAGCCCCAACCGCTAGAAGGCGGTTTACGACCTCTATATGGCCATTTCCTGCAGCAGCCTGGAGGGCAGTTCGGCCCAAATCTTCAGCAGGACTAGCATTTGGGTCAGCCCCAACCTCTAGAAGACGGTTTACGACCTCTATATGGCCATTTCCTGCAGCAGCCTGGAGGGCAGTTCGGCCCTCACTATCAGCAGGGTCAGCATTTGGGTTAGCCCCGAACTCTAGAAGGCGGTTTACGACCTCTATATGGCCATTTTCTGCAGCAGCCTGGAGGGCAGTTCGGCCCTCACTACCAGCAGGGTCAGCATTTGGGTTAGCCCCGAACTCTAGAAGGCGGTTTAAAACCCGTGCACTTATTTCCTCCTCGTGGCGTTCAGGATTGTCGTCTGCATCACCAGTGTCATCGTCTTGGAAATCAAGGTCCTCGTCTTCCAGAACGCTATACATGGATTGACGTGCAACTCCGACAACCCCGGCTGGCCCATCGTCTTCTAACGGCTGGTCGCTATCGACGTTCTCGGCGTTCTCATCATCATCGTCGCTGGGAAGTTTTTGGAGTGCAAGTAGAGCGATTTCCTTCATATGGCCGGCGACGTGCGACTGGAGAGCTTCGCTCAAGAAGACAGTGCTGGATTCGACCTTATCCGGGGGTTGGAAATCGTCGCCAAACGGACAATTCAGGACCTTGTCGAGAACCGGCCTCCGCGCCGCCCGGGAAAGCGTCCCGACGTGGGCTTCAGGCACTCCGTGCTCCGTCACGGAATGCTCCTGGTAATGCATCTCTTGTTCAAAGACGATTGGATCGTGAGAAGGGGCTCTGCACTCCCATGCATGCCCGTGAGCTGCCTGCATGTGGTTGAACCAGGCCTTTGACGTTTCGAACGTCAGTGGGCCGGTTCCCCCGCGGTGACCTCCCCTTTGGCACTGTGGAAAGACACATATGAAAGGCTCTAGGTCTCCGATAACATGATTTCTGGTGTACATTAGTCACGCGTTCTTACGATATGATAGGAATGCCTAAGGATCCGAGCACTTGTTTTGGGCCCCTTTACTGCGTCAAAGTAGAGTGAGTCCATTGCAAGGTACTCAAGAGCCCAGGCAGAGAAAATAATCTACTTACTGCCACAGCAGGGACCTCGCAGTCTTTTCGAACTCAATGACGACGCCGCAGTAAATACACTGCCCATTTGGTGGTATGGGAGGGAATGACAATTTATTGTTCACGAGTATAGATTTTGCGCGGGGGACTTCGGTCGTGGATTTGGCGTACAAGGCCGCAACGGCGGTTTGTCGAGCAGTAGTCGCATTTGTCACTGGTGCTGGCGAACGGATAGGCGCGTTGTTCCTCTCGGGCTTTGGCAGCGGGCTCGGCGCAAACCGCACACCCGGTGCGCTGCCCGTCATCTTGGGGAGTTGAACAACGGACCAAGTGGTTGGCGGGCTCTGAATGCTCATGTCGATGCGTCTCCGATGGGATCGTTGATAATATAACCGTCGAAGTCGCCACGCGTTGGCCTCTACCAAGGCGGAGCGGAGCGCCTCTGGCGCCTCTGGAAACCGGAACCCAATATAGCACATTGTGTAGAGACGCAGCTCGTCTATGGCCCTGTTCGCGTCTTTGTCGTTGTAACTCTCGATCTTGCGGGCCCGATTGGCTTTGGCGGACCTTCGAACGGCGTTGGATAGACGGAAGAGCCGCGTTATTGTTCCGCCAATCGTCTCCGTCACCTTCAGGATGTTTTCCTCTGCTGGATCGACATCGCTCTCCGAATCACTGGTGTCGTAGTCAGATCTCCTCGTAACTTCTGAGCTGCCTTGGGCTGAGATGCGCTGTCTCTTCCTGCTCGTAATATGTGGTGGGCGGTCGTCGATTGGTTTCACTGTTGTTAAGACTCTCTTAGCCTTGATACTCAATCCATTCGAAGGCGGTGCTACTCACAAGACAGCAAGGTGTCGCAAATGATATCCAGGAGCTGGTGTATAATATCCGCAGCGGTGGGACTAAATCGGAGTCTGTAGTCCAACGACACATTGAGAGGCCCCCATACGTCCATGTTGGATGTCCACAATGTGAAGCGTGCCAACTGGTCGTCCATAATAGTAGGGTCTTCCAATATTTTAGACAAAACTAGATATTTGTGGAAAAGAGACCGGCATTGTGTCGCGTGCTCTGCGATGGTTGGTCTGAGGTCGTCTTGGAGGAAGACATCTTCCATAGTCTCGTCTCCCACGTGCTCGAGACTTTCCATGGTAAGAGGGCGCGGCGCAGGCGGTCGCAAGTCCAGGAAGCCGATCCTGGTCTCCGCATGGAGGGGACGTTCTCAAGCTCGTAGGTACAAGTGGGGCTATGAAATCGCCAAGTCAACTCCACAGGTCGGCCTGACGGTATAAAGACAGCACGTGTCTTGGGACGTTGCCCGAGTCGATTGCTGAATTTTGGTTTGGCGCAACTTATTGCGACGAAAGGGCGAGAGACTAGGGAGTTCCTTTTGGTGGACGTCCCCGAGAAGGACTAGCGGGCGGGGTATCCCTATCGTCCCGGTGTACTATGTAAGGTATAGACAGGGGTGCCGGGGCCGGGTCGGGTAGAGGGTGTTCGGAAGGTCAGGGGCAGGGAGACAGAGCATTTGTTTTTGAGAATGATTAACAGGGCACCCATAGCCCGAATTTACCTAGTGCCGCATGGCAGCAGGGTTAAACATTTAATATGCCCTCGTTTTAACGAGGGGTATCTTCCCCGAACTTTCCATACTTTTCTGGGGGCCCGATTAGGAAAATATGTTGCCGTTTTTGGCAATGCCAAGCCAACGCCAGGTTCCGTTGGAGCTCCGAGCCCAAGGCAAAGGTGCAAGGTCCTGACCTTGACTTGGCCCAGCCACAGGCCCAAGCCCTACCTAGCCACGGCCTACAAAGCCGCACCTATTATAAGGCCCTACAAGGCCATACTATAAGGCATAGCAAGTCTATACTATAAGGTATTGCAAGGCTATGCTATATAGCTTTGCAAGGCTATATTATAAAGTGTTATAATGCTATACTATAAGACTTTATAAAGCAATACTATAAAGCTTTATAAAGCGATATTATAAAACCTTATAAAGTTATAATATATAGTATTATAAGGTTATATTATAAAGCTTTATAAAGCTATATTATAAAATATTATAAAGCTATACTATAAAATCTTATAAAGCTATATTATAAAATTAATAGTTTTAAAAATATTTTATAGCTATATATAATATGTAGTTAAATTTAATATTTTTTTTTACTATTATATAAATAATTTTTTATAAATTAATTATAAAATAAAAAATTATTTTAAACTATTTAAAATTAAATTTATAAAATATTTTTTATTTTAATATATTTATATATTATAGCTAGGCTTACTAAATATTTTATAGCATAATATATTATTTTTTTTATTTTTTTATATAATAAATGCTTTAATAGCTTATAATTTTTTAATAATTTATATATAAAATAATTTTTATTTTATAATTTTATTTTTTTTATTTAGCAATATTAACTAAGTTAAGTAATATATTTTATAGCTATATTTGCTACCCGGCTATATTTGCTACTTTTTTTTCTATATAAAAAACGTTTGTGTGCAACATTATAACTTGGCTAATACTAATGCTATAATAATATAAATAGTACTAATCGATTTATAACTAAATAATAAGTTTAAATATAATTTTTTTATATTTATAATATTTTATTTAATAGGTTATTAAGGTAAAAAATAAATAAAAATTATTAAAAAAAACTTAATAAAAAGGTTTATACGTAAATTTATAACTTTATTAATTTTAATTATATAATAATAAAAATATAACCATTAAATTTTTAATAAAATAAAAAATCTAGTAGTATTTTTTTTATTTTAAATACTTTAATATTAAATAAGTTATAACTAGTTATAATATAATAAGATTTATATTATAATATAATCGTTGCTAAATATTATATAATCTATACTTAGTATATTGCTTAATAACTTGCTAAATAAAAATATTTTAAATATAAAAAAATTATATTTAAACTTGCTATTTTATTAAAAATCAACTTGTACTATTTATATTATTATAACATTAGTATTAAGAAAGCTATAATGTTGCGCATAAACGGTTTTTATATAGAAAAAAAAGTGTGCAATTAACTTAGGTGTATAATTAACCTATAAAATAGGTTATATAATATATGCTTATATTAAATATATATATATATATATATTTTTTTTTATATAAATATTTTAAAAAGCTAAAGCTTATATAATAAATATATTAGCATATAAAAAATAATAATATTATTATTTTTTTAATACTTTTTAAAATTATATAAATAATAGCTTTTATAACTATTAAAAATTAAAAGTTAATATATACTTTTTATATAACTATTTATATATTAATTAAAATGTTTAATTTAATTAAAACTTTGCTTATTTATTATTTAGCTATTTTTTATAGTTATAATAACTTAAATATTTAATAAAAAAATATTTTTATATTAAAATAATAAATAGTTTTATTTTGCTATAATAATATATAGTAAAAAAATATAATTATATAATAAAACAGCTTAAATAACTATAGCTTATTAATAATTGCTTTGCTATAATGATTTTAAGTTTTTTATATAATTAAATATAATGTATCCTGCAGCTATATTTGCCACCCGGCCATATTTGCCACCTTTTTTCCCATATAAAAAACGTCCGTGCGCAACAATATAACTTGGCCAATACTTATGCTATAATAATATAAATAGTACTAGTTGATTCTTAACTAAATAACGTGTTCAAATATAATTTTTTATATTTATAGTATTTTTATTTAGCAAGTTATTAAGTAATACGCTAAGTATAAATTATATGATTTTTTACAAAGATTATATTATAGTATAAATACTATAATACTATATAACTAGTTTAATATTAAAATAATTAAAATAAAAAAAATACTACTAGATTCCTTATTTTAATTATAATTTAATAGTTATATTTTTATTATTGTACGACTAAAATTGATAGAGCTATAATTTTATGCACAGATATTTTTGCCAAGATTTTTTTAATAATCCTTGTTTATTTACTACCTTAATAACCTACTCAGTAAAAATACTATAAATATAAAAAAATCATATCTAAACTTGTTATTTAGTTAGGAATCAACTAGTACTATTTATATTATTATAGCATTGGTATTGGCCAAGTTATATTGTTGCGCACGGACGTTTTTTATATGGGAAAAAAAGTGGCAAATATAGCCGTGGGATACGTTAGTTTAATATTTTAGTAATTAAAAAAAAAAAAAATACTACAGAATTTATTATTTTAATTAAAATCTAATAGTTATATTTTTTTATTGTACGGCTAAAATTAATAGAGTTATAAATTTACGCACAGACCTTTTTACCAAGATTTTTTTAGTAATTCTTATTTATTTACTACCTTAATAACTTAGTAAATAAAAATACTATAAATATACAAAATTTATATTTAAACTTATTATTTAGTTTAAAATCGACTAGTAGTATTTATATTATTATAACAATAATATTGGCTAAGTTATAATGTTGTGCACAGACGTTTGTTATATATAAAAAAAGTGGCAAATATTGCCGGGTGGCAAATATATCCGTGGGATATGTTAAGCTTTTAAAACATAAAAGCATTATTTAACTAATATTAAAAAATTATTAAAGTTTATATAAATTATAAAAACTTAATAATACTTATTATTATAAAAATAAAAAATAAAAAATAAAAAATAAATATAATAATAAAAGTTCTTATTAAAATTTAATTTTAAAATTTTTTTTATTAAAAAATTAAAAAATATATAAGCTAATATTTTTAATAAAAAAAAATTTATTATTAAAAAATATTTTATTGTTATTATAATTTATAGCTTAATAATTTAT
>Ga0247782_1000481_pt1 | contig 23161 bp, 2 predicted proteins | sample UWRJL019104C5_FD_179928 | JGI IMG/M metagenome (GOLD analysis project Ga0247782, IMG submission 179928) | Plant litter microbial communities from Arlington Agricultural Research Station in Wisconsin, United States - UWRJ-L019-104C-5 | ecosystem: Environmental > Terrestrial > Plant litter >...
ATAATTTGCTATATACTTTTAATAATATATATTAGCAAGCTATTTTAATATTATATAATAAAATATTTAATAAATATAAACTAAAATATTATGTTTTATATATTATTTAAAGTAATAAATTGCTAAAGTAAAAGTAGGCTATTAAATAAAGCTTTAATTATAAAAATAGTTAAATAAAAATTTAGCTAAGCAATAATATATTTTAAGTTATATAGCACTAATTTTGCTTTTTAAAAACCTTTTTATATATTAGCTTTTATTATTAATATATTAAACGTATTAAAAAACGCAAGTAAAAAATTTTCTTTTAATATATGCATAATATGTGCTTATATTAAGTATTTAAGTTTTTTTTTTATATAACTATTTTAAAAAGCTAAAGCTTATATAATAAATATACTACTATATAAAGCATAATAATATTATTATTTTTATAATACTTTTTAAAATTATATAAATAATAGCTTTTATAGCTTTAAAAATTAAAAGTTAGTATATATTTTTTATATAATTACTTATATATTAAATAAAATATTAAACCTAAATAATACTTTGCTTATTTATTATTTAGCTATTTTTTATAGTTATAATAACTTAATTATTAAGCAATAAAATGCTTTTATATTAAAATAACAAATAGTTTTTTTTTGCAATAATAATATATAGCAAAACAATATAGCTATATAATAAAAAAGCTTAAATAATTATAGTTTATTTATAATTGCTTTGCTATATTATTTTTAAGTCTTTTATATAATTAAATATAGTTATAACTATTTTAAATAAAATTTTGCTTATAATAAATTTAGTTTTATTAAAATTATATATATATTTTTTTTTAAACTTTATATTTTGCTATTATATTTTATATAAAAGCAAACTATTTATAGTATTTAAATAAATTTTTATATAAAACGCGCTAATAATTAATTTAGTAATTAAAACAAATTATAAATGCTAAATATTATTATATAAAAAAAAAAGTTTAGTTTTTACTGATGCGTTTTTTATTATATAACTTTAACAATTAGTTAGCTATATTTTTAATATTACTATGCTTAAATAAAAATAATTGCATAATAAAGTTAAATATATATTATATAATAACTTACTTTTTAAATTTAGTAAGTTTTTGCTTTTTAAGGTTGCTATTATATATAGTTATATAGCTATGTTTTTAGTTTGCTAAAGTTGTTAATAATATATTATAAATTTTAGCTGCGCGTTAAACGCTTAGTTTTAGGTTTATATAAAAGGCTTAAAGTGCAAAAATAATATTAGATTTTTTTTAAAAGCTTACTATAATATACAATAAAAATATAATAGGAGTTACAGCATCTACGCCGTACGAGTTTAATGGGCCATTCATACCTGTATAGGCCATTATGCATTGAGCCCATTGATGGCTTAGTCATATGCCACCTTCCTATTTTGGCTCACCGCCTTTGCATTGGCAGAATAAGTCTATATAGTTATGGCCAGAATAACTGCTGCACACTTAAGGATGTTATTTCTGGCCACCATATAATTTATATGTGTTTCCTAAATTCACTACACGGGCCGCGAACCGCACCTCCGTGACTATAGGTTAAAAATTCTTTATATAGAGGTTAAAAAAAGTATATAATTAACCTAGGTATATAATTAACCTATAAAATATGTTAATATTATTAATAAAAAAATTAAATATTATTAATAAATATTTAAAAAAATAAATATTTATTATTATTATAATTTATAATTAAATAACTTATAACAAAGTTAAAAATTTTTTTTTTTATAAAATATTAAAATAAAAATAAAAACTATTATAAATAAAATATAAAAAATAAAAAATAAAAAAAAACAAACTTAATTTTTTATTTAAAAAAGGTTATAAATTTTATAAATACTTTAAAAATAAATATTAAAAGAAATTTATAAATATAAACTAAAAAATATTAAAAAATATTTAAAATATTTAAAAAACTTTTATAATATTATAATTTTAATAAAACAAAAAACTTTATTATAATATTTATAATAAAATTAAATTAATAAAAAATAAACTTTATAGTTTAATAAAGCTAATGAATTTATTAAATAAGCTATAAAAAATAATTTTATTTAATTTTATTATTAAATTAATGAAATAAAAAAAATTTATAATATAAGTAGTATATAATTTAATAATAGTTATAGTTAATAAATTTAGCAAATATATATATTTTATTTTTTAAAAAAAATTATTAAAATAAAATATATTAAAATAGTTTAACGTATCTCACGGCCATATTTGCCACCCGGCCATATTTGGCACTTTTTTTCCTATATAAAAAACGTTCGTGCGCAACATTATAACTTGGCCAATACTAAGAGTATAATAATATAAATAGTACTAGTCGATTTCTAACTAAATAAGAAGTCTAAATATGATTTTTTATATTTATAGTATTTTTATTTAGTAGGATATTAAGGCATTAAATAAGCAAGGATTATTAAGAAAATACTAGCAAAAAAGTCCGTGCGTAAATTTATAACTCTATTAATTTTAGTCGTACAATAATAAAAATATAACTATTAAATTTCTATTAAAATAAGGAATTTAGTAGTAATTTTTTTATTTTAATTACTTTAATATTAAACTAGTTATATAGTATTATAATATTTGTACTATAATATAATCCTTGTTAAAAGTCATATAATCCCTGCTTAGCGTATTGCTTAATAACTTGCTAAATAAAAATATTATAAATATAAAAAAATCATATTTGAGCTTGTTATTTAGTTAGAAATCGATTAGTGCTATTTATATTATTATAGCATTAATGTTGGCCAAGTTATAATGTTGCGCACGGACGTTTTTGTTATGGGAAAAAAAGTGGCAAATATGGCCGGGTGGCAAATATGGCGGTGGGATACGTTATTACTAATTAAAAATATATAATAATATTTAAATTTTAAAAACTATTTATTAAAGCTTTAAAAATTTAAAAACGCTTATGATCTATATATTATTTTTAAATTAATAAATAAATAAAAAAACTTAACTAAGGTTTATAAAATTATTTATAATATTATATTAACTATAAATAAAATAATTAAATAAAACTATTATTTATAATATAACTTAGTTATATATAATCTTTTAAATAATAAAATATTTAAATATTATTAGCTAAAGTTATTTATAAATATAATTTAAATTAAAAATAAAAATAAATTAAAAACTAAATATTATTAAATATAAAAATATAAATAACTATAATATATTAAAAACTTATATTTTAAGCTAACGTATCCCACCGGTCAATTGCACACCCGGGTCGATTGCACACTTTTTTTCTTATACAAAAAACGTCCGTGCGCAACATTATAACTTGGCCAATACTAATGGTATAATAATATAAATAGTACCAAACGATTTCTAACTAAATAACAAGTTTAAATATGATTTTTTTACATTTATAGTATTTTTATTTAAGAGGCTCTTAAGGTCGTAAATAAACAAGGATTATTAAAAAGATCTTGGCAAAAAAGGCCGTGCGTAAATTTATAACTCTATCAATTTTAGTCGTATAATAATAAAAATATAACCATTAAATTTTTATTAAAATAAGGAATCTAGTAGTATTTTTTTAATTTTAATTACTTATATATTAAACTAGTTATATAGTATTATAATATTTGTACTATAATATAATCCTTGCTAAAAATTATATAATCCCTGCTTAGCGTATTGCTTAATAACTTGCTAAATAAAAATATTATAAATATAAAAAAATCATATTTAAACCCGTTATTTAGTTAGGAATCGACTAGTACTATTTATATTATTATAGCATTTGTATTGGCCAAGTTATAATGTTGCGCACGGACGTTTTTTGTATAGGAAAAAAAGTGTGCAATTAACCCGGGTGTGCAATTAACCTGTGGGATACGTTATATAAAAATAATTAATTTTATTAGCAATAAATATAATATTATTATAATAAATAAAAATTATTAAAGCTAATTTAAAGAAAAAATTAAAGTTTATTTATTTTATAAAAATAATAAAATAAAATAATTAAGCAATAAGCTTAACTTTATTAAAATTAAACTTTTTAAAATTTTAAAAATACTATTATACTTATTTTATAAGCTAAAATTATTTATTAAAAATAAAAATATATAATATATTTTATATATTACTTTTTAAACTAATATTAAAAAATACTAAACTTAAAACTAAATTAAAAATTAAACTTAATTTAAATAAATATAAAATTAAATAATTATATATTTAATAAAATAAAAAAAATATAAATATTTAAAAACTATATAAAAACTTAAAAAATATTTTATAAATTTTTTTAAAACTATTAAATTATATTATTGCTAATATTTTAATTTATTAAATTATTTATTTATATAAGAAATAAATTAAAATTAATATTATTTTAATTAATTTTGCTAATATACTTAGGTAAAGGGTGCATATTAATATAAGCCTTTAGCTTATGTTACTATGCGTAGTAATATAAATAACATATATAGATTAAATAAAGAGATTAAATAAGGCGTATATATAATAGGATTATTTTTTGCTATAGCCTTTAGCTATATCTGCTTTACTAATATATTTTAGTTTTACTACAATAATTTTTACCTACTTTTAAATTACTTTATAAATTAATACCTTTAGCAGATTTTATTATAAAAACTAAACTAAACTATCTTGACAATCTAGTTATTATTATTTTATTTTTTTAATGTTTTTAAAAATGAAAAGTATTGTTTTGCGCAGCCTGCAAATTTAAGTTAGCTATTAAACTAACTTTAATTAATAAGCTATTAATTACTTTTAAAAATAATAATCTTAGCTAATACTATTAATTAAGCTTTTAATTATATACTTTGCTAAGCAAGCCAGTAAGCATAAGCTAAAAGCACTTAGCAATACTTACTTATATTTTATAATATGCAAATATTTATAAAAACTTTAATAAATTTATACTTATTTATTTTATATTAATACTTATAAAGTACTATAAAGTTTTATTTTGCTATTTCTTTAATTATAGTATTGTTTGCTTTATAAAATTTAAGCTATTTTAAAAATAATTATAAGTGCATAAAATATTAAAAGCTTAAGTACTAAACTATATATTTATAGTTTAATATAGCTAAGCAGCTAAAGCATATACTAAGCTTTAAAATACTACAAAAAACTATGCTTAAAACTTTAAAACTAAAAGTTAATAATAATTAAAAATAAGGTTGCTTAGTTTTTTTAACGCTTAAACTTTTTAAAGTTTTATTAAAACTAACTATATAATTATACTTATAATTGCTAGCTTATATATAAAGGCATTATAAACTGCTTAAAAATAAACTATAAAGCAAATATATAGCATAACTTATGTTTAAAATAAATAAAAAATATATAAAATTAACTATTTTAAGCATTAAACTATAATATAAATTAAATGCTATAAAAGCTTTAAAGTTTAAATAAAAAAAATTTAAAATTTTTTTAAATTAAAATAAAAAATAAAAAATAAAAACTTTTAAAAAAATTATTTAAATATATTAATTGCTAATTTTTAATATAAACTAAAGTAATTATTAAATTATATTATAATTTTAAAAGTTTTAAAAAATTAATTGCAAAAATAAATAATAAATTAAATAAATTAGTTATTATTATTTATAATAAGCAACGTAAAATAAAGAAAACTTTAAAAAAAATAAATATATATTTAAATTTTTATTAAACTAATTATAAAATTTTTAAAAGCACTTAGTTAAAACCTGCTTTTAATTAGTAAGCTTTTAAAAATATATTATTATTAAAAAATTTATTTTTTTAAAAAAACATAGCATAATAAAAATAATAAATATAAGCACTATGCTATAAAAATAAGTTTAAAGTTTAAAAACAAACTATTAAATAAATATTAAAAAAAAAAAAGCAAGCTATAAATTTTAACTTTAATAATAGCAATAGTTTTTTATTTATTTTTGTTTAGTTTAAATAATAAATAAAACTATAAAAAACATAAGCTATTATATAAAATATAAAAAAGCAGCGCTATATTAAGTACTAATATAAATAAAAAATATAAAATTAAAATAAAAAAATTATTATTAAAAAATATATTAAATAGTATTAAAAAAGTTTTAAATTAATACTTAAAGCTTTTAAGCGCTAATTTAAAATATAACCTGCTTATATTAGTTAAAAACAAATAAAAAAGCAACTAACTTTAAAAAATTTTATTAAAAACTATAAAGCACTATTAATATATATTTAATGCAAGTTAACTTATGCTTAATGCTTAAGCATACTATTAAAAAATTATAGCAATTAGCTTTTATTATAATAATAATTTATAAACAATTTAATAAGTTTATTAAAGCTATACTTTAATTATTTTAAAAAAAAAATATTTTGTATAAGTATATATAAAAAGTAAAAAAAGCGCGTTAAAAATTAAAACGCAAAGCTTAAAATATATACTTAAATATTAAGCTTAATAATATATTAACAAAATTATTATTTAATACTTATATTATTAATAAAAATATTATAAAAATATTATTATTGTTGGAATACTAGTCATACAGATACGACCGCACTCACTCGTACTGGGACAGTACGAGTGAGTACGGCTCGCACGGCTAGTATCTGACACTAGGTTATCGCACGTGCGTTATCGCACGTGACATGTCTTATTAGGACCGTGCGAGCATGTTCTATGCTCGCACGGTTAGGCAGAGTCTCTTTGCAATCTCTGCCTCCCTTAGTTTTCTACCTTTTACAGAGACACACAGATGAATTGAATATATTGTTATTGCATTGCTTTTTGATTGTTTTACCGTACGTACGTACACTATAGCCAAACCAACAATTATAATCTTTATTATAATAAAATAATAGCTACTAATTAAATTATTGCAGATAACGCTATAATAATAATTAATAGTATAATAATAATTAATAGTATAATAATAATAAATAATATAATAATAATTAATAGTATAATAATAATTAATAGTATAATAATAAAAAATAATATAATAATAATGAATAATATAATAATAACTAATAAAATAATAATAACTAATAAAATAAATATTTTTTGCAAAACTAATATAATAGCTATAGTAGCTAATATAATAATTAATATAAATTTTGCAACAAAAGTTAAAGTTATAATAAAAACAAAACTTATAATAATTAAAGCAATTAAAAAGAAAAAAATAACTAAAATAAATATAACTAATATAATAATATAATAATAATTATTATAATAATAATAAAAAAAAAAAGTTTATTTTGCTAAAAAAAATAATAATAAAGCTAGTTATAAATTTAATTAAACAAGCTTAGTAAAAAAAAATTTTATAACTAAATTTAATATTAGCAAACAATTTTATTTTATTAATAACTTTAAACTAACTTATTATAAATGTTATAAAAAGTTTTTAACTTTTTTAAAGCTAAAAAATCATATTAAACAATATATAATATATATTATTTTAAAAAAATATTTACTTTATTTTTTATAAATTTTAGCTAAAAAACTTATAAATATTATAACTAGCTTTTACTTTTATATAATTATTTTTTTTAATATTTATGCTACTATAAGCATAATAAAAATTATATAATATATAATATATAAAAGTGTTTAGGTTTTAACTTACTTATAACTTTTATACTTAATAAAATTATTGCCTAAGTATAAATAAAAAATATATTAATTATTAAAGCAAGCAAAATTAATTATAAGCAAATTATTTTAAAATTATATTATATATACTTAAACTTTAATATAATAATTAAACTAAATAGTAAGCATATTAGCATTTATAATAATACTAGTACTAGTATAACTATATTTAGTAAATTTTTTTTATAATCTATTAAGTATATTATTAAAAAGTATACTAGCAAAGTAGTAAGCATTAATAATAGCGCGCTAAAACTTAAAACATAAGCTAAGGTTAAGTTATATATTTTTAGCAATAATAAGTTTAGCAACTTTACGATTATAAAATTTAAGCTAAAGAAATAAATAGTTAAAAATAAACTTTAACTTAATGCTTTATTAAAATCTAACTTTTATTATAATTATAAAAAAGTTATTAATTATAATATTTATAAGCTAATATTTTTTAGCTTTAATTAGCTTTAGTTTAAACTTTTATATTAGTTATAATAATTAAAAATATATTTATAAAATTATTAGCAATTAAAAAGTAATTATTGCTTTAAATAAAAGCATATATATATAAATAAAATATAAGCTGCTATTTAATAATTATAAATTTTATTTTTTAGCTATATATAAAGCTATAATAAATACTATAGTAAACATTACTATACTATAAATAATGCTTATATAATATTTTAAATAAACCTATTAAAATTTATAAAAATATTAAGCTTAAATTAATTAATAAAAGCAAAAATAGTATACGCTACTAATTTTTATAAAAAAAAGCAATAATAATATTAGCTACTATAGCTAAAGCTTTTATTAATAGTACTTTTAGTATACTTTTTAAAAACTTTGCTATTTTTATAAATATAAAATTTAACAAAAATATAATTGCTTTTAAATTAACATTAAACAATAGTTAAGCTTTTAATTTTGCTATTAGTTTTTATAATTTAAAAGATAATAACTAGCTATTATAAGCTTTAACTATAATTTTATTTGCTAATATAATTTATAACTTAATTATAAAAAATAATATAAGTATATTATAAAAAGCTAAATATTTAAACAAAGCTAATAAGCTAGCTAAAAGTAACTTACTTTTATTTAATAAACTAAAGCTTAAGATTTTTAAAGTATACGTTATTTTAAGTATTAAAAAACTAGTTAATATTTTAAAAATTATAATAACTAATAGCATTTATATATATGCTAAATATATATTTAAAGTATAAAAACTTTATAAACTAATTAACTTATATTAAATATAAAATAAAAAAAAAAAAAATAATATTTTAAAAAAAAAAAAAAATTTTTTTATTAGTAAATAGTTAGCAAAATATAAAACTTAATATATAATTATACTTGTTAAATAAAAAAAATATAAAATATTTAATACTATATATAATGCTTTTTATAAACAAGGCTAGCTAAAATAAGTAAATAAACTATGCTTTTTTATACACTTTGTTTTTATTATATAAAAACAAATACATAAAGTAAATAAAAAATATATTATAATAAATTTTTGCATACTTAATTATATTATAATACTTAATGGCAATTTTTTTTTATAAGCATTAGTTATTAAAAGCTTTTATAAAAAAAATATTTTTATAATTAATATAACATTATTTTTTTATTAGTTTAAAGTTTACTTAAGAAATTATTATAAATTTATAGTTATTAGTTTTAAAAGTATTAAAAGATTTATTATAGCGCTAATAAAATTTTATAACTTTTTAGCTTATATTTAAAAATATATAAATAAGTTATTTTATAAGTATTTATATTTTAGTTATGCTTTTATTAATAGTATTATAATTTTTTTAAATACTTTTAAAAACTATATTTAATACCTATTTATAATTTTTAAATTGTTTTAAAAAAAAATATTATTATATTTTTAATTAAATCTTTTATTAAATATTTATTAGTTAAACTTTTAAGTTTTTATATAAATAGCTTAAGCTTTTTTATTACTGCTAAATAAGTAAAAGTATTTTATTAGCTTGCCTTTTTATATAATTTAAAAGCTTTAAAATAATATATTAAAGCAAGCACTTTTTAAAATTACTTTTTTTTTATTATATATAACTAGTTAAACTATTATAATTATAATAAATAGCTTTGCTAGCAAAAAGTTATAAAAAAGATAAGGTTATAATAAGCAATCTTAGCAAGCGCAAAACATATTATTAGTTAATATATTATAATATAATATTAGCTAAATTAAAGTTATTTAAAGCAGTATAAGCTACTATTTGCTTAAAAAACTTACTTTATTACTATAACTTTAAGCAAATTTTATTTATATAAATTAATAGCTTTATAAAAAAAAAATATAGTATTATAATTTTTTATTTAGCAAAAAAGTTTAAGTAAACATTAAATGCTAATATTTTATTTATTAAAGTAAAATTAATAATATATTTAAGCAAGTACTTATTTAAAGCAAAGACTTAATATAGTTTTTTTAAGCTAAAAATTATATATTTAATATAAGCTTTTATAAAGCTTTAAACAACAATATAATTAAGTAAGCAAGTTATTATGCTTATTAATTATGCTATAATAAAAAGTATTTTAAAGCAAACAACTTTTAATATTATAAATATTAATTAAGCTAATAAGCGTTTAATTAATTTATTTATTTATTTATTGCAGTACAAATATTAAATATATTATTTTTTAAAGCAATTAAATTTTATACTTAATATGCTTAATTATTTAAAAGTATTATAAAACGCTAACAATAAACATAAAGAAATTAAGCAATTTAATAAACTAGTAGTACTAAATACTATATAAAATATAACTTTTAATAATTTTTTATTATTAATAATGCTAAATATTATAAAGCATATAGCTAAAATAATTATTAATAGCTAATAATATAAAAATTTTAAAAAAGCTTATTATAAAAATTTAAAATATAAGCAAATAATTAATAATTTATAGCATAAAAAGTATTAAATAATTAATAAAAATATTAAAATTTTTTTATTACTTAGCAATTTTTCTTATATTATAAATAAGCTTATTTATAATATGCATACAAAATAAAAACAATTATATATTTTATATTTTATAATTAAATAAATAATAAAAATAATATATAATAAAAAGTATTATATAAAACTAAAAAAAATGCTAAAAAATTTTAAGCTTTATAATATATATAAAAAAGTATAGCTTATAAACAAATATATAAAATATTGCTTAGCATATAACTTTAACTAAACAAATTATTAAAAAGTAGTTAATAGTTTACAACTTATTTAATTTAGTTAATAATTTTTTGCTAATATATATTATAGCTATTAATTTTATTTTATTTTTACTAAAAGTTAAGTTAATTAAAACACTATAACAATTAAAAAGCAAACTATACTTTAAGTTTTACAACTATATAATAATAATAATATATTTTATATTAAAATAAACTTTATTAGTTTTTAAAAATATAAAATATACTATTAAAAAGTAGGTTATTATTATTATATTGTTAAAAACGCCTCTGCGTTTCTACTAACTACATTTTCTACCCTTTAGCCGCCAACACCTTACTGGCCATACCTTCACTTGGCCATAGGCCTTACCCTTACATAAGCCACTGACCCGTTGCCATATGCATCCGCCTCATGCCTCCTCGAGCCACCATGGCGGTGCCATGCCTCCTTGAGCCACCATGACGATGCCATGCCTCCATGGGCCACTATAGAGGTGCCATGGCGCCATAGCTATTCATAGAAGCCTCGTATTCACTGCCAGGCCCCTGCAGGCACTATAGTGGAGCCACTGCATGCCCTATAACCTATGTGGTAACCATTGCGAGGCCTATTACAATTATAGCACTAGTTACGGCATCAATCAGGCTCTTGTGCACACTAATGTAGGGTAGGCTAGGCTAGTATGCAGGGTAACTCTACTTATATGCAGGGTAGCTCTACCCACTATGTAGGGTAGCTTTACTTATACTTCTTTTTGCTAATCTTAGGCCCCTACGAGTTGGCCACGCCTTGGCCCCGCCTCAGCCTTTAAACTTACAAGCGCTTATTTTTTAGGCTTTGCTATTTGCAGCGCTTTTAGTAGCCTTTAAGCCTTTAAGACCTGCTATATTATAATAGACCTAATAAATATATTTATTATAACTTATTATAAATTTTTTTATTAGTTAAAGAGGCCTAACTCTTTGTTATACTAGCAATTATATATAATAGTTTAACTGCTAAATATACTTGATAATTTTAAGCATATATATAAAAGCACTTGCTTACTTACTTTTTTATTATACATATATATTATGCTTATAGCTTATTATTAGTTAACTTTTTAGCCTTATTATTATAGCTTTAAGCTTTTACTATATTACTTATAGCTTACTGCTATATTAGCTGCTTTATAAGCTTTATATGCTTTATACTTTTTATATTAAGCTTATAAGCTTTTGCTAGCACTTTGCTACTTATTTATTATTTAATAAGTTTACCGCTTGCTAGCTTAATTTTTTTTTTTTTTATATATATTAATTTATTTAGCTTACTTTTTAAACATATTAAGTTATTTTTTTTGCTTACTAAATATTTATTTTTATTTATAGTGCTTTATAAAAACTTATAGCTTTTATATTTTATTATATTTTATTATATTTTTTAATTTAAGCTTTATACTTAGCAAGCTTTTGCTAGCTTATATTATTATTAAGTACTAAGTACTATTTTTAGCTATACCTAGCTATATGCTTTATAATTAGGCCTACTTTTAAAAAGTTATAAGCTTAGCATATTATTAAACTTTTTTATAGCTTAACTACTAATAGTGCTAAATTTAATTAATATTTATTTTTTATATTATTATATTTAATAGTTTATTTTAAGCTACTAAAAGTAAAGCTTTTATAATGCTTAAAATAACTTTTAAGTTAATATTTTAAACTTTTAAAAACTATTTTAATAGCAATAAAAAATTTTAAATAAAAGTTAATTTATAGCACTATAAAAAGCAACTTAGCGCTTTATATAATAATTTTATATATAGCTATATAAAAACTTAAGCTTTATAATAATAATTTAAAAACTTAATAGCAATAGTTATAGCTTTTTATGCTAGCTAAGCTTTTACTTTTATTAGCAACATTATTTAGTAAAATATTTTAAGTAAAACTTTTATTTAATTTACTTAAAAAGCGCTTATTATTTAGTATAGCGCTAATATAGCTAACTTTTAAGCTTTTATTATAATATAATAAGTATTTAATAAAAAGATTGCTAAACGCTTATATAACTTTTTTAATAACTAAAAGTTATAAAGCAGTTTTAATTATAAGCAATAGCTATAAGCTTTACAAATTAATTTTAAAGCAATTAATATTTTTAAATTTATTACTAACTTTTTTATTTTTAATACTTATACTAATTTTAATTCAGTTATAATATTATTATTAATTTAAAAATTATTTTTAATAATTTTATAAGCTGCTATTATTTATATTTACTTTTTTATAAAAATATTTATTATATTATAAACTTTTTATAAGCTTAGCACTAATTAAATATAAAATTAATTATATAAAAAGTTTTATATTTTATATTATATTTTAAATAAAAACTTAATAGCTTTTAATACTTAGTTTATTAATATTTATTTTTAATTATAAGCTATAAAAGCTATTATACTTTTTATAAATATTATAATAATTATTTAAAAGCTTTAATTAAAGCATATTTTAATTAAATAAGCTAGATTAGGTTTATATAATATGTTTTAGCTACTTTAAGCTAACTTAAAAAATATTTTATTTTAAAGTTTTTTATAAAAAATATGCTATAAAACTTTTATAATAAAGTAAAAGTTATTATTATAAAAGTTATTAAAATTTTTAAAAGCTTACTAACTTGTTTTATTAAATTTTATTAAGCTAATTGCTTAGTTATAAAATAAACTAATAGTAAAAAGTAATGCTTACTTATAAAAGCTATTAAAAGTTTTTAAAACTATTATTAAAAAGTGCTAAATAAAGCTAACTTAGCTTTTTAATATATTAAATAACTTTTTATTTTTAAACTAAATTTTTTAATTAAAGTAATAAAATTGCTATATTATTTATTAAAGCTTTTTATATTATATAACTTATAATATTATAAATAGCTTTTTAAATTTATAATATAAGCTTTACTATTTATATAGTTAATAGTAAGCATTAATTTATTAACTATATTGCTTTAAAAAACTTAAGCTAAATTTTTATTGCTAGAAAGCTATTAAAGCTACTTAAAAAAAATATTATAACTTTTAAAGTGCATTATACTTTTATTAGCACTATTAAAATTATTTTAAAAAATATGCTTTTTATTTTAGCTTTTAATATAAATATTATTTTAAAAGCTTTTTATTATAAATAAAATAGATATTTAAAAAGCTTATGCTTATTAAATAAGTTTAAAAACTTATTAATTACTTTAAAGTTTAAAAATATAGCTTTTTACTTTTTTTTTAATAAATACTTTTAAGCTAAATAACTTTTAGCTTAATAAGTATTAATTTTATTATATTTATTAAATTTAAAACTTATATATAGTTTTATAAAGTGCTTTATAAAGCATTTTATTATTTAAAATAGCTATTAAAGCTATTAACTTGCTTAAAAAAGATTAAAAAGTTTTTAAAAAAAATTTATTTTATTTTATAAAGCTAGTAATAGTACTTTTATAAATTTTAAAGTATTAAAATTTACTTTTTAAGCTTTTATAGTTTGCTATACTTTAGCATGCTAAGCTTAATTATATAAGCTTATTACTGTTAAAAAAAACTGCTAAAATTATTAAAAAGCTTTTTAAGTTTAATAGTATTAAAAATAATAATTTTTATTATAAAAAGTATGTTATTAATAAAGCTATTTAATATTTTAAGCTTATAATAATAAATAATTTAGCTACTACTTTATGTATTATAGCAAAAAATATATTTATTAGTAAGCTTTTTTTTTATAACTATATGCTTAATATAATTATTTTAATAAAGCAAAAAATATAATTTAAATAGTGCAAGCTTTTAAAAAATAAGTTTATACCTACTATATTTAAAGCAATTAAAAGCTTTTTTTAAAGCTTAAAAAATTATTATAACTACTACTTTATACTTTTTTTTTTAATATAAAGCTAAAAATTTTAAATAAGCTAATAAACACTTAGCTATAGCACAAAAGCATTATTTTTAGCACTTTAAGCTTTTATATACATAAATAAAATAGCTTACTAAAATAATTAATTTATATACTTTTAAATTGCTTTTATACTATTTTATAAACTTTAAGCCTATAATTTTACTTTTAAAACTTTATTTTATTTACTATAGTAAACTTAATAAACTATATAATAATTATTAATAAAAATTTTATACTTTATTAACTGCTATAAAATAAACTTAAGCTTAATTTAATATTATATATTTTTTAACTTAAATAATATAAAATAATAAGCTTATTTTGCTTTATTATTACTTTTTATAAGCACTATATAATAAGCTATAAGCTTAAAATATGCACTAAAAAAAGTTATATTTTAATAATTTTTAGCATTTTTACTTACTTAATATATATTTTTTATAAATATATTATTATATAGTTTACTACTACTAAAATATTTAAAAAAGTTATACTTTTAAATTATTTTTAACATTTAAATTATTTTAAAATGCTTATTAAAAAGCTTATTATAAAAAGCTTTAAGCTTTTTAAAAACTTTTTATAAAATTATATATTAATAATTAAGCTAAAACTTTTTTAAAAAATAATTTACTTATTGCTTTAATATTTAATAAAAAAGCTGCTAAATTTTTTATTATAAATTTTTTTATACTATTTATTATTAATTTATTATAATATATATTACTTATTAAAATTTTAGTAAAGTTATTTTATATAATTATTATTAAATAAAATTAGTTTATTAATATTAATAATAATTTTATAGCTAAAAGTACTATTTTAAATAAAAAACTATTAATTTATTTTATAATAACCTTATAATAATTAATTAAGCAGTTTATAAAGTAATATAAAAAGTTATATTTATAACTATAAACGTTTTGCTAAAGCTATTTATTTTAAAATAAGCTTTAAAAATTTATAAAGCTTAAAAGTAGCTTAAACCTAGTAAATTTAAACTATATTAACTATTTAAAAGTAATATACTATAGTTTATAAAAGCTATAATAGCTAGTAAGCATGCTATAAACTTTTAATAGGTGCTAAAATAAAAGCTAAACTAACTAAGCAATATTATTAAATATAAAAAGTGCTTAATAGTTTATAGCTTTAAATAAGCTTTTAAAATTAATTTTTTAAAAACTTTTATAGCTACTACTATATTACTTACTTAGCACATTTTTTTAGCACTTATAACTTTTAATAACTAAAAAATTAAGCAAATTAATTTTATAAAAACTTTTTTTAATAATAACTTTTTTAAAATTATTTACTTATAATTATTTAAATGCTTTAAAAAACTGCTAAAAAACTTTAAACTTATAAAGTTAGCAATAAAATATAAATATAACTTTATTATAAAATAAATTATTTACTTACTTTAAGCGCTATATAGCTTTAAATAAGCTTTATATTAATAATAAAAAAAGCTATAAAAGCTTTTTAAGCAACTAAGCTTTATATTTTTTGCTAGTACTACTTTAATATATTTTTAAGCTTTTATAAGTATTTATATAGTTACTTATATAAATAATTGCTTAATTATAAGCTTTAATAAAGCTTATATTATTTTATTAAAAGCTTAAATATATATTATTTATATTATAAAAAATAAAAGGTTTATAAAGTAGTTTTTAAGTATAAAAATTATTTAAAATTACCTAAACTAGCGCTTATATTTTTTATAGCTATAATATATTTAATAAGCTTTAATTAAGCTTAATTTAGTAAATATTAAACTTATTAAAATTTTATTATAACTTAAAATTATAAAAGTTAAAAATTTAAAACTATTACTATTTATATTATTAGCTTACTATTATATATAAATTATAAGCACTATAAACTACTTTATATTTATTAGTAAACTAAATATTATATTTATATATTAATAGCTTGCTTACTATATGTAAAGCTTTTATAAATATTATTTTATAATAGTTATAAAGCTTTAAAAATATTTAAAAAGTACTTAAGTTAGCACTTAGCTATAGTTTTATAAAAAGCATAAATCTACTTTTATTACCTATTATGCACTACTTTATAATAGCTAATAATAATAACTATATAGGCTGCTTTATTATTATTAAATTTATTTAAAAATATATAGCTATAATAATAAGTGCTATAATAAGTTAAAAAGCTAAAAAAGCTTTTATAATAGCTTTTAGCACCTTTAAAGCTAAATTTATAGCTTTAATAAAAGCTATAAAAAAAGCATAATAAATTTAAGCTTTTTATAATAAAATAAAGCTTATTATTTATAAGCCAACTATTATATTTATAAACAATATAAAGTTTATATTTATTATAAAAAACTTTAAATATTATTAGCATACTAAGTATACTTTAATAAAATTTTAATATATTAAAAAAGCTTAACATAGTTTATAAATATTTATTACTTATATATAAACTATTAAAATATTTGCTAATAAGCTAACTAAAGCTTTAATACTTACTAAATAAGCTAAATTTTAATATATATTAAAGCTTATAGTTATAAAAGCAAATAATGCTTTTTAAAAAAAGTATTAAAAATGCTTTTATATTTTTATTAACTAAATTTTTTATTTTTTAGCTACTAATACTTTATTAGCTATACTTTTATTTAGCTATAAGCTTTACTTTTATATAAGCTACTTACTTATTGCTATATATATTTGCTTTATGCTTTTTTAAGCTACTATAGCAGTGCTATGCTTTTTTAAGCTACTATAATAATGCTATGTTTTTATAAGCTATTATAAAGGTGCTATAGCGCTATAGCTATTTATAAAAGCTTTATATTTACTGCTAGGCCTTTATAAGCACTATAGTAAAGCTACTACATGCTTTATAACCTATATAATAACTATTATAAAGCTTATTATAATTATAGCATTAGTTATAGCACTAATTAAGCTTTTATATATACTAATATAAAGTAGGCTAGGCTAGTATATAAAATAACTTTATTTATATATAAAATAGCTTTACTTACTATATAAGGTAGCTTTATTTATATTTTTTTTTGCTAATTTTAAGCCTTTATAAGTTAGCTATGCTTTAGCCCTGCCTTAGCCTTTAAACTTATAAGCGCTTATTTTTTAAGCTTTGTTATTTATAGCGCTTTTAATAGCTTTTAAGCCTTTAAAACCTACTATATTATAGTAAACCTAATAAATATATTTATTATAACTTATTATAATTTTTTTATTAGTTAAAAAGGCTTAACCTTTTATTATACTAGTAATTATATATAGCAGTTTAACTGCTAAATATACTTTATAATTTTAACCATATATATAAAAGCACTTGCTTACCTACCTTTATTAAATTTTTAAATAGTTAATAGCAATTACTTTTTTATTGCACCTATATACTATGCTTATAGCTTATTATTAGTTAACTTTTTAGCCCTACTATTATAGCCTTAAGCCTTTACTATATTACTTATAGCTTACTGCTATATTAGCTGCTTTATAAGCTTTATATACTTTATACCTTTTATATTAAGCTTATAAGCTTTTGCTAGCACTTTACTATTTATTTGCTATTTAATAAGTTTAGCATTTGCTAGCCTACTTTATTTTTTTTTTTTTTTTACTAGCTTACTTAGCTTGCTTTTTAAGCATACTAAGTTGTTTCCCCTGCTTACTAAGCATACACTTTTACTTATAATGCCTTATAAGGACTTATGGCCTTTATATTCCACTATATTTTATTATATCCTTTAATTTAAGCTTTATACCTAGCAAGCCTCTGCTAGCTTACACTTTTACTAAGCACTAAGTACTACCCTTAGCTACACCTAGCTATATGCCTTATAGTTAGGCCTACTTTTAACATATATAATAACTACTATTAAGCAACTAAAAAATATTATAAAGCATTATATTTAACTAAGACCTTAAGTTTACTTTTAACTTTTAGTAAAGCATATAAAAAGCTTTAAGTACTAAGTTATTAATAATAATAGCTTACTATTTATAAAGTAATAGTTTTTTAAAATAAAAAAACTAAATTATTAAATTAGCTATATAATTTTATAATTCTACTAATTTAAAATTTAACTAAGTAGATTAAATTTTTATTATATAATAAAACTTTAATACTATATACTTAAAAGCTATTAAATTAATACTATATAAGCAGCGATTTAGTTTTAAGCTGCAAAGCTTAATAAATATTCTGCTTAATTAAAATAATAAAAAATAGTTTAAAAATATAAAGTATTTATATAACTACTTATAATAAAATATTAATTTTATAATAAATTTTGCTATAGCTAAAGCAAAACAAAAGTTTAATAAAACATACTAACACTTAAAATTTAAAGTAAAAAATAAGGTATTGTTGCACTTTTATAATAAATATTACTTTTTTAAAAACTTTTTATATAAGTACTTTTAGTAAAGAGCAAGGCTATTAACAATAAAAGAAAAAGTAAGCAATTTAGCTTATAAACTTAACTTTTTAGCTAATTATTATATATACTTTATAATTTTAATAGCTTAGCTATATTTTTGCTAAAGCAAAAATAATTTTTTTAATGTATTATTTTGCTACTTAGCCTTATTAAAGCTAATTAATACTTTAATACTAATAAAAAAAACAATAATATTTATAAAGTAAAATTTATTTTTAAGCACTAGCTTAATTAATATAAAAACAAGTATAACTATTTTATTAAATAAAAAAAATAGGGCTATAAATATAACAAGTAGCACTTAAAAAATATTTACAATATTTATAAAAATTAATTAATAAATACTAAAAACAATATAGGCTTTAACTTAAATTAATATATAAAAAAGCTAATATTAGAAAGATTTTGTTATAATAAAGCAGCTAACCTTATAAGGTTTTTAAAAAGGCTTTTATATTAGCAAAATAAATTAAAGGCTGTTTTTATAAAAACGTTATATAATAAAAAATATTAAAATATATAGGTTATTAAAAACAATAAGTTTTTTTTTATGCTAAGGCAATCTAATATAGTTAGGTAAAAAGTGCACGTTAATATAAGCTTTTAGCTTATATTATTAGGCGTAGTAATATAAATAAAATATATAAATTAAATAAAAAGATTAAATAAGGCGTGCACATAATAAAATTGTTTTTTGCTATAGCTTTTAGCTATGTTTGCTTTACTAATATATCTTAGTTTTACTACAATAATTTTTACCTACCCTTGGATCACCTTATATTTGCTTAATAAAAAAAAAAAAAGTAAGCTTTTTTAAAGCTTATTTAAATTTTTTTTAAAACCTTAAATATTTTATTTTATTATTTTATTTATATATTTTTTTAAAAAATATTTTTGCTTATAAAAACAAAGTAAATAAGCTAGCTTTTATTAAAGCTTTTATTATTTATTATTAAATTTTTTATAAACTAAATTAAATTTTTTTAAAATTTTTTATTTAATATAATTACTTTTAAAAATAATTTTATTTGCTAATATAAATAAAAAACTTAAACTATTATCAGCATATTTTATTAAAATATATATTTTATAATAAAAAAAGTTAAGCAATTAAATATATTTAATAAATTTTTTAAAATAATAAAAGCAAAGAATTATTTTTATATTAAATTTATTAACTAAAAATATTAAAGCTTATTAATAATTATTTTTAATAAAATTATTATTAAAAGTTTTAAAAATAAAATAAAAAAATATAATAAAAAATATATAATAAAAAAAAAAACTTAACATATTTTATAGGTTAATTGCACACCTAAGTTAATTGCACACTTTTTTTAACCTTTATATAAACAATTTTTTATAACTTAACTATATAATAAAAAATTAATTAAAACTATTTAAAATTTAATTTATTAAACATTTTTTGCTTATTTTAATATATTTATACATTATAGCTAGGCTTACTATATATTTTATAGTATTATATTTAAGTTTTTTGCTTTTTTATATAACTACTACTTATATACTTTTTTGCTATTTTTTATATAGTAGCTACTTTAGCAGCTTATAACGTTTTTATATTTTGTATATAAAATAATTTTTAATTTTATAATTTTATTTTTTTTATATAGCAATATTAACTACATTAATTGTTTGCTATATAAAAAGTTATAAACTTTTTTTTAATAAAGCTAAATAATATATAATAGCTATTATCCTATATATAATTTGCTATATACTTTTAATAATATATATTAGCAAGCTATTTTAATATTATATAATAAAATGTTTAACAAATATAAACTAAAAATAAAAGTAAGATATTAAATAAAGCTTTAATTATAAAAATAGTTAAATAAAAATTTAACTAAGCATTAATATATTATAAGTTATATAGTACTAATTTTACTTTTTAAAAACTTTTTTATATATTAGCTTTTATTATTAACGTATTAAATATATTAAAAAATATAAATAAAAAGTCTTTTTTTAATATATATATAATATATGCTTATATTAAGTATTTAATTTTTTTTAATATAACTATTTTAAAAAGCTAAAATAGCTAATATTAAAAAGCTAAAGCTTATATAATAAATGTGCTATTATATAAAGCATAATAATATTATTATTTTTGCAATACTTTTTAAAATTATATAAATAATAGCTTTTATAGCTATTAAAAATTAAAAGTTAATATATACCTTTTATATAATTATTTATATATTAATTAAAATATTAAACCTAATTAATATTTTGCTTATTTATTATTTAACTATTTTTTATAGTTATAATAATTTAACTATTAAGCAATAAAATGCTTTTATATTAAAATAACAAATAGTTTTTTTTTATAATAATAATATATAGTAAGATAATATAGCTATATAATAAAACAGCTTAAATAATTACAGCTTATTTATAATTGCCTTGCTATATTGCTTTTAAGTTTTTTATATAATTAAATATAGTTATAACTATTTTAAATAAAATTTTGCTTATAATAAATTTAGTTTTATTAAAGTTATATATATATTTTTTTTTAAACTTTATATTTTGCTATTATATTTTATATAAAAACAAACTATTTATAATATTTAAATAAATTTTTATATAAAATGCATTAATAATTAATTTAGTAATTAAAATATATTATAAAGGCTAATTATTATTATATAAAAAAAAAAGTTTAGTTTTTGCTAACATATTTTTTATTATATAACTTTAGTAATTAATTAGCTATATTTTTAATACTACTATACTTAAATAAAAATAATTATATAACAAAATTAAATATATATTATATAATAGCTTGCTTTTTAAATTTAATAAGTTTTTGCTTTTTAAAGTTGTATTATATATAGTTATATAGCTACGTTTTTAGTTTGCTAAAGTTATTAATAATATATTATAAATTTTAGCTGCATATTTAACGCTTAGTTTTAAGTTTATATAAAAGGCTTAAAGTATAAAAATAATATTAAACTTTTTTAAAAAGTCTACTATAATGTGCAGTAAAAATATAATAAGTTAAAAATTATTTGTATAAAGGTTAAAAAAAGTGTGCAATAAACCTAGGTATGCAATTAACTTATAGGATATATTACTTATAATTATTAAAAGCAATAATTTTTTTAAAAAAATTATTATTAATTAATAAATAAAAACCTTATTAGCTATACTAAAGCTAATAAAAATAAATAAAAGCAAAAAATTTGTTAAACTAAAAAATATATTATAGCTATTATTATATAATTTATTTAATTAGCTAGTAGCTATTTTTATATAACAGCTAGTAGCTGCTAGTAGCTAATAGCTCTTAAATTATAGTAGCTATTACTTATACTTATTTTATAAAAAAAAACTAAATATATATATTTTTTTATATATTTAGCTAGCTATAATTATTATTTTTATTTTTAATAAATAATTTAAGCGTATATTTAGCCTATAAATAAAACTTATAAGTATATAAAAAAAATATTTAATAATTAATTAAAATATAAGCTTTTTTTATTTGTTTACTTCTAGCAATAGCAAACTATAACTATTTAAATTATTTTAAATAATAAAATTTATTATATATAGTTTTTTAAATATAAGTTTATTTTATTTGCTAATAAATAAATAATTAAAATATACTAATTTTATTATTTAAAATAGTTTAAATAGCTATAATTTATTAATATTAAAAGTAAACAAATAAAAAACCTTATATTTTAATTAATTATTAAAAAGTTTATTTTATATACTTAGTAGTTTTAATTATATGCTAAATATATGCTTAAATTATTTTATTAAAAAAAAAAATTAACTATAGCTAGCTAAAAATATAAAAAAAATTATTTT
>Ga0247782_1000482_pt1 | contig 23030 bp, 17 predicted proteins | sample UWRJL019104C5_FD_179928 | JGI IMG/M metagenome (GOLD analysis project Ga0247782, IMG submission 179928) | Plant litter microbial communities from Arlington Agricultural Research Station in Wisconsin, United States - UWRJ-L019-104C-5 | ecosystem: Environmental > Terrestrial > Plant litter >...
TATTTTTTAAAATATAAAAAAAAATTAAATAATTAATAATTTTTCTTTTTTTTTTTTTTTAAAGCAGTGTCTAGCATAAATTTTTAGCATGCAAATATTGTTAATATGCCTTAAGCAATACTTTTTTTTTTAAAATAATATTTAGCACAAATATTATAATATAAATAATTAAATTACTTTTTTTAAAAAGTAATGCTTAGTTTAAGTACTTAATAAGTATATAGCGCATTTTAGTAAAAAAGCTTGTTATTTTTTATTTTATTTTTTATTTTATTTTTTTTATACTTTAAGCTTTTTGTTTTTTATAATAAAGCTTTTTTAGTTGTTATTTTTTTATAATCTTTTTATAACTAGGGTTGCAAATTATAAAAAAGAGCTATATTTAAATTAAAAAAATAAGTACTTTTTAAGGTTTATATATTATTTAAAGTAAATTAATAAATATTGCTATTAGCTACTTAGTATATATTGCTGCTAAAGTATAGTAAAAGCTTTTATTTTTTAATAAATAGTTAAAATAGTAAATTAGCAATATAAAAATATTTTTTAAGCAAATAGTTACTAAAAGTAAAGCTTTTAAACTTTTTTTTAATATTAAAATTAAATTTATTAGCTTAAAAAATTAGTAAAGTAATAAGCATATTTAAATTAAAGTAATTAAGATTATTTAGTATACTACTAGGTATGCTAAAATTATTAAACTAAGTACTTATAAAGTTATTAAAAAAGTTTTTTATTTTACTTTTATTATTAAAAAAGTTTAGCAATAATGTAGGTTTAAAGCAAAAACTCTAACTAATACTATTATTTTTTGTACTAAGCATAACTAGTAATAGCTTATATATAAAATAAGTACTTATATTGTTTTTATTATTAGTTATTATTTTTTTATAATTAGTTTTACTTTTTTTATTGTTAGTTTTACTTTTTTTTTCTTTATTATTAATATTTATTTTTTTATTATTTTAAAAAAGAGCAGGCCTTTAGTTTTATATATTATTTTTAAACTAAGTACTTTGCAAAATAATAAGCAGCTTGTTTTAAAAAGCAAAGCTATTATTTTAAAAAAAAGTAGGCAGCTAGTTTTATATATTATTTTTAAACTAAGTACTTTATAAAATAATAAGCAGCTAGTTTTAAAAAGCAAAGTTATTGTTTTAAAAAAAAGCAGGTAGCTAGTTTTATGCATTATTTTTAAACTAAGTACTTTATAAAGCAATAAGCATTGCTTGCTTTTTTTAGCGCTAAAGCAAGCTATATATTAGTTGCTTTAATTTTTAGCTTTTAAAATTATTATAATATTTTATGCTTTATTACTTGCGCTTACTATGCTTAAAACATATTTATATATAATATTTAAATATATAAATAAGTAAGCATTTTAAATACTTTAAGTTAGTAAGTTTTTATTAAGTATATAAGTTTATTTTATACTTTTAAGTCTGGCCGCACAATAGTTTTTATATATAGTTTTAATTTTAGTTATTATTTACATTTGCTTTAAATTTAGCTATAGCATAATAAGTACTTAGCAAGTATATAATTTTATTTATAAGTATTTATAATTTTTTTTTTACTTTTAAAGCTAGGCAAAAAAGCTTAAAGTAAATTTAATAAATCTTTTTTTAGTAGCTTTATTAGCTATTAAAAAGCTTTAAAAATTAAATAATTATTAAAGTTTATATACTATGCATAAAACTTTTTTTAATATTTTAAATTAATAAGTACTTATTAAAAACACTTAAGCAAAATAATTACTTATAATATGCTTTTAAGCAGGCCTGCAAATTTAAGCTACTTATTATAGTTAAAACAAGCAGCGTTTTTTGTTTTACTATTTTATAAGCTTTAACGTAGCAAATATAATTATTAGCACTAGTTTTGCAAAGGTTAGCTTGCTAAATGTTAGCAAAATCTTATTAAGTAAACTATTTTATATTAATACTATATTTTTGCAAAAAATTATATTGCCTTAATTATTTACTTTTTTTTAAAAACAGCAAAATAGTTTACTTAAGAAAATAAAACACTTTTAGCTCTATTTATTTATTAGTAAGCACTTATTAAAAACATAGCATAAATATTTTTTACTTTAATTTTAAATAAAAGCATTTTCTTAAGGCATTAAAGCAAGTTAGCATAATTTTTATATTTTAACTAAAACTAATGTTAGCATTAAATAGCTAAGTACTTAACAAGTATACTATATTATTTACTTATTATTAATATATAGTTATAGTTTAGCAAAAATATTATTTAAAATAATGCACTAAGGCTTGCTTTGCTCTTTATTTTGTGCGCGCTTATAAAGTACTTATAAAGTATTTAAAGTAATATAGCAGTTTTTTTTTTTAGTATATAACAAAGGCGTGCAGCAGTAAAGGTTTAGTAGTTAATGTAGGCAAAATAGTAATAGTTATAGTAGCAAAAGTAGTAGTACAAGTAGTAGTGCAGCAGTAGTAATAATAGTAAAGATATAGTAGTAGTAAAAAAAGTAGTAAAAGTGGTTACATGTTATAAAATTAGTAACTATAGGGGGCGCCTTCTTTACTGCTATAAAAAAGCACTTTTTATATTAACAATTTCTTAAAGTAAGTACTTAATAAGTACTTATACGGTTGGCTTATAAACTACTAATTTCTTAATATTTTCTAGCTTAGCCTAGTATTGCTCTTTACCGTTAGTTTTGGCCTGACTACGTAGTCCTGGCCGCTACATAACTACTGGCCTCACTAAAATAGTGGGTTGTCTATCTACAGTTAGTATGCCTTGGCATACAGGGCTTCCATACCTGGTTTTATGTGTAGTCACTGTAAAAGATGCATGGCCGAGTAAACCCTTATTTTCACTCTCCCTTACGTTGACCAATGCCAAGCTTTAGACGATGTTTTGCTTGTTTTATCTGCAAGACACTAGGCTGTTGACTCCTCTAAAGACGCGCACTAAACCTGCATACTAGGCACAAGAGGAATAGACGATAGGGAGTTTAGTGAGTAGCCTCTTCCATCGGGGTTCCTTCAAGGTAGGGGTGCAACGGGGTGCATCATTAGCGCGAAGGGAGGCGCTCCTGTCTCAACGTCTTAAATCCGTGGCGCGCCATCGCGGTTGGGCGTCGGAAAAGGATCAACAAAATCCCTTCCGTATCGTGACGTACATTCACGTCCACCTCCTTCACGGGGAGTAGCATTTTCTGGCTTCTCGGTACGCCTGCATGAGTACATCAGTAGCCTGGCACGTTTTCCTGTGCTTATCACTCATCTTCACCAACCCAGCACAGTCTGCTGCAGGCTGCCCCGGTGCCGAGAGGGTCTACCTCACCTTGGCTACACACAATGGCGCCATTGGGCTCGAGAAAAAAACGCTTTCTACGGGACTTAGAGTTCTTGTCGCACACTGGCCTCCATGACAACGCATCAGGTATATACCATGCTTACATAGGTATACTAGTCGAAGACTAGGGGAAACTAGGATCTGTCTTCTATGTGCATACAGTGGTACTGTGGGTAAACCCCTAGGTTAGTTCAACGGCTTCAAAATCCTACCACCCCAGTACAGCGAACTGTGCGGGTGTGGCTTATTCTCAGTATGGATGCCACTGTGAGCGACGACGGCAGCAATGGCTACCATATAAGCTCAGCACAGTTTACTTCCCACCCGCCCAGTCTCACTCAAACCCCAGTCGAGTCGACTTACCTCCCCTCCTAGTCGGGAAAATAATTAAGCATGGAAAATACTACCCCTATTGCCGTTATTGGCCTTTCCTACCGCGCCCCTGGCGTAGGGCGGAAAGGACTCTGGGATTTCTTAGCAGAAGCACGGTCGGCGTGGTCTGCGGTCCCAGCTGAGCGATTCGACTATGATGCCTACCATTTTCCCGACCAGGAGAAGGCTGGTTGCATCGCAGCTGCTGGAGGGCACTTCTTACCAGATGATATCTATAGCTTTGACGCCCCTTTCTTCAACCTGAGATCAGAAGAAGCCCGTGCCGTCGATCCTCACCACCGTATGCTCTTGGAATGTGCCCTCGAGGCAGCTGAGAGTGCTGGCATCAGCCTTCTTGACCTTGCTGGGTCTAACACCGGCGTTTTCTCCGCCATTGGATCTCCTGAACATGGCCACATGTTGGGTGAAGACTTGCCCGCCTCCTCAACATGGACATGCCCCGGTGGCGCACCCTGCATGTTTGCAAACCGCCTTTCCTACTTCTTTGATCTCACCGGGCCGAGTGTTGCTCTAGACGCAGCATGTGCAAGTAGTACTTATGCCATTCACATGGCTTGCCAGAGTCTCCGTGCTGGCGAATGCAGCTCTGCTTTCGCAGGAGGCTCTGCCTTACTCCTTGGCCCGGGCCAATGGAGTTTTCTAGATACTATGGGGTAAGTGACGGTTTTCATGGAAAATCCCATTTTGGGTCTTGAGTCTTACATTTTGTTATAGGGCGCTGTCACCAGAAGGGAAGTCCTTTTCTTATGACACAAAAGCTTCAGGCTTCGGACGTGGTGAAGGCGGCGCATGTCTATTACTCAAGCGCCTTGACGATGCCATAAAGGCCGGTGACCCTGTCCATGCGATTATACGCAACTCTGCCTGTAACCACGGCGGCCGCTCAGACGGAATCACCATGCCGAGCCGTATTGCCCAGGAAAGGCTGCTTCTGCGGGCTCATGAAGAAGTTGGCTTGAACCCCAACGAGACACCTGTCGTCGAGGCAAATCACCACCGTGTTCCTTTATCACTGAATAGTCTACTGACACTGTTTAGGGTCACGGAACTGGCACTATGGTTGGGTGAGAATGTCCCAAGTTGATTTATACACCTCCAGCCACTGACAAGATCGACCAGTGATCCGATTGAAGCCGGATCTTTCACAACAGTGCTGGCCAGCCAGCGGACAAAATCTAACCCCCTCTATATTGGGTCCTTGAAATCTAACTTTGGGTGCGTTCCTCTTCACCGTATAAACTCCAACCTTTTCATTTTCTAACCTTTTCTGTAGCCACTTAGAAGGCGCCAGCGGTGTTTTGGCCGTAGTAAAAACGATCATGATGCTGCAACGCGGGCGTGTTCTACCAAATGCCAACTTTGAGAGACTTAACGATAAGATCGAAGGGAAGGAAAAGCTCAGAGTAGGTGACGAAATCCCGATTCTCTCGCTATGAACCCACCTTCCAGTGTTTGTCAATACCCTTGCTCATTATTATCTAGGTGGCCTCAACAGAGATAGCATGGCCAAAAAACGAACCCAAACGAGCTTGTGTGACTAACTTCGGTAAGTTGGCTTACTGACTGTCGTGGAGTCATGTCTCTTACAATCTACGCAGGATTCGGTGGCAGTAATGCAGTGATCATACTCGAGGAGGCATCAGTAGCATCTGGAAAAGCGCTAAATGGTGGAATGCACACCAACGGTACTCACACTACTAATGGCGTCAACCAAACTAACGGCAATGGAAACGCAATCGGACATGCTGCCCTCCCCGACCCAGAGTTAGAGCCCGTGAAACGGCTCTGTGTCCTCTCAGCTAAATCCGAGAGCAGCCTTGTAGCATACGTATCTTCCTTCTTGGAATACCTGGAGAATGCTCCTAGTTCCGGCAGTTTCCTGAGAGACCTCTGTTATACGTTAGGACAGCGTCGAACGCATCACGCTCATCGTATTGCCGTTGTTGCAGACTCATTAGCAGATCTTAAGTCGCAACTTTCTGCCGCTAAGTCGAAGAAGATCAAAGATCAACACCTCGCTTTTGCCTTCACCGGGCAAGGTGCTCAGTAAGTCATGTTGTTCTCTACCGGCGAGGAATTTCCACTTGGCTAACGCGTTGGAAAGGTACGCTAAAATGGCTACTGGCTTGCAACGGTACGAGGCGTTTTCCACTGCCCTTGAACAGGCAGAGGCACAGTTGCGGAAACTCGGAGCACGATGGTCCCTGAGAGGTAAACCCTTCACTACATACACAGACTTGTACTAAAAAAGGCTAACAAACACCAGAGGAGCTAAGCCGACCGGACGATGTGACACGGATCAACGAGGCCGAGATCAGCCAGCCAGCATGTACCGCTGTTCAACTAGCTTTGGTACGATTGTTGAAGTCCTGGGGCGTCGAGCCCACCCAGGTAACGGGCCACTCCAGCGGAGAGATAGCGGCTGCTTTTGCTGCAGGTATCGTATCGTTTGAAGCAGCAGTTGGTATCGCCTACTTCCGTGGTCTGGCAGCTGTTCGACTACGTGAGAGCGGTCAGAAAGGTGCCATGTTGGCTCTTGGAATAAGCGAGGAAGACGCCTCGGTGCTGCTAAAGGAAAACAACGAGGGTTATGTAACCATTGCAGCTACCAATAGCCCCCAGAGTGTTACTCTTTCAGGAGACGAGTCGGCTATCGACACTATCCTTGCGACAGCGGCCTCCCGCGGCATCTTTGCTCGCAAGCTTAGGGTAGATATTGCATACCACTCGCGCCACTTGGAGCAGGTAGCAGCTTTTTATCTGAAATCGATAGAGACGGTCTGCAACGAGGGCTGCGCGCCTTCCGATGTAGGCGTCACGAAACCCGTCTTCCTGTCCTCAGTTACAGGGGGTTTCATTGATTCAGACACATTACCCGCCTCTTACTGGGTCGATAACCTTCTCAAGACTGTCAGATTCTCAGATTCCATTACAAACGTGTTTGCAGCTCGCGAAGACACGTACAAGCTTTCCAATGTCGTCCTCGAAATTGGACCTCACTCCGCACTTTCCGGTCCGATTAAACAAACAGTGGACCATATACGACAGCAGCAGAGTGCCCAGAAGCAGGAGAAATTCACTTACCTTTCTTCCTTGTTGCGCGGTACCGACAGTGAGGAGGCAATACTTACCCTGGCTAAGAATCTATTCTCGCTAGGCTTCCCTATCCAACTCGCCGCTGTCAACCATACCGACCAGCACAATGCCAAGGTTTTGACGGATCTTCCAGCTTATGCTTGGGATAGATCTACACGCTATATTCTCAGGTCTCGAATCACGCAGGCAAAGCTGCATCCCGGCCTACCCTACCATCCGCTTCTTGGATGGAAGAGTCCTGACACTGAAGGTGGCGACTTCACATTTAGGCAGGTCTTTACTCTTGATCAAATACCATGGATCAGAGAACACAATGTAGGAGGACAAGTAGTTTTCCCCATGACAGGGTACCTGTCATTGGCCCTGGAAGCTATTAGACGGATAGCGTCATCTACCCCCGAAAGCTTATTACTTCAAGAATTCCATGTCAAGCGTAGTCTGGAGATCGAAGAAGATGAGCGCGTCGACATCGTAACCAAGCTGAAACCAGCTTCTACCGGAACCGAAACATTCTCCTCGACAGTTTGGGCATTTGAAATCTTGACTTGGTCAGAAGAGTACGGATGGACCGCGCATTGTCATGGCCGAGTGGAGGCACAGACAAGCCCGATGACTAGGGAAAGTCCCACATTCAAAGCCTGTGAGCCCCTTATCCACAGTGATCAGCTGAAGGAACGCGATCCGGAATACGAGTACAATTCTGACCACAAGGAGGGAACAAACTACGGCCCTACTTTCAAGCGCATGATCAAATTCTGGGAGGGGCCTGGTTGGACCGTGATGGAGAACGAGGTTCGCGACATGGACCTATCCCCAACCCCCTACGGTTCTCCCATATCTGTTGATGCCCCGACCTTGGATAGTTTCCTGCAGGGCTTGGGTCCCTTGTTGCAAACCTACGGAGAGAAGCCCGCGTTGATGCCGAACTATGTCAGCCGTCTTCGCATTTCCAATCAGATTCCGCTATTCGCAAACCAGCGAATGGTAGTCGTCACGCGTCTCCTAGGCTATGACACAGTCGCTGGAACTCTGCGTGTGAGCGTCGCTGTATTCCTGAAAGATGGGGAATCCCTCGTACCAGCCGCTGAATGGGAATCTGTTTCTTTCAGAGCCATCTCGTCAGGAGATTCAGCAGACGAGGTCTCAAACCTCCCAGCAAGCTACTATTGGGACTGGATTCCTAGTCTGGACTATCTAGCTGATAATGAAAAGCTGAGCAAGGTTCTTGAAGCCAAACCGGCGACCGAGCTAGAGTATCACCGCGTCCAACTCCTAAATCAAGCTGCTGTGCACTTCATAGCTCAGGCTCTGCAGAATACGGCTGGGGAGGATCTTTCCAACTTGTCACCACACCTGGCTAGCTTCCACAACTGGGCACGCTCTATTGCTGCTAAGGATAAGGGACTGATTGAGGGTGTTGATACTAAAGCGTTAGTGGAAAGAGTGTCTACTTCCGGTGGCCAGGGAGAAATGGTGTGTGCGGTAGGCGAAGAGCTTACTAGAATCCTGCGTGGCGAGATACAGCCTCTGGAAATCATGCTTAAAGACAATCGCCTTTCAAGGTACTACGACGACGATATGACCAATGTACGACTGAGCTGGATCTTGGCGAGATGGGTCCGGCACATGTGCGACACTAAGTTTGACTTGCGCATCCTAGAAATAGGAGCTGGAACAGGCAGTGCTACTCTTCCCGTCTTCGAAGAGCTCTCACGTGGCGGCGAAAGGCTGCCTGACAATTTCACCTACACTTACACGGATATATCCGCTGGTTTCTTCGAGAAAGCCCGTGAGAAACTGGCTAAGTGGACCAGAAATATCACGTTCAAGAGACTCGATATCAGTCAAGATCCAATAGCTCAGGGTTTCGATCTGGAGGACTACGACCTCGTCATCGCTTCCAACTGCTTGCATGCAACGCCGAATATGACAAATACAATTGACAACGTGCGGTCCCTGCTGAAACCCAACGGCAAGCTTGTCCTCTTGGAGGCCTGTCGTCACGCACCCCTTGTCCTACCTTTCGCGTTACTGCCCGGCTGGTGGCTTGCTGAGGATGAGTACCGCAACATCGAGGAGGGTCCCCTGCTCTCGGAAGAGGGTTGGAGCCGCTTACTTCTGGATCGAGGCTTCTCAGGACTCGAGGGCGTTATTTCCGGGTATCCGAATGATCCCGAGAATATCCTTAATGTGATATCAACAACAAGAGTGGGAAAGGCCGACGAATGCCAGAACTCGGTACCCATCACTATCTGCGGGCCGCTAGCGGATGATGAGGAGCAAGAGTTCGCGCAAAGCGTGGCGGACATGCTGGCCGAGACGCTGAGTTGCGAGTCGACAATCAAGCCCTTTGCCGAAGTCAGTGTAGAGGATGACCCGTTCCTCATCTTCATCGACTCGCCGCGCCACAGTGTCTTCGCAGACTTCTCCGAGGAGACCTTCGAGTTGCTGAAGGATGTGCTACTGAGAATCGAGGGTATGCTGTGGGTTATTCCCGAAAACCATCTCCCTGACTGCGACATGGTGAAAGGTCTTCTGCGTACCGTTCGTCTGGAAAATGATCCAAAGGCCATGATGATGCTCGAGAACATACGCTGCAACTCTGAGGGAGCGGCTGCTATCACCAAACTCGCTTCTCGTTTACGAGACCCGGAACAGGCCAAAGCAATAGATATGGATTACACATGGCGCGACGGTACTCTGTATCTACCCCGGTATCGATCCCTCTCCGAGGCTAGGGAGGTGTTTGGTTCCGAGGTTGGAGTGACGACCAAGAAGGAGCAGAAGATATGGCAAGACGGGACCTCGTTCGAAATGACCGTTGATACTGCCGGAAGTCCTGATGCGATCTACTTCAAGAGAACCAATGTCCTAGAGCAGCCAGTAGCCGACGACGAAGTTCTCATTAAGGTCGAAGCTTCGGGTATCAACTTCCGCGATGTACTCCTCGTACTTGGCTCGATTCCTTGGACTCGACCCGGCTTCGAGGGAGCTGGCGTGGTGCAAAAGGTGGGCTCTGGTGTGATCAATGTGCAGCCGGGTGACAAAGTTTTCTACGGTGCGCTCGAAGCAGGAAGTATCGCCACATACGTCAAGTTACCCGGATGGATGACGTGCAAGATCCCCGAAGGCTTCACGAGCGCCGAGACCGCCGGCATTTCAGTCGCTTACTCGACTGCTATCATGTCGCTTATTCACATCGGTCGTCTGCGAAAGGGGGAGAGCATCTTAATTCACGCTGCGTCCGGCGCTGTTGGTCAAGCCTGTATTGTACTCGCACGACACATTGGTGCTGACGTGTTCGTGACCGCCGGCTCACCGGCCAAGCGAGACTTCTTGCATGAGGAATTCTGCATTCCCAGAGACAGAATTTTTTCCAGTCGGACGCCAGAGTTCCGAGACGGCATTCTCGCTGTGACGAACGGTAAGGGCGTCGACGTCATTATCAACTCCCTCGCCGGCAACCTGCTGCAGGAAACATGGGCCGTGATCGCAGACTTCGGCCGCTTTGTCGAGATTGGCAAGCGAGACTTGCTCCAGAACAACTTCTTGACCATGAGGCCCTTTGACCGAAACGTGACGTTTAGTGGCGTGGATCTCCGTACCCGTTTCCTAAGCCGACCGGAGGACCACAAGCTTTGCCTGGAAGACCTCGTCGATCTACTCAATCGCGGCGTTATTAAGCCAATCCGCCCGACGACTTCGCTGCCCATCTCGCAGCTCGCCATCGGCATGCGCAAGCTACAGTCCGGCCAGAACATTGGTAAGATCGTCGTCACGATGAACCCGGAGGAACGCGTCATGGCCGAGAACCCGCTACTCGACATCGCGGCCGGAAAGTTGCTACGGCCCGACGCGTCCTACCTCATCACGGGCGGCACGGGCGGCATCGGTCTTTCTATCGTCCCCTGGATGGTGGATAACGGAGCGCGCAACCTGATCTTGCTTGGCCGCAGCGGTTCCACTCGTCCGGAAGTCCAGAGAATGCTGGCGCGGTACGAGGGCACAGATGTCAGCGTGAGGGCCATTGCATGCGATGTCGGCCGGAGAGAAGACGTCATCAATGCGCTGGAAGCTACTAAGGATCTACCCCCCGTGGCTGGTGTAATACACGGTGCACTATTCCTTAAGGTGGGTGAAAGGATCTTTACTCAAGAGCTCGAAAATAATTACTACACCAAATCTGAGTATAACTAACCCATGTGATAACTAGGATAAATTGTGGGAAAACACCAACTATGAAGACTGGAATAATATCGTGACCCCGCGAAACCAGGGTGCCTGGAATCTTCATCGGTTACTCTCGGATAACCTCGACTTCTTCGTGGCTCTCTCATCTTTCATCTCTGGCGTAGGCAATGTGGGACAACCGGTATACTCGGGCACAGCGGTAAGATAACCAACCATTTGAATTTACCTCTTGGGGGTATTTTTGCTTGTGAAATCGTCATACCTAACATTTTCTTTCTCTTCAACAGTCATTCTACGACAGCTTCGCCGAATACCGCAGCTCCCTAGGCCAATCCACCGTATCCATCGCTCTCCCCGTTGTCCTGGGCGTCGGATACGTGGCCGACCGCAACCTTGAAGAATCGCTCTCGGGCTCACTCGGCGCCATCCTCTCCGAAATTCACCTGCGCACCGTGATCAAGGGTGCGATAATCGGTTCTTCGTCGGGTATCAACCGCGACGGCAAGGCCATCTCCTTCAGCTACGCTCAGGGCGACGACAGCAGCACCCTGCCGTGGCAGTACTATCATCCACGTGCGTTAGTGCACTATATCCGCGATGAGGCGCGCATCCGAGGCACCAACGGCGCTAGCGACGGCAGTGGTGCCGGAGCCTCTTCCCGCCGCGGCGGCGCAAAGACCCTTCAGCAGCTGAACAGCGCCAGCGACCCGTTGCAATTCCTTCTCGAGACGCTCATGGACAAAGTATCGTCCATCACCATGATCGAGCGCGACGAGATCGAGGCCGATGCCCCGCTCTCCAATTACGGACTCGATTCTCTTGTCTCTGTGGAGTTGAGGAATTGGATTCGCAGGGAGACCACAGTTGATCTTGCGCTTTCAAAGATTGTGGGCGCTCGGAACCTCAGGGCACTCGCGACAACTGTGCTAGCGCAGCGGGAGGCAAGCCTTAATAAGGGAAAATGAAACGAGTAGTTACTGTAGATACTGTGCATAGATCGGAATTCTGATCCTGAATTGTGTGCTTGTGGAATATACATCTGAATCAAATTAATTGCAAGATAAGATACTTTTTCTATCAGTGTGAAATGTCAAAATATCTTGATTTTTACCACCGCCAAAGCATGAGTTACCTTTATGAAAAGCTGCTGTTCTATTCTGTTTCTATAGTGCAGCGTTCCGACGCCCGCGATGGCCGGCCGCCTGCGCGGCATATTTCTACGTACAGTGGTCTTACTGAGCCCCTTCTCTTGTCGAGAATGGCATCTGGTATCAGTTTCTTGCTACATAGTCGTTTGTATATCTTGCGTAGATGTCCAATATGTTAAGCATAGCTCACAGTGCAATTTTACGTGCTATTACTAATTAGTACATTATATATAGACTCACTATAATCCCAGCTTTTATGCCTAGCCTTACCTTAGCGGTCAGACGAACCCTGCTGATGTGCGTTCGTGGCACAAGTTGCTAGATCCCGGCTGCTGGGAGTTTTTCCACTTCAAAGGCCGTAGGATTCCATACAGTGCGAAGAGCGGTTGTCTTATAAGGAAATCGGGGTGCAACGTCGTCGGCATTAACCTACATAGTACTGTAGATCCTTCGAGTAGACCGGGGTAAGATTCCATAGCTACAGTACAGCATACAGCACCGCTTATCACCTGCATGCTTCTTCCTTGATTTCACCTAAGCGGGTGGACTACTCCTCGCGGGAGATGGATACATTGGTAACCTGAGCAGGGTCTGACTTTGGTGGTCAGACACGTCATGTTAGTTCGTTAGGGAATTGGAACTTATTCAGAACCGTCCAGGGTGACAGTCCGAGGGTACAGTGACAAGAGCGTCCCGGGCTGATAGGTAAGCTATAATATTATTGAAGGATGTGCTCTACACTGCGTTTTCTCTCCAGGTAAAACGTGTAGGTGCTGTGTAATACCATTCGTTTCGATCTCCATAGCTACAGATAACATGGTATTCGACCCGGAGAAAGACATCCCGGACCTAGCCGGCAAAGTCATCCTTGTGACCGGAGGCAAGTATACCATTCGCTTAGTATTTATATCACCTAGATACCGTATACGATCTTTAGAACTAACCAAATATACAGGTAACACAGGACTAGGCGCAGCAACAATCAAGGCTCTCGCGCGACATAACCCGTCGCGGATCTACCTCTGCGCGCGCCCCGTGTCCGTCTCACAAGGCGAGGCCTTAGTCTCGGAGATCAAATCGTCACCCACAGGAAAAGACATAGACATCAGGGTGCGGGCTCTGGACCTCTCCTCCCTAGCCAGCGTGAAGAAATTCGCAGCAGCCTTCCTGGAAGAGGAAAAGGAGCGTCTGGACCTATTGATCCTCAATGCGGGGATATCTACAACGGCGCCCGCGCTGACCGAAGATGGCTACGAGAGCCAGTTCGGCGTCAATTACGTCGGCCACGCGCTGCTTACGCAGTTGCTAATGCCTCGGCTTCTTGAAACTGCTACGAAACAAAACGACGTAAGAGTCCTCGCCACGAGTTCTCTGGCCGCATACTTCGCGCCGCCCGCGAACGGCCTGGCCCTCGAGAGCATGAAAGAGGCGAACCCTCTGTCGTCGCCGTACCAGCGATATGCGCACTCCAAGCTCGCCAGCGTCCTCTTCGCGCGGAAACTAGCGCGACTCTATCCCTCGATTACGTGCGTGTCCTTCAACCCCGGTCAAGTGCGCACGGATCTGTTCAGGAAGGCGACGGGCATCAACAAGTGGTTCCTCATGACCGTCGGCATGGCTATCATGTACCTGACCGGCGTGAGCGTGGAGAAGGGCGCACTGAACGGCCTCTGGGCGGAGACGACGGATAAGGATGACCTCGTTAACGGGGCTTATTATGAGCCTGTGGGCGTTCTGGAGGATAAGAAGAAGTTCCTTGCTGATGATGGATTGGCGGATAAGTTGTGGGAGTGGACGGAGAGGGAGCTGAGTAGTCATGGCGCACCCGGGTGGCCTAAGCCTTGATTGTTTTATTTTTGTGTGTGTATGTGAGACAGAATCTGCTGCGAATATGCAGTAGCATAGGTTGCGGTCATTTTCAGAATCATAGTATCTTGTATCTTGTGACTTCCCTAGTCTGCTGGGCGACCAGTTCTCCATCCATTACCCCGTCGCAATACACCTCACCCACATAGGACCAAGATGAACTCACTGGACCGTCGTCATCAGTACCTACCGAATATGACGACTTTCGAGGCCGCAAGGCATGTGCCACGCTGCCTCCAAGAATCACAACAATCGTATCGCCCGCCTCCATGTGTTCAGGTCCCAGCCCAACATACCCCGTATCGGTAAGAAAAAGCCTCCGTCCCATATTCCTGAGGAGATTATCCGTATAGTGGTTCCATTCCGGCGTCTGGACATCGTCGGCCGATATCCCAAACCTCCACAACACGTTATGACCAACCGTTCCCTGGAGATTGATCTTGCTCCGCATTCGCCTGGCGCGAATCCATGCTGCGTACAGCCGCACTTTGGTACTATACCACAACACTTGAAGCACATCAGTGACCGTGAGGAATGTGCCAGTTATCCATGTCCGCGCCGCTGCGATGGGGTCTACGGCGCATAGGCGAACGACGTCGATTTCACTTGCGGGCGTCCAGTGCCACGGCATGATCCCTACACTACGGATCATTCCCGTGAAACTGCTCATGGATCGCGTGTTGTTTTCAATCCTCAGCAGGTTCCCGCCGTAAAGAGAGACCTTTTTATGAATATCTCGTAGCTTCGCCAGTGCGGTGGATGGGTCGTACTCTTTGGGGAACTCCTTTGTAGAAAGACCGCCGTCTGAGATCCGAGTCATCGTAGCCTCGAGAGTGAGTGCTTGGTCGTCGGACTCCCCTTCTTGAAGCGGTGAGGGCGTGTGATTAATATTACTTGGATTTGTAGTTGTATTCACTACTAGCGCAGCCCTTCGTACGAACTCTTCGAGCTCTTCAAAATATCGCCGAGCAGATATATAGTCTAGGTTCCCGCTAACCGAGGTTAGGTCGCTCTTGATCCTGCTCATCCCAAGCTTCGTTACGCGCCCAACAGCTATCGCACCAACACGTAAGGTGCCTGTCGACACGTCCACGCTAACGTTGTCAAATGAGTGCTGACCTCCAGCAGAGAATAGAGGCGTTGTCGGATTGGTATATCCATATGGTGTCTGCAACGGATCTGTGGACCAATCCGGTACCCAGGAGGGCAACGGTTGTACTTCTTCCGAAGTTTTTCGCGCCTGCACAAACAAGAGCACATCAACATTCCTTTTCATCACTGAGGCCGCGAACTTAGTGTAGGTGCCCCTAACGTTGTCGACTTCCATTCCCTCAACCGTTTCCCTCGTGACCTCTTCGTCAGCCGCCGCGAGACCCAGCAGCGAGTAGATGCGGTCCTCAGCCTTCGTCGCTCCCAGCTTGGGAGTGGCATTATTAACATTGTACCTCAGCACAATGTCAAACAACGAACTTTGCTTCGTCGTCGGATTATTATTGTGTATAGCTCTCCGCTCGACGATGAGCCGTTGGAGCGGCTTCGTGAGCTCGAACATCTTCTCGCGCGCCTGCATCTCATCGCGCGATACCGACGTCGCCAGATAGCGCGCCCAATACCGAGTACAGACGGAGTAGAAGAGCTGGGCGCCGCGGAAACAGTCGAAGCATAGGGACAGATCGCCACATCTAAACGTCACCTCGGGCGGCAGACAGCCCTCTTGCACCGTCCACAGTCGACCCATCCAGGCCCGACGGAGAATCTCCGCCATGCCGCGCATGGGGAGCCGAGGACCGTAACGGGTTACTAGATCCAGGATATCGTCGCGGTCTTCTTTCTCTGCTGCCGTTTCGAGCCGTATGTTCGGGTCTACAACGGCGTCCAACACTTGGACCACATGGGATTTATTAGGACCCATCACCCTGCCCAGAACTGCCTCTCTGTTGAGTTCTTCCGAGAAGTCGTAGTAGCGACGGGTCTCTGGTGACTGGGGACCGAGCCATACTATGGTTCTCGCACTCCGCGAGTAAATCTGGCCCATCAGCTGCACTTGCTGTATCTTCTCGTTTTTGTCTGCCTGATTGATGCAGATTTGATCTGCGAATATAGGACGGGCGATCTTGGCTTCGCTCTGGCGGGATATGCTGAGCAGTGCTTCTTCAAGAGAAGCCGAGATGCGCAACCTCCGTCGCTGCGCATCTTTACCATTTGCGCCGGGAAGCCTGATGATGACGTCTCTGTTTGCGGCGCCGAGTCCCCAGCAATAAGAAAGAGTGTCATATGTGCCGGTGTGATCATCCACATCCAGCTCAATCAATTCAACATTCAGCGTTTCCCTAAACGGAGGATAAAATGACCGTGTTGAAGGAAGAAACCCGAGAACGCGGAATGTCTTCGGCGTCGAATGTAGGCTTGAATACTCATACGCTTGGACTCGTTGGAAAGATAGAGGCCACGCCATTGTTAGGTAGGGGCATTGAAAATATTATGTAGCTATTGAAGAGATAACGAAAACAGTAGGTATTACCTTTCAGACCGAATTGACGGAAAGCACGCTGTCCCGTTCGTGAACGAAGAGACCTTAACGAATACCAAGACACTACTCTCAGCCGCAGCGCAAACTATCGTGTCACAGCGGTCTAGACCCAAGTAGACTCGCATCGTCTGATAATAATTGAAAATAAGCATCCCATTCGCTTCGCGATGTGTCTTGACACGTCACTGATTTATTTTACTTATGATACGCCATCAGGAGTGCCGTCCAGAGAATTCCTCGCAGCCGCCCATCAAACGCCACACCCAGGTGATGAGCTCGCTTACTAAGAAAGCCCATCATCGAACTAGGATCTTAGTTTCGTGGTGTAGTTGGTTATCACGTGAGTCTAACACACTCAAGGTCTCCGGTTCAAGTCCGGGCGAAATCAGTGTTGTTCTTTTGCCGACTGTTCCTGGGAGGAACCTGTGCTATTCTTTTTAATACATATCAAAGACGAAAGACTTATAGGTTGGTAACATGTAGTTGTAAAATAAAGTGCTGGAGTTCTAGCACGAGTGTATGACGTAGCCATGATGCATGATCCTGTCCTCAACCTACTCTAACCACAGCTGGGAAGATGTGAGTATACTCAAGCTTAGATAAAACGAAGTCTAAGACACGATTAGAATCTCATGCTCTTTATAACCATGCGGCTTGAAATTGGGGATACCATGCCCACACAACTTATATGGAAGAGGACGAACTGATTTCGAATTTTCTAAAAAACGATACAAAGGTATCCGCGCCCTCGGAGGTGATAGTGTCTTCCCTACAATTTATCGGTACACTGAATGATTGGTGCCTGGGTAGACAATAGGAATGCACCTAGTAGCGTACTTTAGACTGAAGGACACGATAACAGCTTTGCTTAATGTCGGGCATGATCCACGCTCTCGAGATACTGATGACAGGACTCCGCTGTTTTACGCAGCAAGGAATGAGCAGGACGGGGTTATCAGACAACTTCTAGCTACAAATGGAGTGTACCGAGAGATCAAAGATGGATTTGGACAGACGCTACTATCCTATGCGGCAGAACGGGGCCACGAGGTGCGCCCGTCCTAAAGCACCCTAAGCACGTCCCCGGGGGTCATGAACATTCGGCCGCTAACTCGAGCTCCGCGCCCCGGGCAATTGTGACGATCTTCACGCATCCAATGCAATCCGAGCAAACGCAATAGTCCGAGGGGTGACAGATGAGCTCGAGAGGGAGAAAATTTGGCAGAGACTTCGGCAAGTCAACTACTTAATCCTAACGGTTCATGCCCTGCAACAAGACTTCAAATACTTGCGACAATGTACAAGCGTTATGAGGCAGCTGATCATAGGGAAGACCCGGCTCTCTGTCACGATTTAAACGATAGTTTCCAGTGCCTATAACGTCGATGCGAGACCGGGTCATACAAACAAACTTTCTAGAAAACATGAAGATCCTCTACATTACTATTATGCAGAACCTCGTGGGACTCTCGGGTGAGGACCCTTTAAAAGAAGACGATGAAAAGAACCGGGAACACGTTCGTATAACCAGAGAGCCTGGCATCAATTGGCGCTCCGAACTCGAGAGTTAGGGTTTAATTCTGATGAGATCTCTCGGTTATCTCGCCTAGATTCCGGACGAGAAATGGCAAGGAGAGCGTTGCTAGATGCTCGACCACCACAGTAAATGCACCTCCGTCTCAACTGCAGGTCTGTAACACCAACGCTCTCATCCTCACGACTGAACATCTTTCTGTCTGGTAGACTGACTAGCAGTCATTCTTGACCAATAGCACATATCGAAACATAAATACAATCTGTCTGTGCGCTAAGTAATACTACTGCTATATACAATAGCCCTGTACGCTGTGCCAACTTTATCGACCTCGGAGGTCCCGTATAGGATTTCGGAACTTCCAACGAATTGAGATCCTCTTCTCCTTTACTCGTTTTCCGCTTTCGACGTCTTGACCTGCGGCGTTTCCATGCGCCAGTCCTGTATAGTTGACAACGATAATTGAGTATATGGATGCTCAGGCCCAAGAGTTTGGATGTGCGCCTCGGCACACTGCTCCATCAACTCAGTAGCGTCATGAACACGGCCAAGTCTTTTCCATGTGAACGCTAAATTGGACATGCTTGTTAGCGTATCTGGATGGTTTGGCCCTAGCACCTCTTTTCGTATCTCTAATACCTGCACTTCTAACGACTCGGCATCCTTCCACCGTCCTTGTCTCGCGTACGTTGCGGCTAGGTTAGCCATGCTTACTAGGGTATCTGGATGGTCTGGCCCTAGCACCTCTTTTCGTATCTCCATAGCTTGCTTTTCGAATCTCTCGGCATAGTTCCACTGTCCCTTTATGGATAAAAACACACCAACACGAAAGAGAAGATCAGCCCGTGCAAGGGTCTCATCCCGTGACTTAGTACTACTAAGCTTTAACACCGCTTGAGCGTGCGGCAAGTACGTGCTGCACTTATCTTGATTCTCCCATTTCCCGTGTGGATAATGATGTGACACCGTCAAGAGTGCTTTTCTCGCGAACTGAGGCATTACTCCCTTCGTGGTGAGCCATTTTTGCGTGACCAACTGCACGAGACGATGCATAGCTAGACTATGGCCGTTCTCTTCCGTCACCAAGCTGTAGGCTTTAAGAAGGCCTAGTGCCTTCACGAGCTGTATATCCTCTCTTGGAGAGTGGCTCTTCTGTAGTTCCTTAGGACTGGACAGGAAATCCATTGGAATAGCCTGCCGATCAAACAGGCTCATGAGTGAGAGAAGTTGGCTTGCGAAGGAATTCTGACGCTCAATCTGCTCGAATGAAAGCATCCAGGTCGCCGCTACTGCATGAGGCATTTCCGAATCTCGTCCTATAGTCTCAAACTCCTCACCAAGCAGACTAATAAGATTATGGTCGCTCTGGTCAAGCATTCGGAGATAACTGTCGACGCTTATTGTGTTTTCTTGCATAAACGCAGCTGCCTGCGCCAGTGCTAGTGGCAATTGTTCGAGCCGGGAAGCTAATGTCGATAACTCTCCAGTAGCGACAAGGCTATGATCAAGTCGTGTGCGAAGCAGCTGACAGCAGTCACTGTCGTCCATCTTACTGATTCCAATAGGAGGTATTCCTCTAGTTAGCCGTGAACCTACTTGCTTGTTCCTAGTCGTGATAAGAACGGTACCGTGAGCGCATTCGGGAATGTATCGCCCGAGATTCACTTCACTGTTGGTTATACTAGTAGCATCCGCATCTGTAACCTCGGCCTGCCGACAGAATAACTGCGCGTCGTCTGCATTGTCGATAACCATAAACCACTGGTCCCGATCCTCCTCTTCCAGCCATCTCTTTAACAGTGACAGTATATCTGCCTTGGGATCATCATGCCCTGGAACCTGACATTCCTTCGCGATCGAGGCATACGCTTGGCGAAACCGCTCGACATTGCTAGCATGAACCCAAAAGACTGATATATTTGGAAACGCCTTGCGCAGCCAGAACACGTATGTTAGCGCAATCTGGGTTTTCCTATTCTAATTTAGCGCCTGTCGGTAGTATTTAGCTCTAGAATTGGAAGTAATTACCCAATGCCACCTAATCCGTAAAGCGCAATTCGAAAATGTGAATGGTTGTTATTACGAGGCTTCTGGTGGCCCAGTTGACGTTTCAGTTGTTCCAAAATCTCTGAGCGGCCAATAAACTGGGGATTGTCGGTATACGGCACAATGACTGTTTCTTTTAGCGCAAGCAAGCGGTCTATAGAATATCCACTTACATTGCGATGTACCGCTCTTTTTACTATCATGTTCCACTCGTCCATTCTGCGACTCGCCCACGCTGTTCTCATGTGCGCTTATTTCTCTGATCCACTGGCGTAGCTCTCCACAGATAGATACAAATCCCGCGTCGTCTATTCCCGTGAACTTGCCCATGTCCATATGATTACTATGGATCCCAATTGGTACGTATCCGGGAAGAATTGCAGAATCTTGGGGCACAACCTAATTTTATCAGTCAGTGTGTGCAACGAGGGCAGCGCTCTTCCTACTTACAAAGCCGACTCCCACTAGAGGCAGTTCTTCATAAAAACAACTTATCTCAATTGGCCGAAGTCCCTTTTGATTGCGCGCTCGGATCATAGTATGGAAATCATGCTGAATTCGTGCAAGTACCTCAGAGTCCCGCTTCAGGACCTCGACAATCTTGTTATTCGTCTGCTTGACGATGCCAATATACCGGGACAGCTTCTCGGCCCATCGAGCAAGACCTGCGCCATGATGTGGCGTCCCGAGAAAAGCGATTCCACGCGTCGCACGCAAAATATTCTGGAGATGCCGCTCCGGCTGCTGTTGCGCCTTAACCAGAGCCTGCCGCTATATTTTAGCTTCGATCACGTGGATGGAAATCATCAGATACTCCATACATCTTCACAAACCAACCCACCCAGGCTATGACAGACAAATATGATCGGGCGCTCGTTCTATATCGGTTAGTGCGGTTTCCGCTGGCTCTCTCGCCGTCTTACAGCCTGCTTACAGTATCATCCTCCTCTCGATACGATGCGAGGGATGTTAGCAAATTATATGCATGGTTCTCGATCCGATTCTGCGATACCACGCCTCGCCAATCGGCAACGTATGCATCGTATCCGAAAGTGAGTATGCGTGCGGTCGGGAGCTTCGACGGGAGGAGGGTCTGAGGCCATGGATTAGACGCGTCTTTGGCAGTCCATGTCCGTTCGCGATCGCCAGTTAGGCCGTGAACAAAGACAATACTGATGCGGTATTTTATTAGCTAGTTGTATTTCACCAGAAATAGATGTGCATACTCGATGGTGCTGTCTACTGGGCAATGCAATGGCTTGATGCCTTTGGGGAATGCTTTTCTCGGGGATGAACCTGTTGCCGAGCGGTCGGACGAGGACCGGTTATCTGGGGGCCCCGCCTTTTGTTTCGAAAACAACTTGAATCGTCGCATCCCTGTCGAAGACTAATTCCCTTCCTTAGCGTCCGCCGTTATTGGAGTTTAGCGTTAACTCAGAGACGAATACCACTGCTGTGAGACAGTGACAACAATGTAGTCGGATTAGGTATTTCACTATCTACATAAGCTATGGTCCTATCCTGCCTAGACATCCTGCACAGCCAGCCAGCCTCATTACCACCCTGCTTGCAGACCTTCACGTGATTTCAGCTTCAGCCCGCTTAGCGAAAGAGGGTAGCCAACATTGCATGTACCAATCCAATGAAACTGTAGCGTTCCGACACAAGCCTGCGCTACATATAATACTTAATCACTCCATCAACATAATACTTAATTGAAATAATCAACCAACCGAGCAATTAACATTATTATAACGCGGCTACTTATTTTAGACATATACGCAATAGTACAGCGGTATAAGTAAAACCACCACGACCAAATATAACACAGAAAAAGCTTCAGTTCGTACTTAGAGATTATTGCTTACACAAGCCACATTGTACAGGGCAGCATTTGCATACGAGCAGCTACTAGTAGGCACAGAAGAGCTGAGAGCTGTCTTGTGAATAAGTGGCTATAATAAGTGGCTATTATTAGTATCAGCACAATTTCCCCTGCGTCTTGGGCTTCAGCACCTACCATGCTCCTCGCGCTTAAGTCGCGACATGAACGACGCGTTTTCGTTGGCTCATCTCGCTCAGTCGCTAACTTGGACAATTCTCTAAACATGTACTGTTAAAAGCTCTATTAAGTGAATTACTCATATTCCGCATACTGTAAACGTTACTAGGTCGTGGTTGTCCTACAAATTTATAAGAGACAAGCATCTTGTGATACCCTCCCGGAGAGTCTCAGCTAGTCACTCTTCCATCTACGAGTACGTCATCAACGTAGCGAGACGCAAACGGCTTGTGGTACCACATTGAATATACTTTTAAGGAAATCAAAAATGAACCCTTTCGACGATGTCCAGGATATGTCGGTGAAAGGGTAGGACTTTATTCCTGCCTCAGGCCCCTCGTCCTCACCCTCTTCGTCCCAAGCTCGCTCCTCTATCTCAACATAAGGTGCATTGCGCTAATCATGACACTGACAGCGGCGCATCATGGCAAGTGGTTACTGTACTCGTTGGCCCCGAGCCTGAGCCTTCCACTTTCCAGGCTCATATCCAGCGCCTGGGCGTATTGGCAACACAGCTTGATGTTGAGCCTGCGGGTGAAGTCAGACTTCCCGAAGAAGAGCCGGGGACGTTCAACCTTGTCATGAACTGGGCGTACAGCTCTCGGCTACCGAGGGTTAGAGATCTCTCTGAGTATTTCTACCCGACAAAGGAAGTCACCCTTACCAAGGATTGCCCCTTTGCAGACAAATTTTCCCCGCACGTTGCGTACGACGAGGAGCGATTTGGCGGTATCAGCATCAACGGCATCAACAACAACAACAACAACAACAACAACAACAACAACAACAACAACAACAACAACAACAACAACAACAACAACAACAACAACAACA
>Ga0247782_1000483_pt1 | contig 23018 bp, 17 predicted proteins | sample UWRJL019104C5_FD_179928 | JGI IMG/M metagenome (GOLD analysis project Ga0247782, IMG submission 179928) | Plant litter microbial communities from Arlington Agricultural Research Station in Wisconsin, United States - UWRJ-L019-104C-5 | ecosystem: Environmental > Terrestrial > Plant litter >...
AAAGAAAAAAAATACCCCCCCCCCCCCCCCAACTACATTCAGATTGCTGACGTTCCACCAACAGACAGCTAGTCTTAGTGAACCACTAAGAAACACGCCAGAAACTTCACATAAGGTGCAGAAAGTGGAAAATGGCCGCCCAGGATCTCCTAACAAGAGTGCGGAATTGGGATTGTCAGTCCCACATCCGGGGGTACTCACAAAATGGACGCCTGAAAACATCCCCAAAACAGATGCGTTACCACCGCTTCCTCCTGTGCTAGACCCTCTTCTCGAAAAGGCATCACGCACGCACTCCGGAATAGCAAGCACATTAGGCGAGATGAGTTATGAGAGGCTAGAGTGGATAGGTGATGCGTATCTGTATCTTATCTCGTCCGCGTTCATCTATCAGACATTCCCCAACCTACCCACGGGCCGCAGCTCGCAGCTACGAGAACGGCTTATCAAAAACGAGACATTATCCGAGTTCACCGTGCGGTATGGTATCGATAAGCGTGCCAGATTACCCACTGAGTTCCAGCCTGGCGGCAGAGTGGCCACGGGCGGCACCTCGGCGTCCAAGAAGGAGAGGAAGAAACTCCTAGGTGATCTCTTTGAAGCTTACGCGGCTGCCGCCATCCTCGGCGACGCGGATGGTCTTGCGCGTGTTACTGCGTGGGTCAAACCCTTGTGGAGCACTATTCTGAAGCACGAGATCTATGACGAATACAAGGCTATGACCGCTGCTCAGAGGCTAGACAACAGAGTCACAACAAAGGACAACCATGAGAACGGCTTAGGTGCAGTGAAACTCGTCCCTCAGAAGCTGCCTCCTAAGGCAGCATTGGCACAAGCCATTGGGGCAAAGACAGTCACGATCTCTTACCGAGATGAAGGAGCTCCTAAAAAGGACAAGAATACCGGTTTACCGTGGTTTACCATCGGAGCATACTATGATGGCCTCGGCGAGAGGAATCTCCTTCTTGGATACGGCAGTGGTTTGTCGAAGAAGGAAGCCGGCGCGAACGCGGCTACAAAAGCGTTAGAGAATAAAAAGCTGATAAAGCGGCTGCAGAAGCTAAAAGCGGATATGAATGCGATACTAGCCAAGTCCGAGGTGACATGAGCTAAGACTGAAGCCGACATCAGATATCGAATACTTACATGCTTTGACTCAGGGCTTTGAGTGTCCCAGGGGCTATCAATTCTATCAATACCGTCAATACCCAAAATTACCTATTTGACACTACTATGCCTCCCTCGGCAAACTTCGTTTATCGCTCAACTAAGTGGTCATGATAACGTCTGTGATCTTCTTGATTAAAACGGCAGCCACTGCTTTGCTCACTTTGTGCTGCGGAGATTTAGGGAGTGATAGAGACGCCGCATCGCAGTCGTGTGGTTGCACTAGGCCGTTATGCAACACCTTTTCAGGGACATCTCAAAATCTAACACTCCACCAAAGCGAGACTTTGTGATCAAGGAACTACTAGCAACGCCAGGTTGTGGGCTACGTGTATCATTAACATCCCATAGTCACATAACCAATGACTGATATGATGCTATAGCCCACGATGTCTCAACCCAGGCTGCTCTTCTAGAAGATGAAGTATTGTAATGCTAGAAAACAAAGAAAGCCAATACAATACGCTAACCGGCCTGGGCCTGTGGCCGAGCCGAACGGGCGCGATTTGTGATATAGCTCTCATCAACTGGTCGGTTAGCTCAGTTGGTTAGAACGTCGTACTAACACTATATTGTGATCTGCACCATATAACATCAGTAATGCGAAGGTCATGAGTTCGACCCTCATACTGACCAACTATCTTTATTTTTTTATACTTTTGCTTTGCTTTGTCAAGTGGAAGAAGGCTCGATTCTTGGAGGTTGAGCTTTACTTCATTCGGTCACTGTATGATTCACGATACTGCCAAGCTCTCCGTTTAGCTTTTTGCTATATGAACGTTCTTGTAGGTAGCCTAATACAGCTTCTTCCAGCGATGGACTAGGTGTCTTGTAGAGAACCTCGCATGTGGCTACTCTATAGGTACCTAGGTATATGCCACTCTCCTGATGGCCTCCCGCCAGGGATTATCGTACCGCAACGGAAATTAACGCAAGTGCGAGCGATGATAAAAACTATTATTTGAGCAACCACAACGATACAACGAACCAATCTTATAATGAGCAGATACCTAGGTAAGTAACCTACCTTATGTAGGCATCTGATCCAAATGACCTGTCCTGAGTCTGGCTATATCAGGCGGCAGTCTTCTATAATACCATCATAAAACGCCTCCAAGATTTCTATCTTCTCGGAATAAAACACGTATACCCCGATCCTAGACATGGACTCATCCGAGTTTTCCTCTAAAACCAAACCCACAGAAGGGCTTCTCCGCGGTAAGAAAGGGGGTACCAGCTCAAGTAGGTAGACCTCGTCTGTTATTCGGCCCTCAATAACTGAACGGATAAGCTCAGTGTCAGCGGTGGTATCCCCGAAAAGAAGTAAATCTGCTCCAGTCCTCTTGCTTTCAGCAAGCCTGTAGGAATGACAAGGCGGGAAAGAGCATGTTATTGCCCCATCTAGACGTATATTGCCATCTAAATGCTTCGCACAGCCCTGTACAATCAAGAAGGCACTCTCGACACTTCCGTACGGAGCTGTCGCTGGATGAGTATGCTCTACTTTAAACCCCGCAACCTTGAAATCAAAGTCGTACTTCTTCACGTCCCATGGCAGGGGCAGCAATGCACGCAAACTACCCCACTCAGAAGCATCGGCGGACGCCCAGCTCCACGACGGGGCGCGATACGTCCCCGGACGCCTAGACGAACCCGGCGACGAAGAGTCGACGTACCATAACAGCTGATCAGCCCAGTTAATAACGTTAGACTCGGACCCGGCATCATTCACGAAGAGACCCGCAAGATACGTGACGCACATACCCCTCTCCCTCGCCTCATCGGCCATGCGTGCAGCGAGCGCCGAGATAGCTAACAACTTATCGGACTCGACGCCCAGCGTCCGCGTCATGAACTCCCTTACCACCTCTACCCACGCGTCTCTCCAGGGATACTGCAGGATCCGGGCTAGATTCTGGCTCGTGCCCAGGAGTCGCGTGTCCACCGTGTTGTACTTGGAGTCGGCTTTCGCGTCGGCGCCACCGTAGCTCCCGCTGGATGTGTTGCACGTCCAGTATACCTGCCTTGACCCGTAGATCACGAGACGCCGCGACAATAGGCTTTCTTGGTAGGTCCAGCCGCGTGATGCGATGGGTTCCGGCGGTGTCTCTGCCGCTTGGGATAGTTGCATCTTTCCTATCTCTTGCTTCGGGGTCGAGAATGATAAGCTGAATGGCCCGGCCTTAAATGCTGATGCTGTGTTGAAGGATGATGGGGACAGAAAACCCTCTGTGCAAGTGGCTGCTGACGCTGCAGAGATTGTGACTGTGTTTCGACCGTAGTAGAGCGGCATGCGGGCGATTTCAAGTTGTTTGTCCGCCGCATCATCCTGCTTTATGCACAAGGCATCGATCCATATGTACTCGAATCCTAGACACAATGTACTCGATTTTACTGCATCTTGAAGTGTGCGCGGCAAAATAGATGCTTCAATGCCTTGGGCTAGTGCCTGGATTGTATGACTGGTTAAGCAGAGTGGTTGTGGTCCACCCCAGCAGTAGGATAGGCTGGCATAGCCGCACTGGGATATCGTGGATTTACTGTAATCGTCTAGCTCATTCACGGTTACTAGTTTGATAATATGGCCATTAGACTCGATATGTAAGAGCCTCGTAGGTAAGTCATTGGGAGGGATACGCTCGGTTCCAGATGCGGCCTCGTTGGTCGGGGTTAGCCTACACTTTGGATGGTTTTTGAGGCAGTCCTCCAAGCTATCGCGAACGAACAAGTTGCTCTTCTGGGATGCTTTATCAGGCTCATGGGGCCGTGAGGGTATATATGGCGCAGCGGCGTCATCTGTACATGCACATAGAAAATGATCAGCATCTTCTGTTATGTTCCGAGAGTTACTATAATTGGAACATTGGGTCAGGGTCATCAACCTTCAGTAGCGCATGCATGCAAGTGACCATCTCGTAGTATCTCTAAGGAGAATTCCCCGTCGACATTGGTGAGCTCTACCCAGACTCCGAAGTTCATCGACATCCCCTGTTTCCATGTAGGGTTAAACCGAAGAAAGAATCTTATCTCGGCGTAAGTATCGCCCTGGAAGAGACCTCCTGGTTGGACAGTCGAGCCGTCTTTCTTCATGAGGAGACTAAGTAGCCATCTGAAAAATAGGCACCCTTTCTTCGCATGTTCAACAGCGGCTTCCAAGCTATCGCTTATCAAGACGAGGGTAGGCTCTGCTAAAGCTTCGGAATCGATGACAATGTTTTCACACTGGGAACATGCATGTGGCGCATGGCCTCTGGGCGACGGGAAACTCTGATCCAAAGGCATAGTACTTATTCGCTCAAAGTACTCTTTTATCTGTTTACGTTCTCCGAGAGGTGTTGTAGAGGCCGGGAGTTCCGCCTTAACGCCCGTGGTCGGTATGGCGCCGCTCATCCATTGCAAATCGGTATCCGGCATGGTTTCCTCATTTTTATAGTTCATGGGTTTAGCATACTCAGCACGCGCCCCTGAGGGGGAAGGCTTAAGCGATGGGTTTCATGGATACAGTAGTCACTTGTGAGTTCCACCAAGCCAAGAACTAAATGGCGGTCAAATTAGGCAGAATTGGTAGGCCTTCTAATGATCCTGCTTTGCTCGGATGGAAACTGTTCGCGTTATGCAGGCGTGACGAGAATGTCCATGTTTCTAAGAATGAGGCGCTTTGAGAATTGTGGATATGGTGATATCTAGTAGGCCTGAGAAAAACGTGTTCAGATCTTATAAGGATAAATATACCGTGTAATCCTGCCGTAAGAGAAGTATGATTTCCAGCAGGCAGGCTTGGGTATATTCACCAGATCCAGGATCGCACCAGGTGCCTCACGAGGATCAATAGGCTCTCATGAAAATATCACAGACGGGTGTTTTACAGTTATGAAAAGAAGCACAAAAAACAGTCGAAATATACGTGTGTTCATCCATAGAATGAGCCACTACAATTGTCCCCGCCAAAAAAGAGACAATTTGAAGAATCTTCACGTGTTACTCTCCACCTCGGGAAATGCTTGAATGTGAGGAAGGTGAGCGTGGAGACGGATGATATTCCCCCCACAGCATCAACCCCGACAGCTAAAGGGGCCCACCTCCCCAGTTACATGCGCGAACCAACTGGGTGGATCTCTGTGACGCCACTACAAAAAGTAGGGCATCCTGTCAGGGGCAGTCGACTGCTATTTAGCAGCGCATACTATGAGTAATGAACGCCCAGGGGCTTGTCATTGGGGGTTGGTTTGACGCCGAGGCAAATGTCCAAGCCTCACCAATTGTTGCGCAAAGCCAACCGAGGAGAACAATCAACTCCTAATCAACAAACGCTTTTTCTTCCCTTATTATTTTCTAGACTACCTAGAATTTAGGATATCATCTCGCTATACAGCCCACCATACAATCCTTCTATTCTCCTTCTAATAAGTAGATTGGGAAGGGGGGGATTGACACACTCTAATACGTTTACAAACAGATTACGATCCTTGTTCCTTTCGATAAATATCCGCTTTTGCCAATTATACCTTACATGACGTCGCTCGGTGAAGCTAGCAGTAATCAATAATCCATTATCAGCCTCTATCTGATAGCAAGCGAGAACCCCCGACCAGACGTGAACTTGTACGAAAGCCAAGGAAGAAGAACGAGTCCCTGCATAAATGGACCAACACTGTGAAAGGAAGTAGAATATCTCCGAGTAGCTGAAGGAGACGCCGTGTTTACATTTGCAACTCCGAGGGAGTTGGGCCCTCAATGGCGGACTCGGTTGGTATGCGCTGTGCCTTTTCGTCTTTCTGCACACTCGACCCTTCATGCTCTGTTGTTTTCGGAGTAGTTGTCTTGTCATGTTACTTCTGTTTCCTGTACGAGCCAATGCGCTGACGCTCCTCGTTCGCGAAAGACCGCGTGTTCGTGCACGCGCTCAACACCGTCAAGAAGATCCCCAAGACCGGCGCATCACGACCCCCACCGAGCGACCGATTACGCCTCTATGGCTTATACAAGCAGGCTATGGAAGGGGATGTGGACGGGGTGATGGAACGACCACGGCCAGCACCTGGCGTCGAGGCTGATGAGCTTCAGCGGGAAAGAGACAAGTGGGATGCTTGGAACGCACAGAACGGTCTCAGCCGTACCGAGGCTAAGAGACGATACGTCGAGGCCCTTATTGATACCATGCATCGTTACGCTACTACTCCGTGAGTCATCACTGCACACATCTCCCTGCCTTCATCTTTATCCGGTGTATCATTCTCGGTGTGAGAGGGGGAACGGGTACCACCCTGTAGCGAAAGAGTCTTTACCTGACAAAACTCCCCAGAGATGCATTAGAACTAGTAGCCGAGCTCGAGTTCGTGTGGAATCAAATCAAAAGCAATACGCCTTCGTCGTCGAATTCGTCGCCCAAAGCCCGCGCGTCCTTCAGTGAACCACGGCGTTTCCAGAAACCAGCGAGCGGGACGGAGGGACCCATGAAGGTATTGAGTCCTATGAGCGAGGACGATGCAGCAGAGCACCAATACCGGGACAAGCAAGATGGCGAAGAGGAGAGTGAATATGTCAAGAAGGGGGATCGTTGGTCACGCAAGGTGGAGCGGGCGTTAGTGCGATTGTCGGCCGAAATAGCTGCATTACGAGAACAGATCACGGCAGGGCGCGAGTGGAGAACAAAGAAAGAGAGCAGCATACCGGAGTGGATTGGTTGGCTCTTCGTGACGGTCGCTAAGCACTTTGCTATCGACCTTTTCGTTCTCGCTGTTGTCCTGATATGGATGCGGAAGAGAAAAGACCGGCGTCTGGAGGACCATGTTCGGGCCATGTTGCGGGTGCTACGCGAATATGCGAGAAAAGTTCTACCGTCCAGGTGATATGATGTGGTCCGAACAGGTGTGAGGTGATATAGGGCTCTTGCCAATGTACGGGTCACATCAACTTACGAGACGGATGTGGGCGGTCTTTCTCGTATAGTGGAAGTGCGTTATACTGCAACCACTCATGCACGGCCTTGCCCGCGTATTTAATCGTAGGTTATCTCAAGGCTTTAAAAGAGCCAGCGGGACTATACCTATGATTCGGTATTAATTCCCACCCGAGAAGCTTGAAATCTGGGGCTGGTTTCACACATATCCAGTATTGGATAGAAGTAGCCCAGGTCTTGGGTGCAGTTCTGACCAGGCTGTCACGACATTCACATAAGTCTGCTCTCTGATGTCCATGTACTCTCAATGCGAATACGCATGCACGTACATTTGAGAATTCAACGCGTATGTTCGTTTAGTTTCCTCGATTCGAACTGTGATAGATTTACGTAGGGCACCGAGGCGAATCGATACATAACCAAATAATAATAAAATTATACACTTGCTTCTCATACGACATTATCGAACTATATGTGATTGAACAAATGAACCTCAGCTGAGCTCTGGCCTTAGATGCCATGAGTTCCCTCCGTGGCAGATGAGTGAGCACAACTTTGGGTATATGAAACATAGCCATTTGTTGTGCCACTATCACTCCACTCCAAATTCGTGTTGACGGTAGGTGTGTCAGGAGGTATGAACACCTATCCGACGGTACGATAATCCCAAGTCTATCACTCTGGCGTCCCGCTCTTTCTTTCCCAACATACTGAGTGATTCTACCCCGTCTACCAAGGACGAGTCGCTCACGTTGTACATGGTGCCAGCGATAGTACTGGGGTCTACTGGCATAGGGGGCCGTTTTACGCAGAAAGAAAGTATGACGAGGAAGATCATGAGGGATAGTGTTCCTACCGCCGTCCAGGCACTTATCTGGTACACCAGGAATGTCAGCTTCGCTTGAAAAGGGATGCTGCTTAGGAGAATGCCAAGCGACTCAGATAAGATTGCCGCGAAAGCTACCGCGGCGAGGAAGGCCTGGCGGGTCCGTGCTGCGTATAAGAGACCGGAGAAGGCGTTTGTTGGCGGTGCTAGAAGGATGGATCTGTTTGCGGGTTGGGGCTCATGAGAAAGCATGTAGTACGAGCTCAAGACAGCAAGACCTGCGCAACATTAGACTTACTATCAAGTCCCCCCATGATGTTTTACGAAGTTCTTTCTTTCCTCTCTCAACAGGTCCGGTGATAGAAGTTAGAGGCATGAGGGGGGTGACTTACAGTCAAAGAATGAGGACCAGGCTGAAGTGATGATGACTCCGAACGCTGTGAAAAGGAATCAGACCGCGAAGGAGTCGCTGTTGATGAAGTTCTCGAATCCGGTGTCGCCGCCAGTGCGGGAGTAGTAGAGGATCAGTACGAGGACTTCGCGTTAAACTTACTGTAATATACGACTGTGTGAGTCGTTGGAGGATTTGAGTAGCTCGTAACAGTAGCCGTGGGATCGCCCTGACTATCGGTCTCTGTAAGCAGAGAAAGTGTGGCCATCACAGTTATCACGCTCATTCCAGTTGTGCGACCCGCTGAATCCGTCTGGGCCGCCGTACTCAGTGATGGAATGATGCTTCGATTCATGACCACGACAGCGATAGGAGACCTCATTGTATCGTATAAAGTCGATTTTATTAATAATACTGAGCGCCTGAAGTTACGGCTGCGGTTGGTATAGGGGACCCCATCGTCTCTGTTGGAGTGGTCAGGACTGAACTATTGCATATTCATGTTGTGTACTATATTCCCTGGGACTCCCTTCCTTCTGCAGATCGTCGCCGCTTCTGTCAATGGTATTATCCATGGTTCGTTTGCACAAGGACCTAACTGCGGGTTCTATTGCTATCCCAGTGCCAGCAATGCGCTGTGGTGAAAACCACCCTTATAGAGGGCCATCCCGAACGGAAGCGTTACAAATAAATAGCAAGGCTCGTAGCTGTATGAATAGGTCCCTGGGAATATATATGACCGTTTCTACTCATAGATTCGGTGTGACGACTGAGCATGGATGCCATCGGCCTCGTGACTATCTACAGCCCCCATCGACATCTACGCCTCATATCAATATACTAACCTCTTAACAAGTGGGTCTATTTGCCTGTTCTCATTACTCTCGGTAAGCTGGGCTTTTGATTAAATAAACACTAAACTAAAACCTCGATCATAGGCCGATACGGTTGGACAGTTGGCTACTACATACTTTATTGCCGAGGGGCGGTGTAATTCGTGAGAATGGCTGTGTCGATACCCTTCATCTAACCTGGCGAAAGTAGGACTGTGTAGACGTTACACCCCATTAATCCGTGTAAGAAGTTGCATACTTAACTGACTATAGCATGCTTACCTAGGCGCCTACATTAGTCTATCATTTAAATTTACATTATACTTATAGCTCGCTACCAAATGAAACGAGGGCCAAATCGCCTCATCAAATGATAAAGAGTGCCCTACATGACCCCCCCGAGGGGGGGCCGCAAGTACTGAATGAATGCGGATACGGGGTGTGCAATTGGGGGCAAGATGCAACCTCACATCACTGATTCTGTCTGCTAGCAGAGAGTATTACATCTTAGTGTCTTTTGTCATATCTAAATAAAATTTCTGGGAAAAATAGAGTGCATGTGTGACTTTCGATGCTCTGACTACGCTTGCTATTTTTTATGATGCCGATTATTAATATGAGGTGAAAATACACGAGATTCTCCAGCTCAACAACTCGAGAAAAGGGGGCAGGAGTGGGAGCAGTGGCCATGGAACCTACACTGCTACCGTAACGCCTCGGCCGGCCTGCTTGCATACTTCGAAACAACTACGTGTATGGGAGTTGACGAGTGCTAACCCGCCAGATTTTGGCTAGCATTTGGGCGACCAGAGGATGAGGTGATGAGGATACTGGAGGGTAAGTGAATCTGACATCTTTTACACTATCACTTCTGAATTTCTTCCACTACTAGGCCGACAGGTTGCTACGGCTCTGGGTATCCCTCGAAAGGCTTGTTCGTCCTTCTTCATTTAAGCGCAGTCCGGTTTTAATGATCTATTGCTATGGCCAGCGGTGCTCCGTCCACGCCATTCAACACACCAACTTCTTACCCAAACCCTCCGGTACCAACGGTGCTTTCGACAGGCAGTCTGTGTGTAGACCTTTATCAGAGTACCTCGAGTGCTTCCAACTCTCGCGTTGTCAAAGGATTTCAAACCGCTCTCTGCTGGGATGGCGTAGAATCGACTTGGGGTCTCAGAAGTCCGTTGTCTTGCTTGACGTTCAGCACGACAAGTAACGTCCCTGTGGTACAGTATTCGGATGCTTATGGTTGTGCCATCGGCAAGACAATAGCAACAAGTATCAACTCGCTTACCACCTCACCTACTCTTAACTCGTGGTGTTGTCCTAGGTACGATAAGACAGCCATTGATCGCACGTTTTTATAGCTAATATTTGCCTGCAGCGGGTTCACCTTGACCATGATGTCCTGCCTGAGCACTCTAACTCAGCAGTTTTACGCAAGCACCTCTAGCATATGTGGAAACGAGAACTTGCTAGCTACTGGCAATGGCGCACGGCATGCACATATAAAAGGAGTACAGACAGCGTCGTATGGACGCATGTCCCAATATAAACGCGGGTTTCTTGATCTTCTCGACCGTCTCCATGACCATGGCGAAGACGAGCATGCTACCCGCCACGTTGATGACGACGACGATGACGACGGAGATGGGGATGGCGATAATGGTGATAATAATGCAAACCCTGGTCACGGTAACGATGAAAGCCACGCCCCGCAGCTATCACCAACCATTTCTGTAACCCGATATCCTGCAGAATATCTCATTACGGTATTTGCTGAAGCAACCCTGCTCATAGAAATGCCGGACCCAACGACGGCCCCAGTACCCAGTTCGACTGGTAGGCCAAGTCCCTTGGATAGTTCTCCTGATAGTCCCTCTTACGAGACGAAAGTCATGGTGGGCTGCATAGTCACAGCGGCACTGCTCTTATTGCTAGTATGTCTATTCGTCTGGCTACACAAGAGAAAGCGAAAGCGAAAGCGCAAAGATTCACCTAATGAGCCGGGAGTCGCGGCAAGTGAAGAAGAAGCCGGGAAGAAACGGGAGTTTGGCCGGAGTAGGATCAACAATGTATCGGATATTCGTTCGACGTCACTGCTGCTCGAGTCACAGCGCGAGCGCGAGCGTGAGCCCGAGGCTGATCCTGAGCCAACAGCTGCGTTAAGAGATTCGCATGACGACTGTGTCTATATCCAGCAGCCGGGCCTCGAAATGATAATACGCGAAGGAAGAGATAGCGGCATGGCCGTAAGACAAAGGGCGCCATTAAGATCCGCCTCGGCATCGCTTTCCACCGGCAGCAGTTCATTGGCCCACAGCAGCCCTGCGGAACTAGACGCCGTGTTTACCATGATCAGGACCCAGATTCCGTCGGCGAGGGCTAGCAGCACGGTGCTCCCTTGGATGCCGGGAACGCAAGATCACCCGGAGAACGCGTTTGTGGGATCAGATCTTATAGAGGACAACGAGGATATAGTCAAGGCATGAATGGGGGTTTTGCTCGTGCTTAGGCTCTAGTGGCTTCTTGTATTTCATGGTTTTGTTTATCCTTCGTTACTGTACTGTCCCTAATAAAACGTCTGTTTGTCAGGTTACCGTGCCTTAGGCAGCTGTCTCGGGGACATTGTTCTCTGTCGTGGGACCTGGCGATCGCGATCCTCAATCACATGTCAAGAATTTGGGGATCTCAGCTGCAGGAAATAACCTAAGATGATCCGAGGAACGGGAGAGTCTGCAGCGAGTGTTCCGCTATTCGTGGGGTTGGGGAAAACCGGTGAGAAGGATGGCTGCAAGCGCTGAACGTGATACGCTAGGCACAAAGTTGATGGCTTACTTCCGCCCGCAGATGGTACCTACCCCAGATGAGCACTCCGCCGGCGTACAGCAGTAGGCAGGTCTCGTTCGTGATTCTCGTTCGTGGTGAGAAAGCTTGCGGGAGAGACGTTTTCTCCGCCAAAAGTAACGATTCCCCGCACAACCGCCTACCGTAGTAGTATATGCAAGGATGGGATCAACAGGCTCTCAGCATTACTATACATACATCTATGTATACAAGAGTTGCCAAGCTGTTACTAGTGCGTAGTAGTGATTCTTCGCTGCTGTACAGCTGTATAGCGTGGCTTAAGTCTCTGAATCTAAAATGCTTACTTTATGTACTTAGTGGGGTGGATACAGCTGTACCACATTCCTCCCTAGATAGATTCCTTACTAGGTATGCACTCCATTTGTAACTTGCCGCGTCCGTACTACTTTTTTAGTCTCGGCAAACTACAATGAAAATACCTACTGGAGATGCCGGTTCGTCCACTCTTATCATCTTAACACAGTCAGATATGGGCTAGGTATATGTACGTAGGAAGGTGGAATCCTCCGTACATAGATATTTATCCTACGTGCATACATTGTAGTCCTTCGAAGACTAGGTATTGTGTACCTATATATCTATTAGATATCTTCTCATCACAGTTTAGCTAACTCGTAGTACATACGTAGTCTGACATGGGCTTGAGTGATATACGGCACAGCAAGACGGAGCGAGGAACAACGTGGATCCGAATCTCGTCGCCCAGAATCAACGACCAATACAAAAATACCTAGCTTCTGTTCCTGGTGCGATCTCTGATCTTCCCGACATTATCGATCAGCCACGGAGAAAAGTGGCTGTACAAGAACTAAACGAGTCAAAGACGGACGAGGGAGTTATGTCCAATGAGACATGAAATACTATCCACCCCATTCTAGCCAACCCTGACGCCATAGCTGGACGCAGTCCGACGTCCATCGCGCTGTTAACCGGCAAGGGTGCGTGTACGTATTGTATTGTAGTCTGTAGGTATGGCCGTACTCAGCAGCATACCTAGCGAGTCTAGTGGGTGCTTGCTCTGTGCGGTAGGATGAGTCCCCATCGAGAAGCGGAGAAACCCTGCAAGCACTCATTAATTGCCTCGGGAAGTCTGCCCAAACCCTATGGCCCTTGCGATGTGTGCCTGGAGGTATTTCGTTTTTGGGCAAGTCTTGCGCACACTCCCAGTCACTTGATCTCGGCTCGAAAAAGGTCGACAAGGACGCAAACCACCCCTGTTTCCCCGGGGCTGGACGATAGGGACAGTGATGGGGAGAATACACACGGGGCGCCGCCAGCTCCGCCCTGAAAGACATTGTTTGCGTGCACGATGCGGTTCGTCAAGCGCATTCGATGCTTGTCGGCAGCTGGCACGTACTCTATATAAGGATCAGCGTAACCCTCCACTTCGGAGGAATGCAGGGCTATGCTTAGGACGGACTGGCACTCTTCGTCTGGGTAGCTCACCAAAGATCTTATACAGGTCTTCGGACGCTTCTTATGGGTACCTGCTCCATCGCCTTCCGCTGAAATAGAGCTTCGTAGGCGATCTTCTGCCAAGATGAAGGGTTCTCTTCTATCTCTGGCTCTTTCCGGCCTTGCCGCCGCGGTGCCAGTCACGTCTCCTCCGCTCGAGGAGAGAACGGTGACTACCGTACAAACGTCCCTCGGGACGTTGATCGGCACTTCTGTCCTGGGAGTCGAAAACTTCGCCGGCATTCCTTTCGCCGACTCCCCGGCGGGAAACCTCCGCCTCCGCCCGCCCCAGAGACGCACGAAGCCATATGGCACGCTCGATGCCTCCGGAACAGGCCCTTCCTGTCCACAGATGTTCTTCTCTACAGAAGAACCTCTTCTCACGAGCGTGCTTGGTAATCTGATCGACACACCGCTCTTCCAGACCGTAACGGGCCAGACCGAGGATTGCCTCACGATGAGAGTGCAACGACCGGTCGGCACAAAGGCAGGCGACAAATTACCCGTGCTGTTCTGGATCTTCGGTGGTGGCTTCGAGCTCGGCAGTCCGCAGATGTATGATGGTAGCAGTCTCATCTCGAACGGCGCCGCTCAGGGCAAGCCCTTCATATTTGTGTCCGTCAATTATCGCGTGGGCGGCTTCGGCTTCCTAGCAGGCAAAGAGATCTTGGCAGATGGCGCATCGAACTTGGGTCTTCTGGACCAGCGCATGGGTCTCGAGTGGGTCCAGGACAACATCGAGACGTTCGGAGGCGACCCGACCAAGGTGACGATATGGGGAGAGTCGGCCGGCGCCATCTCCGTCTTCAACCAGATGGCCCTCTACGGCGGCAATAACACCTACAAGGGGAGCAAGCTCTTCCGTGCCGGTATCATGAACAGTGGCGGCATCGTGCCTGCTGACAAGGTCGACTGCCCTCGCTGCCAAGACGTCTACGACAAGGTCGTTGACACTGCTGGCTGCTCTTCTGCTGATGATACTCTCCAATGTCTTCGTGATGCCGACTATGACACCTTCTTGCACGCGGCCAACAGCGTCCCTGGCATCCTGAGCTTCACTTCGGTCGCCTTGTCATATGTTCCTCGACCGGACGGCGTGGTCCTGCCCGATAGTCCTGATCGTCTGGCCTTGAACGGTCATTATGCCGCAGTCCCAATGATCATCGGCGACCAAGAGGACGAAGGAACGCTGTTCTCGCTGTTCCAGAGCAACCTGACGACGGAGAACGACTTGATCAACTACCTTTCCGACGTGTTCTTCCACGACGCACCAAGAGAGATAGTTGCTGAACTTGTAGGGACTTACAGCCCAGCTATACAAGACGGCAGTCCCTTCCGAACCGGCCTCTTGAACAACCCCTACCCCCAGTTTAAGCGTCTCGCCGCTATCCTCGGTGACGTGGTATTCACATTGACCCGTCGAGTGTTCCTCGAGGGCACCAGTCTGGTGAACCCCGACGTGCCCTCTTGGTCTTACCTGGCCTCCTACGACTACGGCACTCCGATCCTGGGTACCTTCCACGGATCTGATATCCTGCAGGTGTTTTACGGAATCCTGCCCAACTATGCCAGCATGTCTATCCACAGCTACTACCTCTCCTTCCTGTACAACATGGACCCAAACGTCGGCACGCCCAAGACGTTTCCCAAGTGGCCGCAGTGGAAGGAGAAGAAGCAGCTGATGAACTTTTACAACGCTTTCAGCAATATCATCACGGACGATTTTCGAAACGAGACCTCAGCGTGGCTGCTTGACCACGTTGATTATTTGCACATCTAGGGAAAGAAAAAAAAGAAAAAAAAGGATACGAAAGAAAGAAACACAAGAATAATTATTATATCTGGATAATGGCTTAAGCTGCCGTTACTCGACGGATAGATATGAATGATTAATGACCTGAAATCTGCACATGGCTACCTGAGTGTATGTTCTGGTGCCTACCTGTATATACCGCTGCAGCTCGAGATACCCTGCTAGGCACACGATAAACTAGCAAACGTAATCAGTTTGTACGGCAGGGGGGGAGCGATTGGTTTATAAATAGCCAGGTAACTACGCCTTGATGCTCTACCTAGGTAGGGGAGTTACTCCCGGAAGATATATATATAAAAGCACGAGCTATCGAGGAGACTGAACCGCCGGGGGCCTATCAATACTGATTAACACAATCACCTGCCCCTCATCGCCCTCGACAAGAATCCTTCTTCACTACCTTTATAACGGCATGCATACCTCTGAATTCATCTAGGCTCCGGGGAAAGCGAGGACTAAAAACGCGAACTAAAGCTAAGAAAAGTCAACGTTACCTATGCGACGAGCCGTGTATGCGCACCACGGCTGCTTGTAAATTGAATACCCAAGATGAAATTGAAGTAATGGAAGAAAGTGGGTGGGGATTTTAGTAGAAATGTGGCACCTCGTGCGGAGAAATAAAGAAATAAAGCGGCATTCGCAGATGTAATGCAGTGCCTGTAACCCTCCTCTCTGCACAATACGAGAGCTTGGCGACTGTCGATCCCATCCCCAAGGTGCCCAACCAACCAACTGGCTGTACTTGCAAGACACATATCGCATGGATGCTGCATACCCGTCTGCCGGTAAGGCAGACGCTAGCTGGGGCGCCAGGTTCTGCACCTGGACAAGTGCCCAACCCCAAGACTCCAACTTCCAATCTCCAACCTGAGATTCAATCATAAGACCCAGGAGTCACTCGCTAGGTAGGTAGTTGTAGTAACATTCATCGATGTATGTGTGAGAGATGTTGATGAGTGCGAGCTCAGCGGTGAAGAAAGAGAGCGACCCTTCACATTTACCTAATACATACCTAACTATTTGATTTTGTGATGACCAATGCCCATTCATCTTGATGTCCATCCATTCATAACGGTACCCCCTCAGACACAGACTGTCAGGTGGTAAACGCAATGGTACGAGGCCTATAGACCGGGGCAGTGACCGGCAAGGTCCCAGTTGGGGTCTCTATGTGTATGTGTACGTATGATATAGATATTGGAAGCATGCTACGGGTCGGTCGAGGAGACGTTACGAGCGGAGTGTTTTACCCCTTTGTTCATTTGCCACTTGCTATAATTGCCTACCCTACCTACCTCACATATCTACAGCCGACGTATGACATCAGGGTTGAAAGTCGTGTATATGAGGTCGCAGCTCCCAACGTCATGTTCTCCCTGTCTCTTTGTGTATTCATCTCCCTTCAGATAAGACATTTAAGAATAGGGAACAAAGGCCTAATCAGACTCGTCATATATCCCGGAAGTGACGTTTCTTACTACATAGTGCGCTATTGTCTATGACTTTACTCTAACGACCTACCTTGCACTGCATACTTTCACATACAATAAACCTCAAGATGCAGCTTACTACCACCCTCGCGGTACTCATTGCCGTATCCACGCCGGCCGTCGCAAAAACACTGTCGACATCCGCCGGAACTGAGTGGACACTCACTTCGCTCTCACGCAATTGCAACAAGGGCGACACATCGTGCACATGGCTCTTCGGCATCGACACGAACGAGGCCGACGTCGGGGCCACGACGTGCAACTACACGGTGAAAGCCACTACGTCCCCTCCCACACCGGCCAGTCAGGCCAATGGGGGGCCGGCCAAGTGCGGCGTGTTCAACATTACGAGCGGCTGGAGCGGCCAGTTCGGCCCCGACCAGGGCTTCACCGTCATCTCCGTCGTCGACTATACCAAGAAGCTCATCGCGTATGCTGGGTACACGGATGCTAGCATTTTTAATGGCACAGTTGTTGATCCTGACCTCAGCTTTCCCGTGCAGACTTTGCAGTGAGGGAGGAAGGGGGAAGTGGGAAGGGGGGAAGGGGGGAAGGGGGTTTGTTTATTGCTCTCTCCTTTAGGTTCCTCATGCTTCTCTCTTTCAAAGAGCGTAATAATAGCGACGGGCCGTTATAAGAGATTGAATAAAATTGATTATGGCAAATAGATGTAAGAGTCTTGAACCCGTGGGCTACTTTGGTGCAGGAGACAGCAAGGTTATTGCTTGTTTTTAATCATCTGCCAGCTGGCAGGGGCTTGTCTCGATTCTTCAGGTTTTGCTGGGCTTGCACGTACATGTAGGTATTTATCCAATCGAACATGAACCTAGGGTACCTAGGTCCTAGGTACTGTACATAGTAGGTCAGATAGTCCCTGTTTATTAGCCCAATGTTCCCCCAAGTTTCTAGCAATACTGTTGAGGCGAATGAAGAGGTAATTTGAAAGACGAAGCCGGGTGGAGCTGGCTCAGCCACGATGTTGGAATCTCGAACATATATTTTCGTCTGACCCCCGGCCTCAGCAGTTGCTATATAACTTAGTGAAGCGCACCAGTACACGTACCCAAACAGAAGCTGAGGCCCAGTCGAGGACAAGGAAAGCCACGTGGGAGTGGGAACGAAAGTAGAAAATGCAGGAAATGGACCCGCGCCATATCTTTTTGCCCAAAATACAAAGGTCCACGGATCTTCACCAAAGACAAGATCCTCAAAAGAAATAGCAGTACGCGACGGCGAGAAAGAGGCCCTCTTTCAGATCCTTGACAGCCCGTACTAGCTCCGCTCCTGGGTTATCCGAGAGATTTCGGTTAATTTGAAATGACTATAGTATGGGGCTCACAAGACCTTGACTTGGGTGAAATGGTCAAAACCTTTGCGGAACTACAAAGACACTTCGAGGCCGGGAGGAGAGACGTATAGCCTCCTTAATCACCGAGCTCGAATACACTTTCCTGCCTGTTTCTGCCAATATGCAAACGGAGAGCTTATCATTGGTCTACAGTTACTTGATGTCTCGACTTCCTTACGTTATGAATTCGGGTTGCAAAGGAAAGGTGCTTCCCAGCTTTTCCATTCAAAGCTCCTCCCTTGACACGTTGCTTTCCGGCGGCACCTTAGATAGCAACAAACCCTCTACACTACCTCAGTCCATATTAGATTTTTGTTATGTTCGGTGTTGCTTCTTTTTCTTCTCATTCCCTTTTCTTCATTCGTCTTTGTTAATGGCCATTATTGTCGTGTATTCGAACAAGTAGTAAATCTAAAGGACATAAGAAGACGAGCCGCAGCTGCTACGGACATCCTGGGAATACTTGCCGGGTTCGTTTTATCAACGTCATCCGAAAGGGAGAATGGCTGTCCCTAAACCTCTACGTCTGGAGATATATTTGCCGCCCTGTGCGGCCCAAGCAAAAGCTGACGACACTTTCACTCATTTCATCGACTGCCCAAGAAATATTCGTCGGAATATCTGGCGTCTGGCTCTGTCACAACAGAGGATAATCCACATAGAATTGGAACAAAACTTTTATTCGAAGCCGGTGGATGCCCAGGAAGGGAAAGCCAGACACAATCAAAACGACCAAATTGAATACAACATCATCGTCCTGAGCCACCTGAAATACAGCCCGGTCTTCTATGCCAATAGAGAATCGCGTGAGCTAGCCTTGTCCCACTACCGAGTCCATCTTCCCTGCTGGCGAAAATACGCTCCCCTGATCGGAGCGAAACAATACTTACCCCGTACCATTTACTTCAACCCAGAACAAGACTTTCTCTTCCTCGATGGCGACGTAGGTCAATTCATCGAATTCCTTCACGATCTGAGGGTGACCTACGATCCCCGCGGCGTGGGGCTCTTGAACTTGGTTGTAGACGGGAGCGATGCACCTGCAAAAAAAGGCTTTTTCGGTATCGACCCTGAAAAGTCCCGCGTAGCATATGGGCTTAGCTACCTATTCACGCTCGCCCAGTTACGGGAAGTGTTTCTTCTACAGCAAGTGTGGTGGTATCAACCTAACATCCTCATGCCTTTCCACCAGTATATTAGCGATGATCTACTCCCTTTACCGAATGATTGCGCTCCTCTTCCCCTCAATTCCTCAGCTACCGACTTCAATCGTTTGGGCCTCGACCCGCGACCCATCCGACAGCACTTGGGCAAGATTCGTTTGGATCCAAGCCCCGATGTAGTTATTAGTCGATGGAAAGAGTATATTCACAGAATGTGTGGAGAGCAATTCGGCAAAGACACTAGGATCTACATCACCCTCACGAGCGAGCCGATACATGCTATCTACGACCGCCAATCGGCCGAAGCGTGGTGGAAGGAGGTTCAATCACCGCGGTCTATCGGCCCCCAGGAAGACGGATCTTCGAAGGAGGCTATAGTACATCGTCCTATGGAGCTTTCCGTGGAAATCGCCATTAGATTCTGGCTTTTTCCTCAAGAAGAGTTCGAAGACTTCCCATCTAAAGACAGATCCTCGCCCACTTTTCGCCCTATGAACGTTTGGCCACAGTTAGCCTTATTTGACCTGGCCTGATATTAAGCTAATAGAATTGATAACCTCGCCTTAGAAATAAAGCCCGTGCCTTGTCTTGACTTACCTCGATGCATGAGACACGAGATGTTGTGATACGTCATACAACAGTATACCGTTTATAGCAGAATCAATCTGATGGTTGTATTGGGATGTAGAAGTAATGGAGGGGATCCTGCAGCAGTACTGTGTACAGGATGCTACTTATACTAATGTGGGTCTGTAACACCGTTCGTACTTTTAGGGTAACATAACCCTCTTAAATGCATAACCAGACCATTTATGCAACAATCAAATACTTCTGACCTACTCCGCTATCTCTACTCAACCTCTCCATTCAGTAGAACATGAAACTGATCATAGTCGGGCCCTCTTAAACTATGGCTTATAGTCACATCATGACTAAATCACCATGACCACGATTTACAGGACCCATGTCAACCTCAGTTTGCCGGATACCCAACGCATCTTCCGACATAACGTACCTCGTGCCGGAAGCGTTCGAGCCGAAGCGTCTGATCGCGGACATCCTGCGCACTCGATTCTGCGTCCCCGACTCCATCTTCCTCGTCGAGGACGTTGATATAGTGCACACGTTCACATCGAAACGATGGCGCGCTATCCGTCTGTTGCTCGGAGATGGCGAGCTGTGCATTCAAGCCCTGTTGTCGCCTGTCATGCACCCGTTTGTCGACCGGGGTGATATCGATTTCGGCTCATACGTCAAGCTGGAACGATTTCGCGCTGAATGGAGAGAGACCTCGGATGAAGATTCTGCTTCTTCTTCTGCCGACAATACTAGCACCCTCAAGGCTGGTCGGCAGCCGAGGCTGATGGTTTACCTAATCGTCGACAGCCTGGTTGTTGTAGGGTGGAACAACACGTTGATAGATCCGTTGGCGGCTGAAAAGCTGGAAACAGGGGAGCGTGTTAACTCTGCGGATACGGAGCGTCGGACACCCGGTAAAGATAAACCACAGCCACCAGAGCTCGCATCCGAAACGGGAACAAAACCAGATCCGAAACCCGGCAACGCCGAACCCCAAGGCGTCATACACAATCAACTCAAAAACGAAGAGGAGGAGCACGGGAAATCAGTGGAACTAGACGCAGAAGACGACTTCGAAATCATGCCAATTTCCGAGACCCGGGCATCTCAGAACCGCAAAGAACTAGCGAAGACGAGGCTTGCCAATATCTCGCACGATCTTCCTTCTCTTCTTACTACTACAACAGCCAACACAGCCAACCTTCCCTGGGCAAGCAATGACCCGACACGGCCCCTGAAGCTGACGAACCTGTGCGCCATTCCAAACCTACCATACAAGCAGAACTGGAGCGTAAACGTCTTGTGCGTGGTATCCGCCATCTCAGACGTCGAACCGGCTGGCATCCCGCCTTACACGCAAAGACAGGCTCGTCTCACAGACCCTTCAACCGATAAGCATGTTCTTCTCACCGTATTTCTGGACCCGAAATTATTTGATCCTAAGGTCGGAAGTGTGGTGTTGCTTCTCGGAGTCAAGAATCATCGCTTCGATGGGGGCAGTCTAAAGAAATACGAGAGTGACCGTCGGAGGACAGGTGATAGGTGGTGGTACGAGAATCCGAGGCAATTTGAATGGTGTGATGTCGACAGTTTACTTCAGTGGTGGGCGCAGAATACGGTAGAGACATGATAGCTGTCACTTTGACAAGTATTGAAGTATATTACCAACCTATTTCCGTGGCCTTCCGGGATTTGTATTCAAGTCTTCGTTGATACTTCACGTCTATTCCGTGATGGCGCAGGAGGCGTAGAAGACCGAGGAACAAACGTGAGACTAAGCAGACCCTTTTTAAAAAAAAAAAAAAAATAAATAAAATAACAATAATAACAATAAAAATGAAAAGAGGCACATGGCGGCTTCTCTGCACTGCCTGTTGAAAACCTAAAGCAATAGTCACAGCATCTACGCTTTTCAAATATGACCACATTAGACATAGACCTGGACCTACAATGTGTTATCATGGATCTTTACTGCTGTACTATTGGGTGATTATAATTTGGTTCCTCTACTTGTCAACCTACCTTTTCCCGTATTATATACTTTTCACACCTACAAGTAAAGCCAACCCATTGTCTGTCCCTAACCTAAATATGTATAGTCCTTAACCATTGGTAGCATATCCGCTTATTTATATCCACTCTTCCAAAAAATATATAGCGACCAACATCTCAAGCCGTTAGACAGTTGCAAAATTAAATTTGTAAATTGCATACTGGAGACAAGAAAAGCGCATTCCTTCTCCTCTAACTGTATCTACCTAGAAAGTTTTGGCTTGCTCCATATCCAGATATGACGGCGGGGAATAGGTCCCCCTGGTCAGCGCAGTCTTACCCTTGAGTAGCCCGGTTTAGTCAGGAATTGGCTGGTCACTTCATGATAAATAAATATACCTTCCCTAGACTATTTGGGGTTACCTTGCGTTGGTATTTGGATTATTAACAAGTTCTAGTTATATTAGGTACAAGATAGTAGCACGTTAGGCTTTGAAACAAATAAAGTGATATTGGGATAAAAGCGAGACAAAGGGATTCGCGGACAGGGAGGGATATCTAACCTAAGGGTTCTAGCTATGTGTTTATCCCCTTGGAACACGAACATATCTGCATACCTTTGTTTCTCCTACACAGTCGTGAATATAGGGCTGTCTAAGCCATTTTGGCTGAAAATTGAAAGATGGATCGGGTGGTCGGGACACAGAAAGGGGTAAGGCGCGGCGGGCGTCGTTGAGATGGCTTGTTCTGGCGCGATTCCCGTCTCAAAACATTCTCCAGAAACCAGGGACATTGCACTGACTAGGACTGTTATTATATGAACGGGTATAGGAAACCTCCGCTTCACGCGGAGATCCGTCTTGTATAACAGCAATGAGCCATTCTCAGAAGCGTCGGCGGCTGTAACGAGAGAGTAAAAGGAGCACGTAGTGCCTGTAGGAGTATCTTGGTCTATATTAAGACATGTAAGGACTACGCTTATTAGTTTCATGGTCCTTTGTTTTCTGTGTTACTCCTGCTACTTCAGGTTGCTTAGATGAAGTGCCGAGTTTGCTCTATGGTCGGAATAGAGGCAATAAGTTGGGAAATACGTATGAACTGGACTGATACCGCCGTAATCTTAGTGACCAAAGAAAGCTCATGTAGATAAAGCCGCCAGTACGCCCCAGATGCCTTTCTTTTCAAAAAAAA